>Ga0073934_10002596_pt1 | contig 36759 bp, 39 predicted proteins | sample LarsenN4metaG_FD_76834 | JGI IMG/M metagenome (GOLD analysis project Ga0073934, IMG submission 76834) | Hot spring sediment bacterial and archeal communities from British Columbia, Canada, to study Microbial Dark Matter (Phase II) - Larsen... ... | reverse complement strand
GCCTTCGCCTTTAACCCGATTCCGGCAAATTTCACCGACCCAGGCACAATCGCACAGCTGCAAGAGACTTTTATCTTCTGGCGTGTTGCTAAGGGTGGTATTGGGTTGCCTAACGAAGGATTCCCATGGGCCTCGGTTATGCCCCCCTGGGAGCAACATTTGACTGTTGATGAAATCTGGAAGGTAATCTTGTTCGAATATTGGCACACCGGCTACTACCCGCGGACCTGGGATTAGTCGCCACATCACTTAAAAGCCAAACCAGATATGACGAAAATGAAGATGAGGCTTAACATGATGGATAGCATAACTCAGAAGGCCGGGATCATTGCGGCTGCTGCCTTCGGGGTGATTCTGGTGTCGAGTGCAGGATATTCGCCCGTTTCAGCCCAAGGTCTCCCCGAGGGTTTTAAAAAAGGCGAACTTGCGCCTGAACCTTCAGCAGAAATGATCGAGGCAGGAAAGCGTGTGTACTTCACCAAGTGTGTGTGGTGTCACGGTGTAGATGGTGCAGGTGATGGACCAGGCGCAGACCGGCTGTGGCCCCGTCCGAGAAATTTTAACCAGGGAACCTTTAAGATTCGTCATACGGCAAGCGGCGAGCTTCCATTGTTTGATGCTAAAAAGCCGATCCCTGGTCAAAACGACCTTTTTGAGACGGTTACGCACGGACTCCCCGGTTCTGCCATGCCCCCATGGGAAGGCATCTTGACCGAGGAGCAGCGGCTTCAGGTTTTGGCTTTTGTAACAACTCAGTTGGTTAAGGATCGTAAGTTCACCGATAAGCAGTCCGAAACACAGACCATCCTACAACTAGCCGATCTCAAACCAAAGCCTGCCACCGATGAGAGCAAGAAACGAGGTTCAGAATTAATTGTAGAAAAGAAGTGTGTCGAGTGTCATGGGATGGAAGGTCGTGGGGATGGAAATGCGTTCAATTTAAAAGACGACTGGGGATTTTCCATTCAACCTGCAAATTGGCACAAGTGTTGGAACTTTCGTGGTAGCCGCCAGGATCCGTACAACGTGACCAATATCTTCAGAACATTCTCGACCGGAATCAACGGTACTCCAATGCCATCGTTTGCCGATAACACAACGGTCGACGAACGGTGGGACATCGCGAATTTTGTCAATTCGCTTTGTGAGCGGGATGCGGAGGGTAATCCTCTTCCCATCGATCCCTTAACGGATAAGCCAAAAATCAATTTCGTGATTCCCTCCGATCCCGTTGAAGGAGAGATCCCGACCGATATTGAGCATGAAGCATGGAAGAAAACTCCCAAGCGGTATGTCGCAATGGGTGGGCAGATCACGCACAAGCCTCGTAATTTTGTGAACCGTATCGATGATATCTGGGTGCGGTCGCTCTATAACGACAAACACATTGTCTATCTTCTTGAATGGGATGACCGCACGAAGAGTGTGGCGGAAGGGAAGCTCCCATGGGCTCCCACTCAGGTCAATATCGATATTAAAGAACAGGATCCCAAAACCGGTGAAGAAGGATCAATCGCAGCCAATCAAAATAAATACGATGTGTATAACGATGCCATTGCCATTGAGACAGCAGTAAAATGGAAAGAGTTACCAGCTCCTATTAAGCCACGCTACCTGTTTGGAACAAACGAACAGTTTCCTGTAGATATTGTCAAATGGGAAGCCGATGGTTCGCTTCGTGCCTTCAAGGGGACAGGTTGGGATAAAGATTTTGAAGAGCGTGATAACTATGAAGAGGCGATGAAGCTCTTGATGGGCGAGTGGAAGAACGGGCGCTGGTATGTGATGATTCAGCGTCCACTGGGAAATAAGAAAGACCAGGATTACGACGAGGACACTTTCTTTGAAGTGGGACAATATATTCCGACCGTATTCTTTGCATGGGATGGGCATAATGGTGATGCCGGACGAAAGATGGCCGTATCGGCCTTCTACTATACCTTCATGAACCCACCGATTCCTCAAGAGACGTATATCTACCCAGCCGTTATCGCAGTAGGTGTCGTGTTGCTAGAAGGGTGGGTCTTGACTCGTCGAGCTAACAAGAAAAAGGGAAAGGCGCTGTAGCATTCCTTAGAGACACGCATCAGCGCAGTAAAAAGGAGAGAGGGGGTGGGGCGACCTACCCCCTCTTTGTTTTTACAGAGGTCATATGCTCATGATCACCGATGTGACAGGCGTCCTGCTGGCTGGCGGAAAAAGTAGGAGGATGGGAGAGGACAAGCGATTCGTCTTTGTTGGTCAGCGGACTCTCTTTGAGCGGAGCTGCGCTGTTCTGTGTGAATTGTTTGAGCAGGTATGCGTTGTCATCGCTCAAGACAGTCCTTCACTGCAAGCAGACGTACCGGTGGTCCGCGACCTTATTCCAGACTGCGGAAGCCTTGGCGGATTGTACACGGGCCTCCGATGGGCGAAGACTCAACATATCTTCCTCGCGGCCTGTGATATGCCATTCCTAAACCCAGAGATTATTCTTCATATGGTTCGCCTGAAAGACGAAGCTGATGTTGTTATCAGTCGGTGGGCGACTCGTCTGCAGCCAACCCACGCGGTGTATAGTCGAGACTGCCTTCCAGTTATTGAGGAAATGATGAAGGTCCATAATAGGAAGATTCAAAGCATGATCGATCATCCTGTTCTTCGGGTGCGCGTGATTGACGAAACGGAAATCAGACACATCGATCACGATGGGCGTTCCATGTTCAACATCAATACGCCATCCGATTTAGAACACGCTCGATCGGTGTATGATGCCGGTACAGATCCAAGGTCGTAGTGGTTCTGGGAAGACCAGTGAAACGTACCATCCTTATCGTTCATCCCGGTGCACTGGGGGATGTCCTGCTGGCTGTCCCAGCAATAAGAAGTCTGAGCGTCAAGTTCCCCCAACATGAGACCGTCCTCCTAGCTTCTGCAGCTGTGAGTCGACTGCTATGGGATTGTGGCTTGATTGACAATTGGATTCCAATGGGAGGGCAAGCATGTCTGGGATTATTTTCAGAAACCTTCTCTCTCTCCATGGAATTACAATCATGGTTGAACCGATGTGATCTTGCGGTGGCTTGGATGGAAGATAAAGACGGCGCTCTTGCTCTCCTGTTTCGGAGCATGGGCGTAGCGCGGGTTCACATTCAGTCGCCATTTTCCAAAGGACTACGTGCAAAGCATCAAAGCGACCGCTTTCTTGAGACGTTGGGTGAAACGGTTGGGGATGTTTTGCCAGAGGGAACGGTACAAGTCCCTTCGCCTCTCGTGGAACGGGGTAGGGACTATCTCGAGGCTCTGGGGACCACGCGCGATCAATCGTTGGTTCTTGTGCATCCGGGGAGTGGAAGCGCCCACAAGTGCCTTGAACCCAGAAGGATAGCCTTATTGATTGAACGGTTGCAGCAAGAAGGGATGTGCCCACTGGTCTTGGAGGGGCCGGCTGATCGGGATGCTGTGGGCCATGCGCTGCAGTTTACAACTAAGCCACCCCCTGTCCTTAAAGACCTTGATCTTTCTCTGCTTGCAGGAGTGCTTACGCAGATCAGGTTATATGTCGGTCATGATTCGGGTGTGACCCATCTGTCCGCTTTGTTGGGTGTACGGACTATTGTCTTATTCGGTCCTACAGATCCCCGTCGATGGGCACCACATGGTAGTCATGTGTCGATCCTGCGTGGAACTCCCTGTATCTGTGAGTCCTGGGAAACGGTTAAAAAATGCGAAGAAAAGCCCTGTCTTAAAGTACCGATCGAAAAGATCCTGATAGCAATGGAATCCATGCACATGATAGAGGGTACGAGTGCAAGCTCTCGTAATTCCACGTGAACTGCCTTGTCTCTGCCTACCTCTTGTGATAGAGTGCCCCGTTATTTTCCTTTCTTTCGTAAGCACTTAGAGGAAGTGTTGTGTCTCAAGGACTCGTGCAAGAGAGGGTAACAATGGCTCTACTCGGTGCCCTCAATGGCGCGAGAGAGAAAGGGCAGCTGAAGACGACGGCTTGGCCCCCCCTTAGTCTTGATGCGCCCAAACGGCCGGAGTGGGGAGACCTTGCATCGACAGTGGCCCTATCATTGGCTTCCTCAGAGCACAAGACACCTCATGATATCGCGCAAATCATCGTAGAAAACCTTCCTCAGAGAGAGCAGCTGTTTGATCGCGTTGAAATCGTCCGTCCCGGTTTCTTGAATCTTACGGTCAAACCGGCTCTCTGGCAGGAGGTTCTCCATGAAATCGAGCAGCAAGGGGCTCGCTATGGCCGAACTACTGTCGGAACCGGTCGTCGAGTGTTGGTTGAGTATGTGAGCGCCAATCCGACCGGTCCATTGCATGTCGGTCATGGCAGAGGGGCGGCGGTCGGGCAGGCAATTGTCCGGTTATTGAATGCGATCGGATATGATGCCGTGGGCGAATACTATATCAACGACGCAGGACGACAGATGAAATTGTTGGGTGCGTCTGTCTATGCTCGTTACCAGGAGTTATCAGGGCGGACTGTCGAGTTTCCTGAAGATGGCTATCATGGTTCGTACATCACATCGGTGGCGCAACAGATCAAGGATCAACTCGACCGGGAAGCTGGTGAAATGACTCCTGCCGACCTTGAGAATCGCTGCCAAGCTCTCGCATATAGGAAACTGCTCGGACTCATCCGTGATGACCTTCAGTCGTTTGGTATCGAGATCCAATCCTGGTTCAGCGAAGCGTCTCTTCTGGAATCCAAAGCCATCGAACGGGCCATGGATGAATTGAAGGCCCGCGACCTCTTGTTCCAACAGGATGGAGCATGGTGGTTTCGGGCGTCCATCTATGGCGACGAAAAAGACCGTGTCGTCAAGAAGCAGGACGGTGAGTATACGTACCTCGCGTCCGATATCGCCTACCACCATGACAAACTAAGGCGTGGCTACGATCTGCTGGTCGATGTCTTCGGTGCCGACCACCATGGGTATATCCCACGCATGCAAGCCGTTATGCAGGCCTACGGACATCCCAAAGATCGTCTCCAGGTCGTGTTGGTCCAGTTGGTGAAGCTGCTGCGGGACGGAGTCGAAGTGAAGATGTCAAAACGGACCGGCGAATTCATTACGATGCGGGAAGTCATCGATGAGGTCGGAGCCGACGCCGCGAAGTTCTATTTCCTCATGCGGGATTCCAAGACTCATCTGGAGTTCGACCTGGAGCTGGCGAAGCAACGGTCCGCCGACAATCCGGTGTACTACGTTCAATATGCCCACGCGAGAATTTGCAGTCTGTGGCGTGTGGCCTCCGCCAGAGGGATTGCCCGGCCGTCTGCAGAAGGGACGGATCTTACGGTGTTGACGGATCCCGATGAATTGGGGTTGATCAAGAAACTGTCCTCCTACCCTGAAATCATTCAGGCGAGTGCCCTGGCCTTTGAGCCGCACCGTGTGACCTATTACCTTCAACAATTAGCGGCGCTTCTCCACACATTTTATAACAAACACCGTGTGTTGCCTCCTGAAACCGATCAAGAGCCTCATGAGTCGGTTCCCAGCGAGGTGCTCACCCTCAAACGGACTGCGGCGCGATTGGTCTTGATGGGGGCGGTCCAGCAGGTGCTCAGAAATGGACTCGAGGTGCTCTGCATTTCAGCGCCTGAGCAAATGTAGCGGGTCAGCCCCCGTAGAAGATGATGCAGTACCAAGTGCAACAATCCGACCGGCACTCCAAAGGTCGCATCGGCCTGCTCACGGCGGGCCATGCAGAGGTTGAAACACCGGCCTTCATGCCGGTAGGCTCGTTGGGACCGGTTAAGGGGCTCGAACCGGAAGATCTGGAAAGTCTAGGGTTTCGCCTCATCCTCAATAATGCCTATCACCTGTACTTGCGCCCTGGGCACAAGATCGTGGCTGACATGGGGGGGCTTCATGCCTTCACGGGCTGGCCGGGAGCGATCCTCACCGACAGCGGTGGGTTTCAGATTTTCAGTTTAGCGAAGTTATGCGAAATCACCGACGAGGGCGTCACGTTTCAATCACACATCGATGGGTCGATGCACGTCATTACACCGGAAAAGGCGATCGAAATCGAAGAGGCGTTGGGAGCCGATATTATCATGGTGCTCGATCAATGTGTGGCATTGCCAGCCGATCGAGAGGTTATCCAAGAAAGTGTGCGCCGAACTCAGTTGTGGGCGGAACGCTGCCAAGCGAAGCGTCGAAGGACGGATCAAGCCTTGTTTGGGATCGTCCAGGGTGGATTGGAAGCGGACTTGCGCGTAGCCTCGGCGAGGGAGTTGGTGCGATTGGGGTTCGATGGGTACGCGATCGGCGGGCTGTCCGTCGGAGAAGGTAAGCCCGACATGCATGCGATGCTCGATGTGACGGTTCCGGAGTTACCGGAGAACAAGCCTCGGTATCTTATGGGGGTCGGACATCCGGAAGATCTGCTTGAAGGGGTCGCCCGAGGTATCGACCTCTTTGATTGCGTCGTCCCTTCGCGTCACGGCCGAACTGGCTCTCTCTTTGCGACAACCGGTCGGGTTGTCATCAAGCAAGCCCAGTATGCTGAAGATGAACGGCCGATCGATCCAGATTGCACGTGCCCGGTATGCCGTCGATACTCACGGGCCTATCTGCATCACTTGTTTATGGTCAAAGAAATGCTAGGAGCGCGGCTCAATACGATTCACAATCTTTGGTATTTTTCGGAGTTGATGCGCCGGATACGAGAAGCCTTGGTGGAGGGGACGTTTCCTGAGTTTCGGGAAGCGTTTTATCGCACTCACAACCGACAGACGGTGGTGGCCGGTTTAGCGGGCTGTGCAGAACCGTATGGAGAATTGCATGAGAACGGTCATACATAGAAGAAGGGGATTTGCTCGATGTTGATGGAATCGATGGCATGGGCGCAGGAAACGGGCGGAGGCGGGACGCCTGCCAGCAGTGGAGCGGGTGGGATCCTCTCGCTGATCCCCTTTCTTTTAATCTTTATCATTTTTTACTTTCTTCTGATCCGGCCTCAACAGAAGAAGCAAAAGCAACAGCAGGCGTTGTTGGACGCATTGAAGAAAGGCGACAAGGTGGTCACGACGTCGGGAATCTGGGGCACCATCACCAACCTGGGGAAAGAGACCGTGACGTTGCAAATTGCCGATAATACCAAAATCAAAATGCAGCGCGAGAATATTGCGCGAGTGCGTGGAGAAGAGGAAGACAAAGACAAGGATTAAGACAAAGCAAACACGCGTAGTTTAATTGGGATAAGGGGTCACAGACGACATGAAAAAGGTAAGCGGACGGCTGTGGTTGTTGACGCTGGTCATCTTGGTGTCGATCGTGGCGTTTCTTCCGTCCTATCAGCCGCTGTATCAGACTTTGCCAAGCTGGATGAAAGGCGTTCTCCCGAACAAGGGAATTACGCTGGGGTTGGACTTGCAGGGCGGCATCCATATGGTCCTGGAGGTGGATGAGGACCGTGCTGTGGAGATCGCGGTTGACCGTTCGGTCACCGCACTCCAGGATCTCATTGCCGAGAAGAAAATCGCAGTCGACTCGGTCAAGCGAACCGGGCACGATCAAATTACGATGCAGTTGCAGAATGCCGATGCAAAAGATCCGGCTCAAAAGCTGATCGACAACTTTCCCATTTTTGTTGAAAAGGAATCAGGAGGATCGACGAATGTCGTAGTGTGGGAGCTTCGTGAGCCGGAAGCCAAGCGAATCAAGGATTCCGCCATCAACCAGGCGTTGGAAACCATCCGGAATCGGATCGATCAATTCGGCGTCGCGGAGCCGATCGTTCAGCGCCAAGGGTTGAAACAAATCGTCGTACAGCTGCCGGGTGTCAAGGATCCGAAACGTGCCAAGGACCTGATCAAGGAAACGGCGCTGCTCGAATTCAAAATGTTGGACGAGGACATCCACCTGGATCTTCCTGCACGTGTGCCGAAAGATAAAGAAGCCGAGGTGCTCCAACAGTTTGCCGGCAAACTACCGGAGGGGGACCAGATTCTCTTCGAGCGAATGGTCGACAAGGACACGGGGGTCGAGTTTCGCATTCCCTATGTCGTCAAAAAGCGGGTCATGCTGACCGGTGATGTGTTGAGCGATGCACGTGTCGCCATCGGTCAATTCAACGATCCGTATGTCTCGATTACGTTTGATTCCAAGGGAGGGCAGGAGTTCGAACGGATTACGGGCGAAAACGTCAAAAAACGTATGGCCGTCGTCCTGGATAACACTATCTACTCGGCCCCGGTCATTCAAGAACGTATTGCAGGAGGACGTGCGCAGATTACCGGGACCTTCACCACGCAGGAGGCCAATGATCTGGCGATCGTTCTGCGGGCCGGCGCTCTGCCGGCGCCGCTGAAGATCGTGCAGGATCTGACTGTCGGTCCGTCCCTCGGCCAAGATTCCATAGATAAAGGGATCAGGGCCACCCTCATCGCCGGGGCGATGGTGGTGCTCTTCATGATCGTGTATTACCGTCTGTCCGGGCTGATTGCGGACTTTGCCTTGGTGTTGAATCTGGTGTGTCTGATGGGGGCCCTGTCCGCCTTGACCGCCACGTTGACCTTGCCGGGAATCGCCGGCATCGTGCTGACGATTGGAATGGGTGTCGATTCGAACGTTTTGATTTTTGAGCGTATTCGCGAAGAGCTGCGCGGCGGGAAGGCTGTCCGCTCCGCCATCGATGCGGGGTACGACAAAGCGTTACTGACGATCGTCGACTCGCACGTGACGACATTGATCACCGGGGTCGCCCTGTTTCTCTTTGGGACCGGGCCTATCAAGGGTTTTGCCGTGACACTGTGCTTGGGTATTGCCATCAACCTGTTCACGGCATTGGTCGGGACAAAAGTGATTTTTGATCTGTTGTATCATCGACAAAAAGTCGAGGCATTGAGCATCTAACCATGAAACCGTCAACGATTAGCATTCAGGGAGAAGCACAGGGTCATCAAAGGGGAGCGCGCATGCTGGAGATTCTCGGGAAGACCAACATTGACTTCATGGGTAAGCGCAAGTTCGCGTTTCTCTTTTCCGGTGTGATGGTCTTGCTCGGGCTCATCGCCCTTGTCCAAATTGGACGGGGTGCCGCTAATCTGGGGATTGACTTTTCCGGCGGGACAGCCGTCCAGCTGAAGTTCGAGCAGCCGGTCCGGATCGATGAGGCCCGTAAGGCCCTGGAGACCAATGGCCTGGGTGATGCCGAGCTGCAGGAATTCGGACAAGACAACAAGCTCCTCGTCCGGGTAAAGACTTCCACGACGATTGAGGAGAAGATTGCGGAACGTGTGGTGGCAATCTTCGCCAAAGAGTTCCCTGCCAACAAATTTGTGGTCGACTCAACCACTGAAATCGGACCGACCATCGGGAAGAAGCTCCAAGAAGACGCTCTCGTCGCGATCGTCATTTCGTTTATAGGGATCATCCTGTACATTGCGGCTCGATTCGAACTCCGATTCGGTGTCGCGGCCGCGTTGGCGACCTTTCATGACGTGTTGGCCGTGGTTGGGGCCTTCTATATCTTGGACAAAGAAATTACCCTTCTCATCGTGACCGCCCTTTTGACGCTGGCCGGATATTCCTTGACCGACACAGTTGTCGTGTTCGATCGAATCAGGGAAAATCTGAAGTTGCGCCGACGCGAGAGCGAAGAAGCGACGATCAACTCCGCCATTAACCAGGTGTTGAGCCGTACGATCGTCACCAGTTTGACCGTCGTGCTCGTCCTGATCCCATTGACCATGGCCGGAGGAGAAGTTCTGCACGATTTTTCACTTGCGCTGCTTTGGGGTGTGATTTTCGGCACCTATTCATCGGTATTTGTTGCCAGCCCACTACTGCTCTTGTGGCCAGGAGCGTCGGGCCGACTCTTGAAACGCAGCTGAGCGAATGGTGGAATAGAGCATTGCACATCGCTCGTCTGTCCCGTGCTGTCGGTGATCAGTGGTGCATTGAACGCGCCCCATCGTCGACGTACAACGCGAACGCTTTCCTCGCAAGGAAACACCGTTCTCACGTCTCTGTGGTGTAACCATGGCACTCTGGAGCCGGTCTCATAGCCTCCAGCAGAAGATCATCGCAGCGATCGTGATGGTCGGTCTCCTGCCTCTGACCTTCCTGCTTGCTCTCATCTATATAGAAGAGCGACGCGCCTTGCGAGAGTCGACGGGGACGAATTTTAAAGAAGTGGCCGTCGAAGCCGCTCGTCGGATCGAAATACACATTACTCGAGGGATGAACGAAGCCCAGCAACTCGCGACAGCACCCTTCCTTCGCACTGCCGTCTCGGAGGCCAACCGAACCTACGAGGGCAAAGACGCTCAGAGTATTTCGGAAATCATCAAGGATTGGCAACGGCGGTGGGGGCAGCGCGACAAGCGCAGCGAATTTCCGCTCTTCGTCAACCGAATCGTGACCAACTACCTGATTCGATGGCACGAGATACGAAAGTCGGACTATGTCGGCATTCTGGTTACCGACGGAGAGGGAGCCTTGGTCGTCAGTTCAATTCCCCAAGTGGAGTATTCCTATGCCAAGACTCCCTGGTGGCAGGCTGTGGTGAAGGGCGGCAGTCAGCAACCTTATGTGGGCGAAATTGTCTTCGACCCATCGTTTGGGACTCACGTGGTCATCGTGGCTGCTCCCATCCTGGACGATCAACGTCGGGCGGTGATCGGAGCGGTGACGATCCTGCTACGGCGTGACACGTTGTTCCAGTCCATCGCCGAGGGTTCCTTTGGTGCGACAGGCCATGCCATGCTGATCGCCTCAGACGGGGGTGTGGTGATTTGCCCGGTCCTTGCACCTGAGGCCCACTCGATCGATGCCGAGTTGCTCGGTACGCTGGCGGCTCCCAAGCCAGGGTGGGCGGTGGCTGCGGATGATTCGCATGGAAACAAGCATGCCCTGATCGGGTTTGCACCGGTGCGATTTGCCGATCAACTCGCGACAGGCAGTCTCGGCGGAAAACGGTGGATTACCCTGGTACGCCAGGAGGCGGCGGAAACGTTCGCCCCGCTGGGTGAGCTGATGACCAAGATGTTGTTGTTGGGTTCGGTGGTGCTGATGGGGCTTGGGGGAATCGGAGTCATCGTGGCCCGCCGGATCGCGCGGCCGATTCGGCTGTTGCACGAGGGGGTGCAGCAAATTGGGAGCGGTCGCTTAGAGCAGCGGGTGGAGTTGAAGACCGGCGATGAAATCGAAGGGTTGGCACAGGCCTTCAATCAGATGGCGTCCAATCTGCAGCGTTCGTTCGGACAGTTGGAACAACGGGTGACAGAGGTACGGCAGTTGGAGGAAAAGTATCGAGATCTAATCGAACATGCTCCGGAAATGATCTGTCAGCTGGATCGGGGCGGTCGACTGGTGCACGTCAATAAGACCGGCCTCGACAAACTCGGATATACGTCCAACGAGATGTTGGGCATGAAGTTATGGGATTTTGTTCCGAGTGGGCAGGCATCGCGGGTGTTGAACTTTCTGGAACGGCTGGTTTCACACGGGCAAAGCTCGATGGAAACAGTGCTGGTGGCCAAAGATGGCCGATTGATGGATGTGGAGGTTCATGGGACGGCGCTGTTCGATCAAGAGGGCGGCGGGCTGATTCACTCGCGTGCCTTCGTTCGAGATGTGACTGAACGACGTCGATTAGAACAGGAGATACAGCGCTACACCGTTGGGTTGGAGCAGGTCGTGTCGGAGCGAACACAGCAGCTGACGGTATCTCAAGCCCGCTACAAGGCCTTGTTCGACTTCGTGGCCGACTCTGTTTTCATGGTGAGTGCGACAGGGTCCGTCGTTGCCGTGAATGAACGGGAAGAAAAGGTGCTCGGCTATGCGGCTTCGAAGGTGGTCGGGAAAAGCTTTCTCGACATCGTACCGGATGTGCACCACCAGGTCTTCAGGGGCTGGTTGTACGATGTCAGTACGGGGCAACGGCAGGTCGCCACTCAGGAAATGACCGTGTACCACGCCGATCGTCATGAGATTCCGGTGGAGATGGACCTGATTCGCGTAGGTGGGACCGAACAGTTGCATGTGATGGTGCAGCTTCGCGATATTACCGATCGGAAAAAGCTCGAGCACCAACTGCAGTCCTACCGAGAAGACCTCGAATTGAAAGTCCGGGAGCGCACCCGAGAAATTGAAGAGACCAAACAATATTTGGAAAATCTGCTCGAGAATGCCAACGATGTCATTTATACACTCGATTTGGATCAACAGTTCACCTATGTGAACAACAAGGTCAATGCCTGGGGGTATCGCAAAGACGATTTGATCGGCCGTCCGTATCTGTCACTCCTTTCACGGCGTCATCGGGGGCGGCGTCTCAAGAATACGTTGGATATCGGTGCCAAGCAGGTGTACGAGGTCGAAGTCGTGACTCGGCTCGGTGAAGTGCGCACCGTGATGGTCAGTGTCTCTCCCCTTCAAGGAGTCGACGGGGAAATCCTTGGAGTCCTTGGCATCGCGCGTGATATGACGGAGACCAAGAAGTTGGAGCGGCAGATTCGAAATGCGGAAAAACTGGCCTCTATCGGCCAACTGGCGGCAGGGGTGGCCCATGAAATTAACAATCCACTCGGGGGGATCCTCAATTGTCTCTACAATCTTCGAAAGGGGTCTCTCTCCCCGGCACGTCAAGAGGAATATTGGGCCTCCATGGAACATGGAGTCCGGCGTGTTCAAAAGATCGTTCGACAGTTGCTCGATTTTTCACAGCAGCACGAACCGTCGTTCAGCCCGGCCGATATCAATCGAATCGTTGACCAAGTACTGGGGCTGACCACTCATCTCTTTGGCCCCAATGGCATTCGCTTGGAAACATTCCTGGGTCATAGCTTGCCCAGTGTGATGGTTGATCGGCATATGATCGAACAGGTCTTGATGAATTTGATCTTGAACGCCGTGCAAGCCATGAAAAATGGCGGAGTGCTGACGATCAAGACGTCCGTGGTGGAGGGGATCTGCCGGATCGAAGTGCAAGATACGGGTGCCGGGATTCCTGCATCGGTCCTCCCACGGGTTTTCGATCCCTTCTTCACGACCAAAGGAGAAGGGGAAGGGACGGGGTTGGGTCTTTCGGTCAATCTTGGCATCGTGGAACGTCACGGCGGAAAAATTCTGGTCGAGAGCGAGGTCGGAAAGGGCACGACGTTCACACTGTGCCTGCCCGTGTCACGAGAACGTTCGTTGGCGGAGAAGGAAGTATGAAAGGGTTGACCGTTCTGCTGGTCGACGATGAACCCTTAATGCGCCTATCCATGCTGGACGCATTGGAGGCCGTCGGCTGCGATGTCCTGGCGGTACCTACCGGTACGGAAGGGATCGAAGCGATCCGTGAAAAGACGTTTGATTTGGTGATCACCGACCTCCGGTTACCGGGAGTGGATGGGCTGACAGTGCTTCAGGCTGCCAAAGGCAAGGAGCCTCAGACAGAGGTGCTGGTGATTACCGCACATGGATCGGTAGAAACGGCTGTTGAGGCCATGAAATTGGGTGCGTTTGATTACATCACGAAACCATTCCAGATGGATGAGTTGCTGCTGATCGTTGAGCGGATCAACGGCATGATCGCACTCCGTCGCGAGAATCAGGATCTCAAACATCAGCTCGAAGACAAGTTCTGCTTCAACGGCATTTTAGGGGCAAACAGTCAGATGCGTGCCGTGCTGGACAAGATCAAGCTCGTGGCGGAGACCGACTCCACGGTCCTGATCGTCGGGGAGAGCGGAACCGGCAAGGAACTGGTCGCCAATGCGTTGCATCAGAACAGCTCGCGGAAAGGGTATCCGCTGATCAAAGTCAGCTGCGCGGCGTTGCCGGAGACACTGCTGGAAGCGGAACTCTTCGGCCACGAGAAAGGCGCGTTCACGGGCGCTCTGCGTCAGCGCCGAGGGCGATTCGAAATGGCGAATCGAGGAACCTTGTTCCTTGACGAAATCGGCGAAATCTCGCCTGTAGTACAAGTGAAACTCCTGCGCGTCCTCCAGGAGCGTACCTTCGAACGGGTGGGGAGCAATGAGCCGATCGAAACGGATGTGCGACTCGTCTGCGCCACGCAGAAGGACTTGCGCAAAGAGGTGGCGCAGGGGCGGTTCCGCGAAGACCTCTTTTACCGGCTCAACGTCGTACCGATCGTCGTCCCGCCGCTTAGGCAACGGCAAGAAGACATTATGGTGATCGCCGATCATGTCCTCGAAACCTGCTCGCTAAAACTGAACAAGCAACTGCGCGGGTTTTCCCAGCAGGCGCGTGAATTGTTGCTCCGCTATTCGTACCCGGGGAATGTGCGGGAGTTAGAAAACATGGTCGAGCGGGCTGTGGCCCTCGGGCGAGATCAGACTGCGGTTCAACCGGCCGACCTCTGTGGATTTCAATCCTGTCCTTACCTGGGAGGCGTCCCGCAGGAATCGTGCGGCTTCTGTAGTGAAGGTTTGACCGGAGGGAAAAAGAAGAAAGATGCAACCTTGACCTCGCTTGCCGCCGCGCGCGAAAGCTTTGAGAAGGACTACATCGTCTCCGTATTGGAACGTGTCGAGGGAAGCCGCACGACAGCTTCGAGAATCTTGGGATTATCCCGAAAGGCTCTGTGGGAAAAGTGCAAACGCTATGGTATTCCGTCGGCGCACGGTGACGGAGAGGGAGAGAGCTAGAGCTGTTGATTTCTTCCGGCCGAAGTCCGTGCGACCGTACGATCAGGAAATTGAGCTGTTAAGATAAGATATGTTTTCGAGTAACCTACTTGGGGGAGGAATCTAAACATGAATTTTTGGAGCCGAACCATCCATGTTTCGCTAGGCCTTGTCGTATTCGTCTTCGTCGGACTGGCGTATGCCGCGGAACCAGCCGACATAGAAAAGTTTGTCAACGCCAGAATTGAGATGGGGGAGATGATGACGAACTATTTCAAGGGTAGCCAACGCTATGGGGAGGGGCAGCGGCCGTCTCCCGAGCAAATGAACGAAATGAGAGCGGACATCAATACCAAACTCACGGCGCTCCTGGCGAAGCACGATCTGACCCTCGACGAATATCGCAAACGCAGCTCCGAAGTTTTTGCGGATGATGCGGCGGTCAAGCACTATCTCAGGGAACATCCGGACCTCAAACAGCGCTACGAGGCCTTGCCACTCGATCGTATGGGGCGTGGAGGAAGTACAGGGCGGGGGTACTGAGCGCGAGGGGATGGCCTTACAGTACGAGATCTGTTACCTGCTGGGTGTAGGTCCCCTCTCAAGAACTGCTTCTGAATAGAAGACGATTTCGGCCATGGAATACAGACATCTTGGTCGGTCAGGAGTGAAAGTCAGTCGGCTCTGTCTGGGCACAATGAATTTCGGGCCGCAGACGAGTGAGTCAGACAGCTTCGCGCTGATGGATCGAGCCTTGGAGCTCGGCATCAATTTTTTTGATACGGCGAATGTGTATGGCTGGAAGCTCGGTGAAGGCTGGACAGAGCAGATCATCGGCCGTTGGTTCGCACAAGGCGGAGGCCGCCGGGATAAGGTCGTGCTGGCTACGAAGGTGTATGGTCGCATGGGCGAATGGCCGAATCAGTCGCGCCTCTCGGCCGTTCATATCAAGCGAGCGTGTGAGGACAGTCTGCGGCGCCTGAGGACGGACTGGATCGATGTATATCAAATGCATCATGTCGATCGGGAAACGCCGTGGGAAGAAATCTGGCAAGCGATGGAGCAGTTAGTCAGAGAAGGCAAAATTGTGTATGTAGGCAGCAGCAATTTCGCCGGATGGCATTTAGCCCAGGCTCAGGAAACCGCGCGCAGCCGTCATTTCTTAGGATTGGTGTCGGAGCAGAGCCTCTATAATCTTAATGAGCGCATGATTGAACTGGAGGTCATTCCTGCCTGTGAGGCCTATGGCATCGGTCTGATCCCGTGGAGTCCGTTAGGACGAGGGCTTTTGGCCGGTGTCCTGCAGTCCGACAACATTGGTCGTCGCGCGGACGCAGAATTACAACAAGAGGTGATCAAATCCCGTCAAAAATTGGAAGCTTACGAGGGGCTTTGCGCACGGATTGGTGAAAGACCAGCGAATGTTGCACTCGCGTGGCTGCTCCATCAACGAGCCGTCACGTCACCGATCATTGGTCCTCGCACGATGGAACAGCTGGAGGGGGCAATGAGAGCACTGAGCCTTTCTCTCAGCAGCGATATCTTGAAACAACTGGACGAACTGTTTCCCGGCCCTGGTGGTGCCGCACCGGAAGCCTACGCTTGGTAACAGGGGATTAATTGAGGTCATGCTACAAGAACTTGTGGCTCAAAACGATATCTCCTCACACGACCATCTTGTCCACTATGCTCCAGCGACAGTGAGTGGACTGAGTGAGAGATTCTGCACGTCGCAGCCCTGTCAGTGCGGGGTAGCGCCTGCTGCATCGCCACTGTCGGTTTCCTTGGGTGGCTGAGGATACAGTTGCGCGAGTCGTTCGATCAGAGGCTTAGCTTCGGGCGTGCTGGTGCGTGTCGGCTCGCTGGGTGCATGTTCCCAGGCCAAAATTCGAATTCCTGCCTCCGTAAGTCCGGCACGTATGGTCTCTACCATCGCCTCAACGGTGAGCTCGGTCCAGGGTCGGAGGTCCAAGACCCGATCCTCCGGTCTGCCCGGCGGAGGGGTTTCATGAATGAGTGTCCAGCACCGGTTGAAAATCGTGGCGCGGAGGGTTTCGGGAATATTCAGCGTAGTGAGACGAGACGTGCAGAGTGCCGTTACCAACAGGACGAACTGAAGATCCGGCATGTCAGGGCGATGGATATCGAGTGTTTGCATGATCGATGCTCTCCCCCTGAGGCGTCGGAGAAGGCCTTCCGTGATGACGACGCCTCGGTTACGCATGGTTAAGACTTACGCATCGGCGTAGATGTCGAAGAACGCGTCGATGCTGTCGAGTAGCTGTGACTTGATTTCATCCGCCGTGCCGTTCATGACGTGCAGCGTCATGCTACCGACCGAGCCATCGGGCAGGAGAATGGGCACACACGGCTGAGTGAGCTCGCTTGCTGTGCCTTTGTCCAGCCGTAGGCCATAGCTCAGTGCATAGCGAGGCTTCCCAATGGTGTCAGTTGATGGCATGTCCGTCATGATCCCCCTTTCAGCTCGTCGTCGCCATAGTGTATCGGCTGAGGGGTGGAAGATTCGAGCACGTCGTATGGGCCTTCTCTGAAATCTTCCACCCATGCGATTACACCTTTGTAATCGCCGCCACTGGCTTCTGGATGAACTCCTTGTAGCCATATCGATCGGCTAAATAGGCCTTAGCGTCCTCGCTCACATACTCGGCAAACTTGTACCGGTCATCTTCGACGGCCTTGGCGTCGGCCATCACCTGGTCGGTCGGGATCGCATACTCGATATTGCACGACGTATAAGCCTGAATGTAGGTCGGACCGACCTCGCGGGCGATCAATACGGCCTTCTTGATGCAACTTTCCACCCGGCGCGGATTATTCGGCACGACGGTGGCAATGTAGGCGCAGCCGGCGATTTTTGCCATGGCGACCATGTCCATTTTCTCGAACTTCTTGCCGAGCGGGGCCATCTTGAGCACCGCCCCTCTGGTCGTCATGCCGCTCTCTTGTCCGCCGGTATTCCCGTAGACTTCGTTGTCCAGCATGATCGTCGTGAACCGTTCCTTCCTGAACCAGGAATGGAGGACTTGCTGGAATCCGATGTCGGCGGTGCCACCGTCACCGGCCATCACGACGACATCCTTAGGTTTGTCGCCGAAACGAATCCGCAGTCCGCGCGACAATCCACTGGCGACGCCGTTCTGGTCCCCATAGTTGCCGTATACGAATGGAATCGCCGCTTGTGAAATCGCCAGCCGGCCGCAGCCCGCCGTCCCGACGGTAATCGTGTCTTCGGGATTCGGGAACGCGACGATGGCGAGCCGGATGAACAGGGTCATCGCGCATCCGGCGCACATGGGATGCTCTTCAAGGATTTCTTTGAAGTTACCCATCTGCGACACGGTCGTCTTCTTTCCAAAGGGCCCGTGCTCCACCATGTCGCGATATTCTTTCGGCATGAAAGTATCGAATCCTGGCGTGAACTTCACATAATTGAGACTCATTTGGCACCTCGCTTTCGCTGTTATCCGCAGTTGCGGTTGTTGTTGTGTGTGGACCTCTGACAGAGTCAATGGCGTTGCCCTGACCTTCTGCTCCTCCGCCTTGGCGGCAACTTCGGCGAGCAACACCTTCGCCGGTTACTGACGTGCTTCCTAAACGCTTGTCTAGTTGTTCCCTCCTGATGCGGCTGAGTACCTCATCCGCCGCGTCCCGCCAACACTCCGGATCGCATCCCGATCGCCTTCTTGACTTCCTCGACGATCACTTCCGGCGGCAAGGTCATGCCGCCGCAGACGCGCGGTCCGGCGACGACCCGCTCGCTGTTGGGGATCGTGGCCTTGATTTCTTTGGCCATCCATCCGATCACATTGAACTCAGGCACGATGATGTGCGAGGCATGCTTGGTCGCTTCGCGAAGTTCCTCTTCCGGCCATGGGCGCAGGGTCTTGATCTTGACGAGTCCAACGCGCACCCCCTCATCGGCCAGCAGGCGCATGGCTTCACGCCCCTGAGACACGGCGGTTCCCGAGGAGATGATGAGGATGTCGGCATCGCCGTCTTCGATATCGATCAAGCCATCCAACCAGGCGATCGTGTGCTTGCGCGAGCGTTCTGCGGCGGCCCAGACTTCCTGTTGCCAACTCGCGTGCGTGGCGTAGCTGATGTAGTTGCTCTTCATGACGAAAGGATCGCGCATCATCCGGACCGGTGGACATTCCATATCCATGCAGGGAACCGGTGAGCGATAGGGATCATAGGGCGGCAAGCACATGTCGGCGGGAGTCAGGCCGACGACATCCTTCGTGTGGGTCACGAAGAAGCCGTCGCAACAGAGGGCCAAGGGCAAATGCACGTCCGGCTCTTCCGACACCAGGTAGCCCTTGAGAATCCAGTCGTAGAAATCCTGTGCGGTTTCTGCATGCCAGACGAGCATGCCCGTATTCATGAGGTAGGCGATCTCGATCGTGTCCGGCTGGATCGACAGGGGGGAATTGATGCCGCGGCAGGTCACGATACATTGGATCGGCAATCGGGCGCCCGCCCACATGGGAAAGTTTTCCATGGCCCGCATGGTGCCAGGCCCGGCGGTCGTCGTGAAGACACGGGCCCCGCCGAAGGCGGCGCCGGCGCACTGGGACATGACCGCAAATTCGCTCTCCCCGCGGAAATAATCGCCGATATAGCCTTCGGCAAAGAGCTCACCGCACAGGGCGGCTGCTTCGCTCTGGGGCGTAATGGGATAGGCCACCATAATGTCGACGTTGGCGCGCTTGACGGCTTCCTTAATGACTTCGCTGCCGGTAAAAAACGACGGCGTGCGGGGTGCGTCGTTCATCATCAAGCGTGGATCGGTGATGACCTGCCCCTTCTTCGTCTTGGTTCCGATGATGGCTGTACTGTCCATGGCTTATACCCTTTCTATCGAACGGCGGTGGCCGGCGATCTGGCGCATCGTGCGGTGAGGTTATGCGCTGAATGAACTGCCGCACCCACAGGTTGTTTTGGCTTGTGGGTTCTTGATCGCAAAGCCGGAGCCTTGCACGCTGTCTAGGTAGTCGACTTCGCAGCCGGCCAGCAGTGGGGCGCTCTGGGAGTCCATGATGACCTTCACGTCGCCTTTTTCGATCACCGTGTCGTCATCGCCCATGGCGGATTCGAAGGCCATCCCGTACTGGTAGCCATGGCAACCACCGCCCTTCACGTAGACACGCAGGCCGACGGTGTCCTTCTCCTCCTGCATGAGTTCTCGGATCTTTTCTTCTGCCGTCGGGGTGATGGTAATCATGACATCGCTCCTTTTCTGATAATTGACTGACGTGGTTGATCGACCTCGGCTCACTCCTGTGCGGAGGCACCTCTGCAACCCCAAGCGACCGTGGCCCTTGGACAAAGGACGTCTACACAGGCGTTTCAAGGAACATGCGGCGTAAAAGCGGCGGAGACCTGGGAATCGGTCGCGCAAGATACGGGAGGGAGTGAAAGTGACGCGCGAGGATAGGACGGTCGGCGTGGCTCAATACGTCATAGCATCACCCTGGGCGCATTAGGCACCGGAGTCAAGCGCTATTAAGGGGAAGGTAGCTGAAAAGTACGGTACCGGAGACAGTCACCCTTCTGCTGCTGTAACGTGCCAGGAACGTTGAACTATTCAGGCCTCCAGTAAATGGAGTAACTCAAACTCGATCTGACGTTCGGTGTCGGATTTGGGTCGAGAGGTTAGCTTGCGGAACGGCAGGATTGATCAGCCGCGATGGCTGTCCGCTCGATGGACGGGGGTTAGCCGTCATCGGGGAACCTGCAGTACCTCGGCGAACTGTGGCTTGTACAGAAGGACCCGCTCGAACGACGAGCTACTGAGCGCTTCCCCAGGCGGCCAGTGAAGGGTTTGGTTTTGAGCCGAGTCCATGAAGTCAACTACAAGCAACAGCCAGTACGCGTCGCACGGCTGGTATGCGGAAAGCTTTTTGGTCTTGTCGCTGATGAGCTCGCGAAGACGCCCAAGCGACAAAGAAGGAACGCTGTGGCACTGTACCGAGCGCCACTTGGCCTCCGGGTACTCTTTCCCGTTGTGGTAGACGAAACGCAGTTCCGGCACTTGCGCAAACAGGGTCGGATTGACTTGACCAATGGGGGAGTGGTCAACCTTCGTCGCGATGGCAGCAAGCTGCCGCGCGATGGGTTCAATGTCGCGGATTGGGTGTTTCGGATCGAAATCAACGGAGAGTTCGATGTGCCTCCCGCCTGACGTGTGGTGTAGCGACTGCGCTCGTGCAAGGACCTGCAGCCTGCGCGCACATTGTACCTGCTCACTCGCGGGATCGGCGCCACTGGCGATGTACAGATTGGCGATTTCGATTCCGATCGTGCGTTCCCCGCGCACGATTACATCTGGCTTGTCGGTGAACACGACGGCTCCCGCGGGCATGTCGTAGTGTGTCGCGAACAGCTCGAAGTAGTACCGCTCCATCGTCTGGCTGCTTGGACGGCTCATTTGTAACGTCTAACAATGTTTAGGCGGCAGATTTAAGAACCGGTAAGAGCCGGATCTGGCATTTTCTATCCGCGTAACCCACCTTCAATGATGGTGAACAATATCCATCATCGACGATGGCGCAATGAGTTACGCCAGGGCGACCATGTTCCACGGGTTCTTATGCGGATCGGCATAAGACCCCCCTTGAGAAGGTTCACATCCATAGCCTAATGCAAACGCCCACCAACCTCCCTGGGACGTTCTTGGGTAGTAAAGGAGAACCGCCTCCCATAGAACACAGGCGTTGAACGACTGCATTTCAATTCGGTGATCGACCGGTTTGGGTTGGATTCGTCAGATCAGCACTGGGCGATGGTCCTGTAGGCACGCCCAGAGGGAGGGATGTGTGCGGGGTCCAGGATTCAAAAGTCGTGCAGTATATCTCTCGAAAACGAGCACTCGCGTCGCATATTCCTCTGTCGCATTTGGTACCTTCGTTGGAATTTGACCATTTTATCAAAAATCTCCTTCAGAGGTTGGAGGCTATTCTGACATACCTCAAGTCCCATTGATCCCATCCTGTGCTTACCGGTCCCCTCACCCATTCGGTGTAGCCGCAAATTCAATATTCTGGGTGATGGCGTAGGAACGTTCAGCTTATTAACATGAGGGCGGTTTATGCCACTCTTCTACGGAAAATAGGACGTTTCAAATATGGAGGTGCTCTATGAGTGAACTACACCTAAAGGACGTAAAGGACGACTTAACACATGAGCCACCATGGGTGTATTTGTATGCCGCGATTTTTATCGGGATCGTTGCATTTGCGCTCTATTCCGGGGGGTTCATGGGATGAGCAGTGAGTAGCGGATTACGAAAAAGGTACCAAAACGCGACAGGGGGCTTGGCGTAACCTCTTTCAGACATTGGGTTTTCGGTCCTGGAGCCCCCTCGCAAATTGATGGGCTGAATGTAGCGAAAGGATGGGACCGGCAAGATGACCATCCTTCAATGGTAATCAAGGCCTTCGCGAGGGTTCTATGACCGAATTGGTCCAGGTGTTGGAATTTCACCAAGTTGCACAAAGGACCGATGCCCTTCTCGCGGATCTTAAAGATGGACGACTTCGGGCACACCATCTGCGTTGACAGCCGCCACCAATAGCGTGAATCTATCAGTGCTCCGGGTGGCGGAGGGAGAGGGACGTCCTTGGTTGCATGTGTTTCCGACCGAGCGCTAGCGTGACGAATTGAAGGAATGTGGGAAGCCGTTTTGGGTCGGGGCCTGCTCGTCACTTCCGATACTATCTGAGCACGTCTAAGTCTCTACGCAATATATATTGCTTGACTCCTGTCCTCATTGCGCCCAGGGTGATGTTGTCAGGTGTGAGGCCCCGCTGGCTGTCCTAATCTCTCGCGCTTCCTGACCATTTCCAGCGTGACCGATTCCTCAGTCTCCGCTGCGTTTACATCACAGTCTCTCTGACTTGTTGCCGGTTTAGCGTGATGGCCTGCTGATGGAGGCGGCCAGGACGCCGGCCGTGCGGCAGAGGACTCGTCGACTCACATCCACATTCCATCAGAGAGGAGCAACCATGCTCAATTACGCACTGATGTTCCTGGTCGTCGGCTTGATGGCCGGTGCGCTGAATCTCGCTGGCGTCTCGACGGTCGCGGTGCAGATTTCGTGGGTTTTGTTTTTAGTCGGGATCGTGTTGCTGGTGATTCATTGGATCACGGGGCGCACTCCTCGACCGGTGTGACCGAGGGGTGACGGGTTATATGGCGGTTCCCAGCATGACGACCCGGTCCCTACGTCAATCTCAATTATAAATAAGGAGGGCAATGCCATGAATGCTGAGCAACTCAAAGGAAAATGGATGCAGCTCAAAGGTGAACTGAAAGAGAAGTGGGGCAGGTTGACGGACAATGATCTCCAGGAGATTGGAGGGAACTACGACAGATTTGTGGCCAAAGTCCAGGAACGGTATGGCGATAAAAAGCGTGAGCTGATGAAGTGGGCGGATCAGTGGTACCACAAGGCTCCGCCGGACAAGACGGGGAAAAAGATCCAGTGATTGGAGTCGATCGATGAGAGACGTCTTACTAAAGAACTCACAGTTATGAATGCAGCAACGAGAGGAGGTATGCGATGAGCAAGGAAAGAGCTTCAACATCTCAAGCGACGCCGAACATGTCGGTCGGCACGCCCAGGATCAGTTCAACCGGTGGGAAGACTGGTCCTGATCGGCAGGCATCGAGGGAAGCGTGGGCGCACGACCGCATTGCGCGGCTGGCCTACGAATTATGTGAAAAACGAGGCAGGCAGGATGGCCGGGCCTTGGAAGACTGAATGCGGAACTGCAACTGGTTAGCGTGTTAGGTCAATCATGACAGAAACCCGTGAGTATGAAACGTTCATTTCTATAACAACAAGGAGATAAGGCCATGAACACAATCTTACGTTGGGATCCGATGAGCAGAACTCGATGGAATCCGTTCAAGGATCGGGATGAACTCGAAAGCCGTTTGGCGACGCTGTTTGCTGGTCGGGAAGCGACGGGCAACGGGGGAAAGGAAACCCTGACGGTGACTCAATGGTCGCCGCTGGTGGACATTACGGAGGATGAGAAGGAATACCTCATCAAGGCCGAATTGCCGGATATGAAGAAAGAGGACGTGCGCCTCACTGTAGAGAATGATGTCCTGACGATTTCCGGTGAACGGAAATTCGAGAAGGAAGAAAAGAGCAAAAAATATCACCGGGTCGAACGCGCCTACGGGAGCTTCGTGCGCAGCTTCTCACTTCCGGAGGATGCGGATGGGAGCAAGGTGACCGCGGACTTCAAGGACGGGATGCTTCACGTGCATCTTCCAAAATCCGTACAGGCGAAGCCGAAAGCCATTGAGATCAAGGTGGGCTAGTGTTGCGTTGACCGAGGAGAGTAGGGGCGTCAGGGAAGGTGTTCTTACGCATAGCGATGCTGGAGTCTTCCTGACGCTCCGTGCACGTCTTGTTCCGTGCTTTCCATGTTCATGTCCCTACCTGCCGTCTTATGCTGGTCCATCGATGTTGCGAACGGTCATGAAAAGCATTGAGATGTTCGTCGCGGGCCCGTTGTTGATGATCACACTGGATCTCACTGATGGTGAGAAACCTAGCGCCGCAGCCTGCCATTTGGATCTAGTTTCAAGAAGTTCGTCTCTAGATCTTTCCTCCATTTTTGGAGCCTTCTTTTTTCCTCAAAGCTCTTGACAGATACGAAACTTCGCTGCTGATGCTGAGAAGCGTCATCCCCAGAAAAATGTGTGGCCTGTGGATAGCGATCCGAATGGTGGCAATAGTCAGGACACCGGTGTGAGGCCAACTGTGCACGTCAAGCAATCTGCCTAGGAATATGCAAGAAGGAAAGGAACTTCGAGTGGAACCACTATTACTTGTGGTTCGGTCGGGAGGGGGCGGATGCCTAAAAAATAGGCGAACTGATGAATCCGCACGGTATTCGCACTATCTTTTCGGAATCCAGGCACTTGTTCACAAGGTTATCCACAGAAGGTGGGGAATGAAAATTTTCATGCCAGTTTCGAAGATAAATTCGTTTTCCATGGGAGATTACATTCCTAAAATCTCATCAGCTTTTTTCTTCATGCGTCTCCCGGCTTGGCGTCGCGCTGTCGTGTCATTTTCCTTCACCCCTCTACAATTCTCATCATCACTCTACACACCGTCAACTGGCGTTTGTATTTTGTGACTACCGCCGCAAGGTCCCTGTCATGTTTCCAAGGCCCTTCCGACGGCAGATCGGCAGATGTAGAGGCGCACGGCGCGACGAATAAGGAGCGCCACGTCTGTGCGCGCCGGCGACATGGTGAGCCGGCAATGTCCGAACTCGGGGATGTTTAACGGCTGTCAGCCATAAGACGGAGCATGACCCGACTTCCACTTGATACTGCACCCAATGCTGGGCCTCTGATTGCTGTCGAGCGGCTTGCCGGTGAGTACGGCTTGGATGGCGGAGCGGAGATCGCGTCCGGTGACCGGCTTATTATTACCTGGTCGGCTGTCATCCAGTTGTCCGCGATACACCAACCGTCTGTCCCGATCGAAGAGATAAAAATCCGGAGTACAGGGAGCGCGATAGGCTTTCGCGACTTCCTGCGTCTCGTCGTGACAGTATGGAAAGGTGAAGCCCAGCCGTAAGGCCATTTCTTTGAGCTTGGGCGGCGCGTCATCAGGATATCCCACCGGATCGTTGCTGCTGATCGCGATCATGCCTAAACCCGAGTCCCTGTAGTCGCGTCCGAGTCTGGCAAGCTCCTGTTCGACATGCACCACATAGGGGCAGTGCCGGCAGATGAACATGACGAGGAGCGCGGATTTTTCGGTAAAGGAATTGAGCGAATAGGCCTGACCGCTCACCACGTCCCGCAACTCGAATGAGGGAGCTGGAGTACCCAGTGGAAGCATGGCGGAAGTCATAGCCATAAGATCGTGTCTTGCTACCTTTCAGAGAGAAGATGCCGCATGTCTTCATGCTGGGTCAAGTAGCAGCGTTTCTTGCGTCATGGTTGAGAGGGAAGTTATGCTGCCGCCCACTTCTAGGATATGTGGTTAAGCCATGACAGAGATGAGCGGACTGTCGATGAAAGGAGGGCAAGCATGAGGATTGTCCGGCTGTTGCTGTTGCTGATGTTGGGGATTCCCGTCGTGACATTGGCGCATGATGAGACGAAGCCCGAGACGCCGACCCTCACTGTGAGCGAAACCGGGACGGTGCCGCGTACGCCGGATACGGCTTTCGTCACGTTCGGCATGGAGAGCCCCGGCAAATCACTCGCCGAGGCGCAGAAGCGGAACAGCGCCGTCATGAGCAAAGTCATGGACCGGCTGCGGGACTTACAGATCGACAAGGAGCGGATCCAAACTTCGTCTTTTACGGTCTCCCCTCAGTATCGACCGCCGCCTAACCGTCCCGCCGATGCACCTCCTGCCACGCCGGACATCATCGGCTATGTCGTTAGCAATATGGTGACGGTGGAAATCCGCGCCATCGACAGAGTCGGCATGGTGATCGATGAAGTCTTAAAGGCCGGCGCGAACAGCTTTCAGGGGTTGCACTGGGGGTTGCGCGATGAACAATCGATACGGCTCAGTGCCTTGAAACAAGCTGCCGCCAAGGCCAGGGAGAAAGCGGCAGTGCTCAGTGAGGCGCTGCATGTGAAACTCGTGCGGGTTCTATCAGCCAATGAGGGTGGCCATATGATCAGGCCTGCCGCTCCCATGGCACGCATGGCGATGGAGGCGAGTACAGGCGAAGTACCGGTCTCGCCGGGAGAACTGAAGGTCGAAGCAACGGTGACGCTGGTTTACGAAATCGCGCCGAATTGACCGCTAAGACATGGGAGGCGATTGAAGCGGACATCAAGCGGGTCGACCGACAATGATACGTGGGCGTGTCGAATTGACGGTTGCTTCTCTTCCGTCGGTCGGCTATCATTTTGCTTGCAATCTGCTATCGCACGATTGAACAGAGGCAGGCATGGCTCAATTATTGGTGCGGGATCTTGACCAAAAGCTCATCGGACGCCTGAAGAAAAAGGCCAAGGACAACCGGAGGTCATTGCAAGGCGAGGTCAAAGTCATTTTGGAAGAGGCGGCCGAACAGATGACCATGGCTGAATTTATGGACAAGGCGGCTCAAATCCGCAAGCGGTTGAAAGGTCGACGTTTCAGCGACAGCACCGACTTGATCCGTGAGGATCGAGACAGCCGGTGAAGATCGTTGTTGACGCCAGTATCGCGGTCAAATGGTTCACGGATGAAATTCATGCCGAGGCGGCCCGCCGATTGCTGACCGACCGCCATGACCTGTCGGCTCCCCAATTGATCTACGCGGAAGTCGCGAACGCTTTTTTGAAGCGATGGCGCCGAAAAGAAATGTCGCGGGAGTCGGTCGATGATGCCGTCACTCAGTTCCGGCGCGCACCGCTGAAAACAGCCGCCACGGTCGGTTTGTTGGCAGCCGCATGGCAGATCGCAGTGCGACACGATCGAAGCATCTTTGATGCGCTGTACGTCGCGCTCGCCGCAAGCCAATCCTGCCCTTTGGTGACCGCCGATCGAAAACTCTTCAATGCGCTGAAGGACCACGCCAGAGTCGTCCAGTTGCTTTGGGTTGAGGATGTGCTGTGATGCTAGCCTTTCCCGCTGTGACACCAGCTAGGTGATTTCCCTCAACGAAAAGAGTATCCTGCGGCGCCAATTGTTTGGTCTTTTGTCTAAGGGTAGAGGGCATGGCAAAAGGAAAAGCAACCAAGGATACCCGGAAGAAGAAGCCACAACCCAACCTTGAGGCCGCCCCATACAAGCACCCAGAGGCCAAGAGCCTCATGCGGCCGGAGGTCGGGACACAGGCGCAATTCAAGAAGAAGAAACCGGCGAAGACCTACCGCTACGATTCCTCGCTTTCGCCCACCCTCGATTGGGATGCCAAGGATCCGGCCCGTGAGCAGGGTGAGCAGCTTATCAAGCAAGTGCTCGACGCCAAGAGTCTTGAAGAGGCAAAGGCCGCCGCTTCCAAGCTCAAGAGCCTGAGCAAACCGTTTCTGAACTGGGCGGGCAAGGCAGAGCGGCTGTCGTTCGATGTGCCGACCTCGATGATTTGCGCTTACGGATTGAAAAATTCAGAGCTAAGAGGCCGCAAGAGCATGATCCGGTCATTGGGTGTACCATTTTGGCAAATCCGTTTTTCTTGGAGAGAAAGGATTGGATTCCTGCTCCTTCTGATTGGTCGTCAAACATCGTTCAAGGCAAGACATATGACACCAATGAAGAAGTCGGGAAACATGTATGGATTCAGGTCCAGGAGCGACTTCGGGTCCAGCATCTCCTGCAGACGGCTGCGACGAGCGCCATGCCCGTTGCAGCTGAACAGGTCACCAGGTATGGAGCTGAATTCTTGACAAGGGCAAGATTAGGTCAAGGTGCCTTTCGGGTGCTAGTTACCGAGGCCTACGGACGTCGATGTGCGGTAACAGGAGAGAGAACCTTGCCAGCATTGGAGGCAGCGCACATCAAGCCATTCTCAAAGTCAGGGCACAATCTCACAGCCAACAGTCTGCTAATGCGGTCTGATCTCCATAGACTCTTTGACCTTGGTTATCTCTCCGTCACTCCACGGCTCCACGTTGTGGTTAGCCGAAAGATTAAGGAAGAGTATGAAAACGGGCGTGACTATTATGCCCTGGATGGGAAGGCGCTGGCTGTAATGCCAGTAGTCGCAAAAGATCAGCCATCAGGCCAATTTCTCCAGTGGCACAATGAAAACGTCTATCTTGGATGATCACAAGGAGAAAAGGCTCATGATCGGCGACGACTTGCTCAATGAGCTTCTTGAGTTTAGACAGAAACGCAATTGGGAGCAGTTTCATAAGCCAAAGGACTTGGCAGTTTCTCTTTCGGTAGAAGCGGCCGAATTACTCGAGATATTTCAGTGGAAGAGTGACGAGGAAGTTACAGCACTGATTGCTAGCGAGTCGAAGCAGCGGATTGAGGAGGAAGTGGCAGACGTGGCGATTGTGCTTTCATATCTATGCCATGATCTCAACATTGACTTGAATGCAGCAGTCCGTTCAAAACTTAAAAAGAATGAGACCAAGTACCCTGTTCAGAAGGCCTACGGAGATTCGAGGAAGTATAGTGAATACTAGAAATGACATCCCAAGATTCGAATTCGTTCGAGGACCGGGGGACGAATTGCTGGTGGTGAAGAAGCTATAGGCGTAGAGTGATAGCACGCAAAGTCCTCGCCCCACCTGTTGCTGTATAGGAGGTGAGCGATGAAGACGTTAGAAGAACTCGTGCGAGAGCTCCCGCCTGACATGCGAGAAGAGGTGCGAGAACTTGCACAGTACTTGTTGGAAAAGCGCCTCAAGGGCGAGAAGAAATACCTGGCGCAGACTTGGGCTGGAGGACTCAAAGAGTTTCGTGGTCAATACACGTCCCCGGAGCTTCAAAAGAAAGCTCTGGAGTGGAGGTGAGCCGATACCAAGGAGGATCCGCTATGCCGTCGCTTGAAGACAGAATCAAAGACTTGCCCCCTGAGCTTCGGCGGGAAGTGGAGGATTTTGTCGATTTCTTAATCGATCGGCGTGTTCCCCATCCCAGAGGCAAAATGAAGTTTGCATGGGAGGGAGCGCTCGCTGACTTGCGGGAGCAGCACACTTCCGTCGAACTGCAGCATAAGGTTCTCGAATGGTGGGGTGACGATGTATCTCGTGGACACTAACCTCATCTTGGAAGTCTTGCTCCGGCAAGCCAAAGCCGAAGAAGTAAAACGATTTCTTGAACATGCTTCTTCGGAGCAGCTCTTTCTCACGGAATTCTCGCTCTATTCTCTCGGCGTCCTCTTGATCCGACGAAATCTGCACGACATCTTCCTGCGAGCCATCGAAGACTTGCTGTTCACCGGCGGCGTGACTCTGTTACGCCTGGTTCCGGCTGATCTAGCCGAGGTTGCCCGTCGCTCGAAGCAGTTCGGACTCGACTTCGACGATGCTTATCAATATGTGGCTGCGGACAAACACAACCTGGTCATCGTGAGCTTCGATGCCGACTTTGACCGAACCGAGCGGGGGAGAAAAACTCCTCAGGCAGTGTTACAACCCTGACCGGCATCCGATGAGCGGCTACGAAGTCCCCGAACCGATCCTCAATTCACCATTCGACGAACCAGGTGCTGTACGAGTGGCTGGCGGAAGACAAAGCCCCGACCGGCATTCCGCCTGTGAAGCTCGAAGGGTTTAGAAACGACGGTCGGCAGAACACCATCCGGGTGGATTCCAAGGTGGTGCGAGAGTCGGATTCCGGCGAGGCGAAGAGCGACGAAGTCCGCTGGATGCGCTTCACGCTGGATACCGTCGGGAGGACAGCGTGGCCGACAGATCGGGTGGGCCGACCGATCTATCCCGAAGGGTTCAAAGAGCTGGCCGACAAATTTGACCGCCCCGACCATCCGCCTGGCCGCGATGTGCGGTGCATCGTCAGTGTGGGCATGCTCACGGAAGGTTGGGATTGCAACACGGTGACTCACATCATCGGGCTTCGGCTGTTCATGTCGCAGTTACTTTGTGAGCAAGTGGTGGGGCGAGGGTTGCGGCGTGCCAGTTATGAAGTCGGTCCGGACGGTAAGCTGACTGAAGAAGTGGCAAAAGTGTTTGGGGTCCCTTTCGAGGTGATTCCTTTCAAGGCAAATCCTCAGGGGCAACCGCAACCTCGTGTGAAGCGATTTCATGCCCATGCCGTCCCTGCCAAAGCACAGTTTGAGATCATGTTTCCGCGCGTGGAGGGCTATACGCAGGCAATTAGGAATAAGGTAATGGTGGATTGGGCGACGGTTCCTTCACTGGTTCTAGAACCAGGTCGAATCCCACCTGAAGTCGAGGTGAAGGGTCTTCATGTCACTACAAGAGGAAAGCTGACACTCGGTGGCCCAGGCAGAATTGATGAAGTCAATCTAGACGAATTTCGCGCGAAGCGTCGAATGCAGGAACTGGTGTTCGATCTTGCCAAAACACTCGCTCGGGAGTATGTCGCCCAGAAACAAGGCACGATTCCAACCCACAAACTGTTTCCGCAGCTCGCCGGCATTATTGAATCGTACCTCGACAAGAAAGTAGAGGCCCGGCCACCCGCCGACAAAAAAGATCTCTTTCTTGCGCCCTACTATGGTTGGGTTGTCGAGCGATTGCTGGAGGCGATTCGGCCTGACACGTCACAAGGAGAAGCTCCTGAAGTGCCTCGCTATGAAGCGACACGCGGACCAGGTTCGACGGCAGACGTGGATTTTTGGACGAGCCGCGAGGTGCGGGAGGTGCTGAAGAGCCATCTCAACTATGTCGTGGCAGACACGAAACAATGGGAGCAATCCGCCGCCTATTACCTGGATAGGAGCAAAGCTGTCGAGGCATTCGTGAAGAATTCAGGGCTTGGGTTCGCAATTCCCTACCTGCACAATAGACAGATGCATGACTACGTGCCGGACTTTCTCGTTCGCTTGAAGACCGAACCGTCGAGCTATCTGATCTTGGAAACGAAAGGGTACGATCCGCTGGAGGACGTGAAGCGCGCGGCGGCTGAACGATGGGTTTCGGCGGTGAATGCGGACGGGACCTATGGAAAGTGGCGGTATGCGGTCGCAAAGAAAGTGTTGGATGTTCCTGACTTGCTCCAGTAAGCGTGCTGCTACTCTTCCGTCTTCACTCCTCCTTCCCACAGCTTCACCGTCCGGTCCCAGGACGCGCTGGCGAGGCGTTTGCCGTCTGGAGAGAAGGCTACTCCTCGAACTCCTCCGCTATGACCTTTGAGAGTCCGGAAGTTTCGGCCGGTGGCCAGGTCCCAAAATTTGATGGTCTGGTCGTCGCTCGCGCTGACTAAGACTTTTCCATCCGGTGACACTGCGAGACTGCGGACCCAGCCCTTGTGGCCGGTAAGGGATTTTTTCTCGACGACGCTCGGCATCTCGAAGAGCTTGATGGTCGTATCGCGGCTGCCGGTGATCAGGAGTTTCGCATCCGGGGTAAAAGTCATGGCGCCGATCCAGTAGTCCATCGGCTTTTGGAACCCCCCGTCATCCTCGATATAGTAGCCGCGGGTCTCGGTGGAATCTTCTTGGTTTCGCTGCCAATGACCGTCGTGCAGCACCTTTTCTTCGCCGCTCGGGAGCACCTCCCACACTTTGATCTTTCCGATGTCGGTTCCGCTGGCCAGATGAATGCCGTCCGGGGAGAAGGCGACACAGACCGACCAGTGATGGTCGTACTCATCTTTTCCGAGCAACGTCATCAGCTCGGTCCCGGTGGTGATCTCCCAAATCTTGATGTCTTTGTTATGGCTGCCACGGGCAAGCATGAGGCCGTCCGGCGAGAGCGAGAGACTGCAGACATTATGATCGTAACGGGTGAAGAGCAACTTCATCGGTTCGCCGGTCTTGCCGTTCCAAAGTCGGATCGTGCGGTCTTCACTCCCGGTGGCGAGAGTCTGCCCGTCCGGGGTGAAGACAATGGCGCGAATATCATGGGTGTGGCCGCGCAGAGAACGGAGTAATCGACCGGTCTCGATGTCCCACATGCGCACGAGGCGTTCGGCGCCGCCGCTGGCGAGCGTCGACCCGTCGGGTGAAAAGGCGACCGCCCAGACTCCATGCGAATGGCCACGGAACGTTTTCACTTCCCGACAGCCAGCCCCCCAGTAGTCCAAAAAATCGATGGGAGGTGTTGATGCCGCGAGGGGCTCTGAGGAAACGCCAGGGAGCGGAGGAGTCATCGTCGGTTCCGGCATGTGCAACGTGTTTCCTTATTCGTCTGGTCCTTGATTGGTCAACAGACCGGCCAGTATAATTCCGTCGGTCGTTCGGATCGTAAGAGATGCCTCGCAGGCAAGTCAAGACGGCTTCCATAGCCATTTCATCGAGCGATCGTCGTACGCCAGGTCGTAGACTGGGAACCCCAAACCACTGAGCCTTTCCATGGAAATCAGATTCCAACCAGCTTTGCTTCAGGAAGTCATCGATTCGTTCGTTGAAAAGACGGAACGAGAAGGAGATCCCACCTACTATAAGGAATTCCATGAGTATGCCGACCCGATTTACGAGAAATTCATGCTCGAGGACCGGGAGGCGGAGTTCAAAAAGCTGTATCAATATCTCTTCGGCATCTGGGGATTTTCGGACATCGTGCGGGATTCGTTTAACGAGTATCCGCTGTTGAAGGAGAAGGTGGGAATTGTCCTGGTCAAGGGTGTGCTGAAGGAAGATCAGGAAGGTGTCGATATTCTACGCAAATGGGGGTCCGTCGAAAAAGAGTTGGCAAGGCATTTTGAGGAGAAGGGTTTGAAAGGTGTTGGGATCAAGCTGATTCCCCGCCGCTTTTATGACCCGGCCTTGACCCGCTATTGCCGCCACGAGCTGATGCACATTTCCGACATGATCGACCCGCAATTTGGCTACGATCCGGACACCAAACTGGGACAGAACCCCGGTGAAGAGACGCTCATCTTGCAGCGCTATCGAGTGCTCTGGAGTTTAAGCGTGGATAGCCGACTGGTCTCGGCAGGCAAGGAGCCGATGCTGAGCAAGGAGGATCGATTCAAGGAATTCCGGTCGTGGTACCGAAAAATTCCCCCTCCTCAATTGAAGTCGGTGTTTGAGGGGCTCTGGCAGACCTCGTACTTCACCCACTCAGAGCTGATTGAGATGGCCGCCGACACGCTTCGTGTGATGGATCGGGCTGTGGACGTGGAAGGCGGTGAGGTCCCGGAGACCCAAAACAAAATCATGCTCATGCCGGGGTTCCCCTGTCCGCTGTGTCGGTTCCCCACCTATTCGTGGGTCGAGGATATGGGGACAAAAGTAGAACCCTATGTGCTCGACTTCATCCGAGAGAATCATCCGGGATGGGATGTGGAGTTCGGAGCCTGTGATCGCTGTGTAGAGGTATATAAGTTGCGCGCCGACGGGGTTATGTAACGGCATACTGTAAGGCTGAGGTTGAGGCCAAGGATTCACGAGATCTAGATTTTACCTCAACCTTACCCTCGACCTTGATCTTCTCTGTCATGGCCACCAATCCCTCATACGGTCGGCGAGATTTTCTGAAAGATTCCGTCCTCTCTACTGTTAAGGCCGCGCAGGAGCTCGTCAAACAGGCGGAAGGTCCGCCAGCGGAGATACCTCCGACGCCGATTCGTAATGACTGGCTGCGTCCCCCTGGTGCCGTAGACGAGTACCTTTTTCTGGAACGTTGTACGAAGTGCAATGATTGTGTCACGGCCTGTCCACCAGGCGCGATCACGGTCCATCCGCAGGACGGTACACCCATACTTTTCGCTGATCAGTCACCCTGCCTGTTATGTGAAGACTTTCCTTGCATTACAGCCTGTGGGACGGAAGCGCTCCTCCCGATCGAGGAGATCAACCAAGTCCGAATGGGAATCGCGACGGTTTCGCATCGACTCTGCACGGCCGGCCAAGGCTGCCATGCCTGCGTGTCGAAGTGCCCGACGGATGCCCTGGCGATGGACTTTGCGTCGTTGCATCTTTCCGTGGTGAAGGAAGCCTGTGTGGGCTGTGGGATGTGTGAAATGGTGTGTAAGACCGTCAATGACCATGTCGCGATCCGAGTGGTACCGTCGAGGCAGCTCGCAAGGATGGATTGATGTGTGCACCACTGAAGCGATGTCGCTCGACAGAAAATTGCTATTCACAAGACCGAACCAGTTCGCCCTTGACTTCGTATCGCCCTTTTCATATACATACGAGGTCCTGCCGCTCTGTCATCAGGGCTAGAGTGGTGGGGTGAATCAGGTGGTCGGGAGGCGATCGTTATGATGAGTCAACAGCCGATGCAAGGTGTTTCTGCATCTGCAACCGCCACACTGCAGGGCTCTTCGGCCATCAAGGATTCTCCTGCCGTCGAACGTGCGCTGAACCGCAGCAAGATCTATTTGCTGATTTCCTGGAGCCTCCTCTACCCAGAAGATGAAGAATTTCTGGATTATCTGCGGTGCGGTGAATTTATCGAGGATGGCCGTGCTGCTCTTGATGCGTTGGAAGTTGCCCTGGGATCCGATGGCGGTGATCGAGCCAAGGCAAAGCTGGTGTCGCTTCGGAAGCAGTTGGCCCTGGTGGAGAGTTTGGTTGCCTCTGAATGCGTGAACTGGCAGCTCAGCGATCTTCAATCGGAACATCGCCGCGTGTTCAGTAACGTGATTACGCTCGATTGCCCGCCTTATGAAACTCTTTTCGGGAATGACCACGTGTTTGCCCAATCCCATGTGATGGGCGATATCTCCGGCTTTTACAAAGCCTTCGGAGTCGAGTTATCGAAAGATATTCATGAGCGCCTCGATCATCTCAGCGTTGAATTCGAATTCATGCACTTCCTCGCGTACAAGGAATCTTACTCGCTCTGCCACGATGGCCCGGAGAAGACGCAGATCGTGGTCGACGCGCAGAAGAAGTTTGTCAAAAATCATATCGGCCGATGGGTGCCGCTGTTCTGTCGTATGTTGACCAAGAAAGCGGACTCCGGTCTCTTCAAACTGGTGGCCGATATGACTGCTGATTGGATGGAGTTTGAAACGGCCTACTTAGGCGTAACCCCCCAGCCCTACACGGAAACCGACTATCGTCCGGCCACGTTCAGTTCCCCTGAAGGTCAGACCTATGAATGCGGCGCACAAGATCAGGGGAACGAATTGACCATGTTGTTGAACGAAGTCGGTGCGCAGTCATTTATGGATGTGAAAGAGAAAGACAAAGACAAGGAGAATGAGGAAGGGCGACCTTCCGGAACGGCGTAAGGCGAGTTTGATGACGGGTCTAGAACGAGCGTAGTTTCTACAATATTTCAGAGGAGGGAATAGCACTATGAGGGTAGCGCAGACGACCAACAAGAAATTGGTGTTTGCCATTCTTCTCTCCGCCCTCACCGTCGGCCTGATGCTGACGGCGGGGCGAGTACCATTGGCCGTCAGTCAGCCGGTGACGATACCGGCTAAGACGGTGAAGGGCCCCATTCCCATGGACGGGGCTAACCCCATCTGGGAAAGTGTTCCGGGCGTTGTCGTTCCGCTGAGCGGTCAGCTGATCACGACACCGATGCATCCCAATATCTCGGTAAAGTCGATCTTCGTGAAGGCGATGACCAACGGCAAGGACATTGGATTGCGGTTGGAATGGATCGATCAAACGAAGAATGACACGGCGATTGGTCCGCAAGACTTCCGGGACCAGGTGGCGGTGATGTTTCCGGTGAATACGGCTGGAGCTCCACCGTTTCAGTGTATGGGGCAGTCCGGTGGGACGACGAACATCTGGCGATGGAATGCCGAATGGCAGAAGGACCTCGGCAAGGACAGTGCGGGAATTTGGGATGTCGACGATCAATACCCCGGCATTTTTTGGGATTATTACTTTGAAGAGCCGGCGGGGGGTGTGACCTATCCAGACCGTATCGGCCGGAGCCTGGGGCCGTTCAACTCCGGTATCTGGTCGGGGAACATTATGTCTGATCCGACACTCCGCGTGAGTTCCGTCGAAGATCTGAGCGCGAACGGCTTCAGCACCCTCACGACGCAAGCTCATCAGGATGTCATCGGAAATGGTGTGTGGGAACCGTCGGGGTCCGTCAAAGGTGGAGGATATACAGGGCCGACCTGGCGGGTTGTCGTGAAGCGGACGTTGGAAACCGGCGATGCGAATGATGTCCAGTTCAAGGCAGGAATGTCGGTGCCGATCGCGTTTGCGGTATGGGACGGTGCCAACATCGAGCGGAACGGCATGAAGTCGCTTTCGACCTGGTTCACGTTGAAACTGTAGCGGCCAGAGCGGCTTCGAGTCGATCGAACAACCGCCTCGTCGCGCAATTCTAAAGAGGCCTCGGATCGGGTCCCGGTAAGTGAGGGAACGGTTCGAGGCCTTTTTTCTAAACGATTCCAGAACCGGCTTCAGCCTCTCCACGCCTGCTGGATTGCATTTCGCGAAGTGCGGAGGGTATAAGAGGAAGAGTTCTCGAAGTTACTGATTTTCAAGAATAAAGAGGCCCGTCTTATTTATGAAAGTCTCCCTCCTGTTTCCACCAACCTGGCATCCGTCTCAGCCCTATCTCAGTTTGCCGTCCCTAACTGGATTCTTGCGCCAAGGTGGGATTTCCGACGTGTCGCAGCGCGACCT
>Ga0073934_10002594_pt1 | contig 36789 bp, 31 predicted proteins | sample LarsenN4metaG_FD_76834 | JGI IMG/M metagenome (GOLD analysis project Ga0073934, IMG submission 76834) | Hot spring sediment bacterial and archeal communities from British Columbia, Canada, to study Microbial Dark Matter (Phase II) - Larsen... ... | reverse complement strand
CGAACTCATGCCGCGCACGGCCGGGCAGATGGACAAGTTTTCGCTCGTGCGTTCGTTCCGGCATCACAACTCCGACCACGGACCGGCCGATCATTACATGCTGACCGGTTATTTCCCGCAGGCCGGATTCAATCCGAACTTGAATCCGAACAACCAGCGGCCGTCATTTGGCTCGGTCATTTCGCGAAAGCTCGGGCCGCGCGGGTCGGTGCCGCCATTTGTATGTTTGCCGAAGATGCACCCGAGTTGCGGGTCCGCCTACCTTGGTGCGACGGCGGCGCCGTTCGTGATCGACGCCGATCCAAATGCGCCCGATTTTTCCGTGCCGGACGTGCTCCCTCCCGCCATGCTGCCCGCGAATCGTGTCGAAGATCGACGCTCGCTGCTCCAGAATCTGGACCAATATCAAAAGTCGGCCGAGTTGGCCGCGAACAAGCCGGCTCAATCCGTCAGCATCTTTCGGCAAAAAGCGTTTGAGCTCATGACCTCGGCCGCCGCGAAGAGAGCGTTCGACATTCATTCTGAATCGAAAAAATTGCGCGACGAATATGGCCGGACGTCGATCGGCCAATGTTGCCTGATGGCCCGCCGGCTGGTCGAAGCCGGTGTACGTTGCGTGACAATCGATCACAGCAATTACGACACGCACGACGACAACTTCAAGACGCTCAAGGCCGGTTTGCTGCCGAACCTCGACGCGGCGATCTCGACCTTGTTCCGCGATCTGGCGGATCGCGGCATGCTGGAATCGACGCTCGTCGTCATCAGCGGCGAATTCGGCCGTACGCCCCGCATCAACCCCAAGGCGGGCCGCGACCACTGGGGCCCGGCTTTCACCGTGGCTCTCGGCGGAGGCGGTCTCAAGGGCGGCGTGGTTGTCGGCAAATCGGACGACAAAGCCATGAAACCGGCCAGCGACCCGTACGGCCCCGAAGATCTGGCTGCGACCATCTGCCACTTGCTCGGCATCGATGCGAAAGAGGAATTCCGCACTCCCGAAGGCCGCCCGGTGGCGATCGTGAACAATGGGCGAGTGATTCGGGAATTGGTGTGAAATGCATCTGCCTTTACTACGGTCGCCTCCGCAGCCGAGCATTTTTCGCATTTGTCCAAAATGCAGTCGATGGTTTGCGCTTCGCGAAGTTTCCGAGCGACTGGATGAAATTGCCGGTTGGTTACGCGTTTTCAAGTGCGTTCGCTGCGAACGCGCAACCACATTTGCCGAACGTCATCCGTCGCACGGGGTTTGATTTGTCTGAGTTGTGGCGCCGGGCAAGAGCGAGGAAGAGCAGTTTGCTCCGCTCTTCGGACGTGGTTCCTTATCGAGGCTCATGATTCACTTCGCATCTTTGAGCAAGTGCGCAAATCGACCCTTCCACAATGGCGGCACTTCAGCGGTCAGTGTCACTGGTTCGAGGCGCGTTGGGTGCAAGAAAGTCAGCGCACGGGCGTGAAGGGCGATGCTGTTGCCGAGCATGTGCGATGAGCCGTACTTGCGGTCGCCGTAGATCGGCATGTCGCGGCTAGCCAATTGTGCCCGCAACTGGTGCTTGCGCCCGGTCTGCGGGCGAAGTTCGAAGAGCGCCAAGCCGCTCTGTTCGACCCGCACCGAATAGTGTGTCACCGCCCGCTGCGCTCCTTCCGCCTCGGCTTCGGCGATTCTCGTGATCGCGTTTTCATCATCCCGCAAAAGCCAGTCGTCGAATGTTCCTGTCATTCCGCATTCCGAATTCTGCACACCGCACTGGGCGACGGCCCAGTACACCTTTTCCACGGCAACCTCGCGAAACTGCTTCGCCAAGCGGCTCGCCGATTTGCTGGTGCGTGCGAACAGCAAAACGCCGGTCGCGGGTTTGTCGAGCCGATGCACGACGCCGAGGTAGACATTGCCGGGCTTGTCGTGCTTTTCCTTTAAGTACGCCTTTACCAGCCGATCGACGGTCTCTTCTTCGCCGGAGAAATGAGTCGTGGGCCAGCCCGCCGGTTTGTTGACGGCAATACAATGGTTGTCTTCGAACAGAATGTCAAGCGACTCAGCGAGTGACATGATGAAATCCTCGCGCTAAGCCGCAAGCAGACGTTTTTCGAACCCGATCGCACGTTCGCACCATAGCGCCCATCGCAAAAGCTCCTGCTCGCAGAATCGGTCGCCCGTCAGTTGCACGCACAACGGCAATCCATCAGGCGACCAGCCGATGGGAAATGATACGACGGGCAGGCCGGTGTAACTCCACGGTGAATTCATGGCCGGGTCGCCGGTCGTCGCGGCGCTCGGCGCGGGGCCAACGGTTGCTGGAGTGATGAACGCGTGAATCTTGCCGAGTTCGAGTTGTTCGGCAAACGCATCGGCCAGCGAATCCTTGCTGCGTATCGCTCGCACGTACTCGGTCGAGGAAACCGCGAGGCCTTCTTTCAAGAGCGCGGTGATCTCGCGCGGATAGTCCTCGGGGTGCCGTTTCAAGCGCTGCTCGTGATACTCGGCGGCTTCGACCGCCATAATCACTCGATGATGGCAAATCACCTCGCTGCATGCGGCGGGAGGATCGATCGATTCGATGACGGCGCTCGCTTCTTGAAGCCGGTAAATCGCGGTTGCCATTGCTCCTTGCATGGCAGGGTCGGCGCGTTCAATAAACAGACCGCCGAGCTTGCCGAGGCAGGGCGGATGCTCCGGTTCCGTTGCAGCGGTTGTCGCACTGAATGTCGGGAACGCGTCGTTGATCGCGGAAAACAGAATCGCCAGATCCTGTACGCAGCCGGCAATCGCGCCGATGTGGTCCATCGTCGGCGCCAGGGGAACGACGCCATCGACGCTGATGCGGCCATACGTCGGCTTGATTCCGCACACGCCGCAAAAGCTGGCAGGTCGCGTGATCGAGCCGCCGGTTTGCGAGGCGAGTGCGCCGAGGCACATGCCGCAAGCGACGGCGGCGGCGCTGCCGCTGGAGGAGCCGCCGGGCGTGCGCTCCAGGTTCCACGGATTGCACGTGATCGGCGGGTCGAAGCTCGCGTAGGCGGTCGTCACGGTTTTGCCAACAAACACGGCGCCGGCCTGCCGAAGGCGCTCGACCACGGTGCAGTCGCGGCGGGCAATCGCGTTGGCCCAGAGTTTCGATCCGGCCGCCGTCGGCCAGTCGAAGACGTCGAAAATATCCTTGACGCCGATCGGAATGCCGTGCAGCGGGCCGCGATACTGACCGCGTTCGAGTTCCCGGGTCAAGGCCTCGGCTTGTTCGCGCGCTTCGTCGCGCGCGACGAAGACCCAGGCTCGCACCTTTTCTTCGTACTGGTCGATGCGGGCCAAGCACTGGTCGAGCAATTCGACCGGTGTCAATTTGCGAACCTTGATGGCGGTCGCGGCTTCATGGATCGTCGAAAACATGCGTATTCCTGAAATTCGAGTACGGCGCTCAGCATACGCTTACGCCGAAGTTTGGCGAGCACCGATGCGGTGGGCAACCCGCGTACCGGATGATAATTGTCTGGACAACTGTTGTCTGAACCTGTATTACGAAAATTATGCCCGCCACCGAGCGTCGACCCCGGTTTGATTCGCTGGCCCAGGAGGCGTACTTGAGCCTCTGGCGGACGTATGATCGGCTGCGCCTGCTCGAAGACGAATTGTTCGGCCAGCATGATCTGACGGCCCAGCAGTACAACGCATTGCGCCTGTTGCGGGCACGGCATCCGGACACCTTGCCGACCCTGGCAATTGCCTCGCGGCTCATCTCGCGGGCGCCGGACATTACGCGGCTGCTGGACAAGCTCGAGATTCGCGGACTGATCGAGCGCGACCGCCCGAGCGATAACCGCCGTGTCGTCAATGTCGGCATTACGAGCGCGGGACTGGAACTGCTCGGTCGGCTGGATGCTTTGGTCCGCGATTGCCACGAGCGTCAGTTGGGACACATGAAAAAGAAAGATCTGCAGGCGCTCGTGGGCCTATTGAAGAAAGCGAGGCTGCCGCACGAACCAGATGGAAGTGCTTGGCGAAGCTAGTGATTTACGGTTTTTTGGAGCTCTCGTATGTCTCAAACAACCCATCCCGACGTGGTCGTCATCGGCGGCGGTCCCGCGGGTTCGACCGTTTCGACGTTGATCGCCCAAAAGGGTTACAAGGTCCAACTTTTCGAACGTGAGAAGTTCCCCCGATTTCACATCGGCGAGTCGCTGATCCCGGAAACGTATTGGGTGCTCAAGCGACTGAACATGCTCGAAACAATGCGGAAGTCGCACTTTGTCAAAAAGTTTAGCGTGCAGTTCGTCAATGCGGCCGGCAAGCAATCGGCCCCGTTTTACTTTTGGGACAACAAGCCGCACGAATGCTCGCAGACCTGGCAGGTCGTGCGCAGCGAATGGGATTTGATGATGTTGAACAATGCCCGCGAGCATGGCGTCGATGCCCGCGAGGGCGTGCGCGTGCTCGATGTCATCTTCGAAGGCGACCGCGCCGTCGGCGTCAAGATCCAGGAAAGCGACGGCACGCAGCGCGAAGTGCGGGCGAAAGTGGTCGTCGATGCCAGCGGCCAGAGCGGGTTGCTCTCGAGCCGTTTCAAGACGCGCGTCTGGGACCCGGTGCTGAACAAGGGCGCCGTCTGGACCTACTGGAAAGGCGCTTACCGTGACACGGGGCGTGACGAAGGCGCCACGCTGGTAATTCAGACGCCGAACAAGCAGGGTTGGTGGTGGTACATCCCACAGCATAACGATCAAGTCAGCCTCGGGGTCGTGGCGCCGTTCGATTATCTTTTCAAAGGCCGGGGCAGCCACGAAAAGATCTACAACGAAGAAGTCGCACTCTGTCCGGAAATCCAGAAGCGGATCGCAGGGGCGACGCGCGTTACGGGGTACTTTGCGACGAAAGATTATTCGTATCGCTCCGACAAGGTCGCCGGCGACGGCTGGGTTCTCATCGGCGATGCGTTCGGCTTCCTCGATCCTCTCTATTCCTCCGGCGTTCTGCTCGCCCTGAAGTCCGGCGAACTGGCTGCCGACGCGATCTGTGATGGGCTCGCCAAGGGTGATACGTCGGCGACTCAGATCGGCCGCTGGGGCGAAGTTTTCAATCAGGGCATTGACCGCATGCGCCGGCTCGTGTGTGAGTACTATGACGGCTTCAGCTTCGGCAACTTCGTCAAAAACTTTCCGCACCTGAAAAACACCATCACCGATTTACTGATTGGCGATCTGTTCACGGACCGAGTCGATTGTGTCTGGAAGCCGATGGAATCGTTGTACCCGCCTGGTAAGACGCCGCCGAAGATGTGGGACTCCGGAACTCCATCCGAAGTTGCCGCGAACAAGTTGAACGAACTGCATTTGCCGGAAGGGCACAAGCCGTAATTCGCCGCGGCGTAGTCGAATATGTCGATCCTGTTTCATGTGCTGTTGTCATTGACGGCGATACTGGTCGTCGGCCGGCTGATTGGGGCGCTGTTGTCGCGATTGGGTCAGCCGCGCGTAATGGGCGAGATGTTGGCCGGCATTTTGCTTGGTCCGACGCTGCTCGGAAGGATTTGGCCACAAGCGCAACAATTCTTGTTGCCGGCCGAAGCGGCGCCGACGATCGGCGCGATTGCGCAGGTCGGCGTCGTCATTTACATGTTCCTGGTCGGGCTGGAGCTGACGACCGACGATTTACGCGGAGCGGTTCGCTCGACACTGGTAATCTCGGCGGCCGGGATCGTTGTTCCCTTCGTATTCGGAATCGGGCTGGCGCTTTGGCTTTTTCCCTCGCTGTCGCCGGCCGGCGTGTCTCGGCTTTCGTTTTCGCTCTTCCTCGGAATCTCACTGGCGATTACGGCGTTTCCGGTCCTGGCGCGAATCCTAACCGACCTTGAATTAGCCAAAAGCAGTTTGGGAGTCGCGGCACTGCAATGCGCTGCCGCGAGCGATTTGATCGCCTGGTGTCTTTTGGCGATGGTGCTTGGAACCACGAACAACGACTGGACCGGTGCGATACGGACCATTGCCCTGGCAGGTATTTTTGCGGCGAGCATGTTCGTGCTCGTTCGCCCGCTGGCCGATCGCTGGCTTCGGAATCGACCGGCTTCTCACGAGGCGATCGGCGTCGTACTCATCGGGCTGCTGGTTGCCGCCATGATCAGCGAAGCCATCGGCATCCACGCGGTCTTCGGTGCTTTTTTGCTCGGCGCTGTTTTGCCGCACGACGCTCCCATCGCGAGTGGACTGCGAATGCGGCTGGCCGACGTCGCGACCGTATTGCTTTTGCCCGCGTTTTTTGCCTACACCGGAATGCGCACGGAAATCGGGCTGATGAATTCTACCACTGATTGGCTGATCTGCGGCGTCATCGTGTTGGCCGCCACGTTCGGCAAGGTTGGCAGCACATATTTCGCAGCGAGGCTCGTCGGGAAATCGAGCCGTGTCGCCGCCTGCCTCGGCGTGCTGATGAACACACGCGGATTGATGGAACTGATTGTGCTGAACATCGGCCTGGAACTGGGCGTAATTTCACCACGACTTTACGCAATGCTGGTCGTCATGGCGCTGGTCACGACGTTCGCCACGACGCCCATTCTGAAAATGCTGCTTGCCAAGGTCCGAATGGGAGCCGCACCCGAAGGCGAGGCGATGCAGGCCGAAGTGAGCGGCCGATTCGCGTGATCAAAAAGCCGCTTACTTCGCTCGAAGACTCGCTGCGTGCGCGGCTCCAATGGACGAAACGAACTTGCTCAGCGCCGGCGGTCGCGCTTATTTTCGGCCCGGTCGCGAATATTTTCGCGGCGATCGCGCACATCTTCGCGACGGTCGCGGATATTTTCGGCCTTGTCGCGGACGTCTTCGATGCGATCCAACAAGCCGCCGTGATGACGCCGGTCCCAGCGATCTTCGGCGCGGTCGCGAATATCCTCGGCGCGGTCTCGCACATTTTCGACCCGGTCGCGAATGTTTTCGCGCCGGTCACGCACATCTTCCCCGCGGTCGATGACGATTCGCGGCGGAGTCGCATAGGCCGAGCCGATTGAGATACACCCGAGAATTGCGGAAACGATAAGCGTTTTCATAGGTTCCTCACTTTGGTCCCACAGGCCGCCCAGCGTGGCCCACAGTCCATCCAACCCAACCGCGCGAACCAGGTTCCGGGTTTTCTCTACAATTTTGAGGGACTCATAGTGAGATCTAGATCGGAACGGCACATGATCAAGGTCGCGATTCTGGGTGGGTCGGGATACACGGCGCTGGAACTGATTCGCATTCTGCTCCGGCATCCGCATGTCGAAATCGCTGCGGTCACATCGCGGCAGGACGAATGGCTGCACGATCTGCATCCGAGTTTGACGGGCCGCGTTTCGATCCGCGGCGAACCATTCGACGCCGACAAGCTAATGAAAAAGGGCGTGCAATGCGCCTTCGGCTGCCTGCCGCACGGCGCCAGCCGCGAGGCGTTGCCGCATCTGCTCAATCGCGGAGTTCGCGTGATCGACCTGAGCGCCGATTATCGGCTGCGCGATCCCAATGTGTATGCCGAGTGGTATGGCGAATCGCATGACGACCTGGCGCACCTCGCTCAGGCGGTGTACGGCTTGCCGGAGATTTACGGCGATGAAATCAAAACGGCGCAGTTGATCGCAAATCCGGGCTGCTATCCGCAAACGGCCATCCTCGGACTGGCCCCGCTGGTCGGCGGTCATCACATTGAACTGAAGCCGATCATCGTCAACAGCGTGAGCGGCGTGTCCGGTGCGGGACGAACGCCCAAACTGACGACGCATTTTCCGGAGTGCAACGAAAACTTTTCGGCTTACAACGTCGGCAAACACCGCCATACGCCTGAAATGGAGCAGGCGTTGAGCGACGTGGCGGGCGAACCGGTCGAAATCATCTTTACTCCGCATCTGGCGCCGATGGATCGCGGCATCTTTTCGACGATCTATGCCGTGCCTCGCCGTTCATTCACGGAAGCGCAATTACTCGACTTGTATCGCGGGTATTACGAAAAAGCTGCTTTCGTTCGTGTGCGTGAATCGCTGCCCGCGACCAAGGACACATTCGGCACGAATTTTCTCGATCTGTGCCCGAAGTTTGTTCGCGGCCGAATTATTGTCCTGGCGGTCGAGGACAACCTCGTTCGCGGCGCCAGCGGCGTCGCCGTGCAGAACTTCAACCGCATGTACGGTTTCGACGAACGAACGGCCTTAATGGCGTGAATGGGAAATCGAGATGAAGAAGTTCGTTGCTGAAGCCTTGGGAACCTTCATACTGGTATTCGCCGGCACCGGCGCGATCGTCATCAATGATGTATCGGGCGGCGTTGTCACCCATGTCGGCGTGGCGGTCACTTTTGGGTTGGTCGTCCTGGCGATGATCTATGCCCTCGGCGACGTGTCGGGCGCGCACTTGAATCCTGCGGTGACCATCGCTTTCTGGGCGGCGCGTCGATTTCCGGCTCGCTCCGTACTGCCGTACGTCGCCGGTCAGATAATCGGCGCCATTCTCGCATCGGTTTGTCTGCGGTTCCTGTTTCCGAATCATGAAACATTGGGCGCCACGTTGCCGCAGGGGCACCCTCTGAAAACATTCATGCTCGAGTACTTACTGACCTTTTTCCTGATGTTCGTCATTCTGAGCGTATCGACGGGGGCCAAAGAAAAGGGCACGATGGCCGGCATCGCGGTCGGCTCGGTCATCGCATTCGAGGCGATGTTTGCGGGACCGATCTCCGGCGCGTCGATGAATCCGGCCCGATCATTGGCGCCGGCTTTGATCTCCGGTAATTTCAGTCATCTTTGGATTTACCTGGTTGCGACCACCATGGGCGCCTTGACGGGCGTGCTTGCCTGCCGCTGCGTGCAAGAAAAAGGTTGCTGCTGCCGGCTTGTTCCTGAATCACCGGCGTGATGCCGCAAGATCGCCTCGAGAATCTTCACAATTTTCCACTGAACTCGCCAGAATCGACCGCCGATTCCCTCTTACAGCCCGCAGGGTTTGCGCGGTTGAATGCGTCAATTTGGCGAAAGTGGCGAAGGGTTCGATGGTGAAACGACACTGGCGACTCGCTTGTGTTTGCGCGCTTGGCTTCGCCCGCGCCGTTTGCGCCGACGACCTTAAGGGGCCGATTCTGCCACCGGACGAGGGATCGCCCAAACTCTCCAAGCTCGCCGAAAAAGAAGAGACAGCAGTCTGGTCCGCCGTAAAGCCGCCATTGGCACCCGGCGTCTTGAAGCCGGTGGCAGGCAGTGAACCACTCAAGCCGATTGAGCCGCCGGATTCAAAGAAGGAGAGCAGGGACAGTTCGAAACCGATTTCGCCGCCGCCTGGCGCCGCGGAGACTCCGAAGGCGGACGCAAGGCCGTCCGTTCTGCCGCGGCATTCCAACGAATTAACGACACCCCACGGCTTCGTACCGCCGTCCTCGGAAGTAGGACCGAAACCGGCGCCAAGCACCAGTCCGCTATTTGGAAATACTTCGCCGTTGCCGGACGCGAATTTGTTGCCGACGCTCGAAGCAGACAAGGCAAAACCGCCCAGCGATGCGGCCAAAAAAGCCGACGAAAAACCAAAGCCAAAGAAATGGTATGAGAAGTACACGCTTCGCGGTTATACGCAGATACGAGACAATGAGACTCTGTGGCATGCTCCAGGTTCGGCGCCGGTGCACCACGTCGGCGATCGATCTGTCGGTGACGCACAAAACATACTCATTCGCCGCGCCCGAATCATTCTGCAAGGCGATGTCTCCGAACGCGTGAGTATTTATCTGCAGCCGGACTTCGCCGTACAGCCGCCGGGCAGCCCGGACGCAACACATTTCCTGCAGGTTCGCGACTGGTACGCCGACGTGCATTTCGATCTTGAAAAGAAGCACCGATTTCGAATTGGCCAATCGAAGGTGCCGTACGGCTGGGAAAACATGCAATCGAGTTCGAACCGATTGCCATTGGATCGTAATGATGCATTTAACAGCGCCACGCGAAACGAACGCGACTTGGGCGTGTTCTACTATTGGACGCCGGTCGAAGCCCAGCGACTCTACAAGTTCGCCACCGATGAAGGCCTCAAGGGCAGCGGCAATTACGGCGTGATTGCGTGGGGCTTCTACGATGGCCAGGGCGGATCGCTCGTGGAACAAAACAACAATTTACATACGATTTTTCGCGTTAATGTGCCCTACCAGTTTGACAACGGGCAGATTGTTGAAGTCGGCATTCAGGGGTTCACGGGCAGATACACGGTGCTTTCGTCCCCGATCCGCGCACTCGGTGTCGGTCCATCGATCCGGCCGGCCGGTACGCTGGAAACCGGCAACCGCGAAGGTCATCTTGACCAAAGACTCGGCTGGACTGCCGTGCTTTTGCCGCAACCGCTCGGTTTCCAGGCCGAATGGACCATCGGCCGTGGACCGACGCTCAACGCCGCACAAAACGCTATCGGCGTTGAGTTTCTACACGGCGGCTATGCGATGGCGATGTTCCGGCATCAACATTGTTGGGGAGTCAGCACGCCGTTTGTACGCTGGCAATACTTTGAAGGCGGGTATCGTGCAGAACGAAATGCACCATTCGCTCGCATCAATGAGTGGGAATTTGGTGTTGAGTACCAGCCGGCGCCGGCAGCCGAGTTTACGATGTCGTACTTGATCACTGACCGAACGAATACGACCGCCATCGATCGCCTTGGCACGATTCCGTACCAGCAGTTCGTCGGTCATGTGCTTCGGATGCAGTTTCAGTTCAACTACTAACCGCGAGGGAGGCGGTAGGGAATTGGATCGTCATTGATGCGGCGCTTCAAAACCGACCTTGTGCTTGCGGTGCTTTCGTTCATGCTGCTGATCAGTCCAGCGGCAGCGGACGAGAGTGTGGGTCCCATTTTGCCTCCACATGAAACCCCGGATACTCCGCCGGCCCAATTGAAAATTCAACATCCGGACTCTCCAAGAGAAACACCGGCTCCAGCCAGGATTGCACAGCCATCTCACCCATCGCTTAATCGCCCGGAATTGGATTTGAGGCCGATCCCTTCCTTGCCGCCCCTAGCGCCGGCGATCGGCCCAACACGAACATTCCAGAATCCGCCTTCGCCTGAACCGGTCAATCCCGATGAAAAGCTGCCGCCGCCGGAAAAAAATCCTGCCGCGCCATCGTCGAGCGAACTTGCGCTGCGACCGTATTGGAAGGACGGACTTTTCTTCGAAAGTTCCGACAAACGATTCAAACTGAATGTCGGCGGGCGGACGCAATTTGACGCCGCCTGGATGATTGCACCCAAATCGGTGCAATTCGGTCCCAACGGCGTTGGTCGAGTCGATGACGCCGTGAATTTCCGGCGGGCCCGCCTCGACGTGTCCGGCACGTTGTTTGGCACCGTCGACTTTTTCAGCCAGTACGATTTTCTCAATACGTTTGTCGTTGATCGCGTTTCCGGCATAGCTCGGCCGGCGAATACGCCGGTACCCACCGATCTCTGGATTGCCTTCACTCAGTTGCCGCGGATCGGGACCATTAAGATCGGCAATCAGAAACCACCCATCAGCTTCGAACACTTGACCAGCAGCCGGTTCCTCAATTTCCTCGAACGTTCCATGGGCTTCGATGCATTTATCGAAGATCAGGACAACGGTTTTCGTCCTGGTATTCAGATCTTCAACACCGCCTTCGACGATCGCATGACCATGGCGATCGGATACTTCAAACATACACGCAACATTTTCGGCTGGAACACCGGCGACGGCGAAGGCGACGTGACCGGCCGCATCACCATGTTGCCGATTTATGAATGTGACGGCCGCTTTCTCGTTCACTTGGGCGTCGGCGCCAGCCATCGCGATCTGGACGATCACGTCGCGCGATTCCGCGGCCGAACGATGGTCCGCAACGGTCCGGCGGTTCTGCATACGATACTTGCCGACGCATCGATGGTCGGAAAAAACCAGCAGTTGGTCGTGCCGGAAATGGCCATCGTCTGGGGACCATTTTCATTACAAGCGGAGTACTTCGCGACCTGGGTGAACGGGGCCGCGATACCTGCCGCCGCCCCGCCGCGCGTACCTCAGGGGACCGTGTTCTTTCATGCGTACACCGTGGAAGCGCATTACTTCCTGACCGGCGAACATCGGGCCTATAACAAGAAAAGCGGTGCGTTCGGGCGCCAGCCGCCGAATCGCAATCTTCGCTGGGGCAAGGAACGCGACGAACACGGTCCGGGCTGGGGCGCCTGGCAGGTCGCAATCCGCTATCAGTTCCTCGACCTGGAAGACAAAGGCATCAACGGCAGCATCGTCAACGAATTCACCGCCGGTTTGAACTGGTTCCTGAATCCGAACATGAAAGTGCAATGGAATTATTCACTTGCGGACCGCAACTCCGCCGGCGCCGCCAGCGACGGCATCATCCACTCCTTCGGCACGCGTCTCGCGTGGGATTTTTAGAAAACGAACTTAACGGGCAAGACATTTATTCGCGCTCTTTCGCGGATGGCGGAGTTGTGGTTATCTTTGTTTCAATTTCCCTTGCCTCTTCCAGTGCACAGAGCGGCGGCCGGCCGATGGCGTGATAGAGCCGGAATTGAGCGCGATTGTAGTCGGCCACCACGTTGAGATAATCGAGGCTTGCACGGGCGAGCGCCTGGATGGCTTGGAGAAGTTCGATCGGCCGGCCTTGCTCCGGTGCACGGCGAATACGGTCCTCATTAAGCGTGAACGACTCGCGGGCGGCCAGGACGGCTCGCTGAGCGATGTCGATCTCCGCTCTTCGGGCCGACGACAATCCGTAGGCGGCGACGACCTGGCTGGCGACGGCGGCCTGTATTGCCTGCTGGCGCCATGCGGCCTGCGAGAACTGCGATTGCCGTTCGCGTTGAATCGCCAGATCGCCGAGACCGAGGCTGCGAAGCTGCCAAATCGCTTGGGCGGTTACGTCGCTACGTCCGCCGAAATTGCCGAAAAAGTCGTTTGGCCCCCCGCCGAAGGCGCCGAGCTGGGCGCCCACTCGAAGGGTGGGTGCGATCGGCGCCAGACGCGAGGCGCGCCAGCGAGTGATGGCTGCCTCGAAGATCGCCCGGTTTTCCGTCAATTCCGGCCGATTGAGCAACGCCTGGGCGACCAACTCCGTTTGAGGCAGGTTCTTCGGGATCAATTCCAACGGGATCAATGCTGCCTCCACAGGTCGCAACGGCGTCTCGGGCGAGAAATAAAGCAACTGCGACAACCGGGCTGAATGGACGGTGATACGGCCCAAGATCTCCTGGCGTTCACGCTCGCGCATGTGCACTTCCGTCCGTGCACGGGCGACATCGGGCGGTGCGACCTTGCCGACGCGCTCGAACCCTTCCATCAGTTGCAAAAGGTGCCGGGCGTTCTTCAGCGTATCGTCGTTGATTCGTAGTTCGACGTTGGTTTGCAACAGGTCGGTGTAGGCGAGCGCCACGTCGAGCAGTCGGTCGTTCGTGACGCCGATCGAACCGGCTTCGCGGGCCGCCGTAATTTGTCTCGCCGCGAGCGGCGCCAGAAATGCCTCGCTCAGATCCAGCGATAAGGTTGGAGCGCCGCCGACGAAAAGCGAACTACGAGAAACGTTCAGGACTTCGCCGGTCGCACGTTGAATTTGTCCATCGTGGCGAACCCAAGTTGAACCGAGTTCCAGGTTGGGCAGCCAAAGCAGACTTGCCCGATCCTGCTGGGCCAGCGCTTCACGAATGCGTTCGCGGGCCAGGGCAATTTCAGGGTTTTGCGCATTGGCAAGCTGCAGGGCGGTCGGCAGATTGATTGGAACGGGCCCTTCATCCCTGGGCGGCGGCAACTCTTCGGTCTGTGCCGAAGTGCGTCGAATGGAATCTGCTTCTGTTGGCGGAAGTTTCGCGGCGCTTCTGAAACTGTCGGGGGGCGCGCTCATCGGCTGGGGCTCGTGCCAGGCATGACAGCCGAGGCCGGCCATGAGTCCGAACGCCAACAGTGCGGTTTTTCGCTTGCGATGAAGCGACATCCTTGTCACTCCTGTAGTCAATTTCGCTGCAGCGTTTCGACGGTTAGCGTTTGGTGCTTCGCCCAGTGCGCACCCGCTGGCCGTCGGCGATTTCGCCTTTGTTGCTGACGATCAATTCCTCGGTTCCGGTCAGCGGCACTTCCTTGTTGCCCTCGAGTTTCACCACTTCCAGTTCTTTGCCGTCGTCGAAGCGAATCCGAATCTTGCGACGGCGCGCGACGCCGTCCGTGACTTCGAGGATGTAATTCTCGCCACCACGGCTGTACACGGCAGTCGCGGGAATCGCCTGGGCGTTCTCGATCCGTTGCAGCGTCAGGTCGACGTGCCCGTACATGCCGGGCAACATGCTCCGGTCATGATTGTCGAGCTCGATTTCGACTCGCCGCGTCCGTGTCAATGGATCCAATGTCGGCCCGATGCGCGTGACATAGCCGCGCAGCACCGCTCCGGGCCGGGCGTCCATTCGCAGGTCGGCGACCGTTCCCAATTCCACAAGGGGCGCGTCGCGCTCGGGCACGTTGATTACGACGAGTACGCGATCGACGTTGGCAATCGTCATCAAAGTGCGCGACTGGCCCGAGCTTGAATTCTGGATGAAGTCGCCTTCGTCGATGCTCCGGGCGGTAATGACTCCATCGAACGGCGCGTGCACATGAGAGTATTCGGCCAGAATGCGGGCGCGGGCGACGTCCTGCCGGGCAATTCGAACGCGGGCTTCCTTTATGAGAACATCGGCCTTCGCGGCGGTAAACTTTGACGAAACTACCGCCAATTCCGCCTGTACCGCCTTTACCTTGGCTTGACTACTTTCCCAGGCTGCCTGGGCCGCATTCATTTGATTGCGCATTTCATCAACGATCTCTTGGGCGATCAGCCGATCGTTTGCGACCTTGGAATTGCGCTCGTACTGTTTCTTTCGATACTCGAAATCGGAGACCGACTTGCGCACGTCAGTTTCGACTTGGATTTTCAAGGCCTCGGTCGTGCGAATCTGGGCCTGAGCCGTGAGCACGTTCGCATTGGCCTGTTCCAGTTCCGCCTCGGCCTGCTGAAGCTGCGCTTCCTTCTGCGACACATCCTGCCATAGTTCGGGCGCGTCGATCTCCAATAACAACTCGCCGGCTCGAACAGTCGAGCCAATGTCCTTTTGCGGAGCGTTTAACCAGCCGATCTGGGCCGGACCGATTCCGTTTGTGTGCTTCACCAGCGCCACCCACGGTGCAGTGCCAGGCACAACGGTCAGAAAGTCGAGCACTTCTGCGCCGGCTTGATGTGCGGTGGGATCGCGTTGAATGCATTTCAAGTAGCCCGGGACCTTGGCATACAGTTCGGCTTGTGCCATTGGCCGGATCGTTCCCGGGAGTTCGACGGAACGAACGAGCGTTTTTGTCTGCGGTTTTTGCGTCTTGACGGGAATCTCGCCGACGTCGCTCCCGGATTCATCGGCATGGGACGTGGAATCCGACTCCGAAGGATGCCCCGCCATCAGCGAATGGGCGGCGAACCATGCCACGCCGATGAACAGTGCGATCGCGACTGTCGAACCGGTCCAGACCCAGAAGGTCTTCCGTGCCGGCGCTCGAGCCTGCGTCGTCCCATTCTCCGGTGCATCGGATAGAGCAGCATCATTCGGATTCATCATGGACCCTCGTGTGGAACATGAACATGACTCTGCGGATGGCTTCCTGCCGCTTTCGAATCGCGGACCATCAGTGTGTACAGAACCGGAACAACAAACAACGTCAAGAAAGTCGAAGAGATCAAACCGCCGATCACGGCCCGGCCCAACGGAACGTTGGCTTCACTTCCTTTGCCCAGGCCAATCGCCATCGGGATCAGCGCCAGGAAAGTCGCAAAAAAGGTCATCAGAATCGGCCGCAAGCGAATCGCCGCGGCCGCTCGGATCGCCTTCAAGACCGGCATTCCTTCGGCCCGCTGTTTGTTCGCGAAATCGATCAACATGGTGCTGTTCGCCACGACGATGCCGACCACGAAGATCACGCCCATCAACGACTGCACGTTCAGGCTCGTGCCGGTCACAAACAACATGATCAACACGCCGATCAAGCCGAGCGGCACGGCGAACATGATAATGAACGGCGTCAAGAACGAGCGGAATAGCGCGACCATCAACAAGTAAACCAGGATGGAGGCCAGAGCGAGCCCGAGCCCCAGATTGCCGAACGATTCGTTCATGCGTTCGTATTCGCCGCGCAGTTCGACCACCATGCCGCGCGGCAATTCGAGTCCTTTGAGCTTTCGCCGAATATCGGTCGAAACGCTGCCGATGTCGCGCCCTTCCACATTGACCATCACGCTGACAACATTGACCAGGTCATCGTGGGTCAATTCCGCCGGCCCGGAGTCGAGGCGCTCGAACTCGACAACGGTTCCGAGTTTGACAATTTCGCCGCTTCGCGAACTGGTCAGCGGGATGTTCTTTACTTCTTGCAACTTCGTGTCGATTTTTTCCGGATATTGCACGCCGATCCAGTACTGGTTGCTAGTCCGAGGATCGATCCAGAAATTGCGATCGACGGTGACGCTGGAATTCAACACCGTGGTCACCGTCTGAAACACCTCATAGACGTCGAGGCCGTGGGCGTTTGCCTTGGCCCGATCGATCTTGATCATCATCTGTGGATAGTCGAAGCGCTGCTGAATGCGGACATCGACGGCGCCGCGGACCGAGAGCACCCGATCCCGAATTTCGCGCGCCTTGGCGCTCGCGGCTTGCTGCGACCCGCCCGATACCTGGATTTCAATCGGCGAAGTGGCGCCGAAGTTCAAGGCGGCCGAGACGATGCCGCCAATGTCGAAGTTGATGCGCAGATCGGAAAAGTCCGGATCGGTCCGTTGACGTTCTTCGAAGGCATGGCGCAGCAAGCTGGCGTATTGCTGGGCCGTCAACTTGCGGTCGTCGGTGAGTTGAATCTTGATGACGGCATCTTGTGGTCCGGAGTTCGGCGTGTAGGCCGCCGACCAGTTGTTGGCGATGCCGACTTCCGTGACGATCATCTTTCGGTCGGATGCCGGGATGTGCTTCTTGATGAACTCTTCGAATTTGTCCAGGCGTTCGTTGGTTGCTTCCAGCTTTGTGCCGGTCGGACAGCGGAAAAAGACAGTAAGCTGGCCGGTGTCGGCTTGTGGGAAAAAGTCCCGTCCGATGCCGAACAGCAACGCCAGCGAACCGACGAATAGCAGACTTACGCCGAGAAGAATCGGTCCACGATAATTCAGCCCATGTCCCAACAAGTGACTGTATTTTGCCGTCACGACGTTGAAAAAGTGCTCGATTTTGTGATGGATTCGAGCGCCCAGGCTCTTGTCGCCGTGCACGTGCGCCTTCAGCCAGGCAGCGCACCGGGACGGCACAAAAGTCAATGCCAAGAGGAGCGACGCCAACATCGCGAACGCGACGGCAAGCGCTAATGGCCGGAAAAGGAATTTGCCCATGCCGGGCATAACCGTCAACGGTACAAGAACAATGATCGTCGCAAGGGTTGCCACGAGCGCCGGCTGTGCCACTTCGCCGCCGCCGTCAAGCGCGGCCTTTTCCGGCGGCTTGCCGAGGCCCAAGTGCCGGTGGGTGTTTTCGAGCACCACGATGCTGTTGTCCACCAGCGGACCGATGGCGAGCGCCAGTCCGCCGAGCGTCATGGCGTTGATCGTGTTGCCGGTCGCCAAGAGCATTGCGACTGCCGCCAGAACCGAAAGCGGAATCGACAACGTGGCAATCAGCGTCGAACGGAAGCTGCCGAGAAAGATGAGGATCATGCCCGCGGCCAAGAGAGCGCCCATGACGCCCTCATGCACCAGGCTTTCGATTGCTTTCTGAACGTAGACCGATTGATCCATTACGACGTCGAGCTGAACGCCTTCGGGAGTACGCGACTCCATGAGCGGCAAGGCGCCTTTGACGCTGTTGACCACGGCCAAACTGCTGGCGCCTTGTTGTCGATACACCGGTACATAGACTTGGGGCCGGCCGTCAATGCGCACGAGCGCCGTTTGAATGCGGCTGGCGTCCTTCGCCTCGCCGATGTCGTGCAGGTAGACTTGCCGGTCGCCGTCGATCTTGATCGGCACCTGGTTGAAATCGTCCACGTTGAAAACGAGGGCGTTGGAATCGAGTTGCACTTCTTCGTTGCCGAACTTCGACGTGCCTGCCGCCAACATCGCGTTGTATTTGCGCAGACTTTTGACGACGTCGAGCGCCGAGACGTTGCGCACTTCCATGTCGTCCGGACGAACGTAGACCATGACCGCGCGCTCTTTGCCGCCGAAAGCGGTCGGCGCCACCACGCCGGGCAGGCCGCCCAGCTGGCTGCGAATCTCTACGCGCGACAAGTCCTGCAGTTCGGCTTCGTCGAGCCGGCCGTCCGGCGAACTCACGCTCAGGATGCACAACGGCAGCGTTGCCGTCGGGTCAAATGGGCGAACGATCGGGGGCAATGTTCCCGGCGGCAGCGTGCGCAGCGTATTCAAGGCGAGCGAGTTGACTTCGGACAATGCCGCCGCGGGATCGACGTCGTCCCGAAAGTAAAGTTTCACAACGCTGATGCCGGTGACTGATTTGGATTCGACTTTTTGCACGCCAGTCGCCTGGCCGCACCAGCGCTCCATGCGGGCGGTAATCGTGCGATCGACGGCGTTGGCCGGCATCCCGGAGTAAAACGTGATCACGATGATGCCCGGGCTCTTGAAAGCCGGAAGGATATCCACCGGAATTTGCAGAAGCGAAAAGGTTCCAAGTACCAGAAAGAGCAAGGCGAGAACGATCACCGCGTGGCGGTTGCCAAGCGCCAAACGAACAACCCACATTATGTTTGCCTCGGAATACTAAAAACGGAGGGACGATCCGGTGAGCCGTACCCGAGTAGTATGAATGATCGGGCCGTCGATTACAATACAATCCGCGACCGTCGTAGTTTTTTTTCATACGAGCCAAACGTGCCGGCACATCGCGCATTTCTCGAAGCGATCCTGGCCGCGCCGGAACAGGACGCGCCTCGATTGGTCTACGCCGACTGGCTGGAAGAGCGCGGCGATCCGCGGGGTCAGTTTATTCGATTGCAAATCGCCGCCGACCGGTGTGCTCGCCAGTCGCACGAACGGCACGAACTCGAGGCTCAGGCTCGCGCGTTGCTGGACGAATACGAAGAGGAATGGATCGGTGACATTCTTCGCAACAAAGCACGTTCGTGGTTCCGCCGAGGATTTGTCGAGAAGATCATCGTGCCGGCGATGTATCTACAGACATATGCCGGCCGGATTTGGGACCGAGAGCCGGTCGTGTCAGTCGAGATACGCGAGCTCAACAACTATGCCTCGGCGATCGCGACTCTGCCGGAATTGAAGTATCTGCGACGATTGAGCTTCGGTATTGGTTCGATTGACGACGAAGCAATTTTGCCGCTCGTAGAACGGGCACAGTTTGGCCCACTCGAAGTGTTTACCGCCTGGCATGGAAAACTGGGTGACGAAAGTGCGATCGTCATTGCCAATTCACCAATGGCCCGGCGTCTGCGGATTCTCGATCTCAGCAACAACCTGATCCAGTCCCGGGGCGGCCAGGCATTGGCCCGATCGCCCTATCTGCAACACATTCAGTCGATTCGTCTCTACCGCAATCGCATCGGCATTGAGGCCGCCGAGGAATTGCGGGCGCGGTTTGGGAGTAGATTGACACTCTAAAGCCGCCAGCCGTTGCCCAAATTTCGGGCCAATGTAAGAATGTAGTATGAAACGGCGCCGGACGAACTGGTCTGTCGAATCCTCATAGTCGGAATTTGTCGATGCGGCCCATCATCGGTATCGCGACTCAGACGCTGGAAGCCATCCCGGGCGAGTTGCCGGCCTGTTGGATCATGGGCCAGAGCTACGTCCAGGCGTTGCGGTCTGTCGGCGCCATTCCCTGGATCATTCCGCTGTTGCCCGACGACGAAGCGACGTTGCGCGAGATCTTCGAGCGGCTCGACGCGGTCTTCTTGACCGGCGGAGTCGATGTCGATCCATCGCGATACGGCGAAGCCAAGCAGCCATGTTGCGGCCGGACCGACCCGCCGCGCGATGCGGTCGAGATTCAGTTGATCCGCTGGGCAATCGAAGCGGGCAAGCCGATCCTGGCCGTGTGTCGCGGGATCCAGGTGCTCAATGTCGCACTCGGCGGCTCGCTCTATCAGGATGTGCCCAGCCAGTTGCCGAACGCCATCAAGCACGATTATTTCCCGACGAGAGAAAACCCGTCGCGCAATCGTCTGGTGCACTCGATTGAAGTACAGGCCGGAACGCGACTGGCTGCCGCACTGGGCGAGAGCCGACCGATCGTCAACAGCATGCACCATCAGGCAATCAAGTGCATTGCCCCCGGCTTGATCACCTCCGCGGTGGCGCCGGACGGAGTCATCGAAGCGGTCGAAGGCGCGAATGGCCGTTACATCGTCGGCGTGCAGTGGCATCCCGAGGAATTGATCTCGCAACCGGGACAAAAGCAGTTGTTTGCGTCGTTTGTCGCAGCGGCACAAAGCCGCTAAGTCTTGCCGCTTCGCCGCACATTTCGCAAGAATACTGAACTTCTCCCCGGCAGGTCGTATGGGAATCGCGGCCTTACATGAAGCGTGATTATCACCGCTGGTTCAGCCCAGCGCTGCAGCGGGACATGGAATTATTCGTGTACGGCCACGGCGGCGCCCGCGCGCTCGTATTTCCCACCTCGATGGGCCGCTATTACGACTGGGAGAGCCGCGGGCTCGTCGGCACGCTGGGTCCACAAATCGCCAACGGTTGGTTACAACTTTTCTGCGTCGATAGCGTTGACACGGAAAGCTGGTATGCAACGCATAAGCACCCGGCGGACCGGGCTCGCCGGCATCAACAGTACGACGACTATCTCGTCCACGAAGTGATTCCGCTGACGCAACAAATCAATTCGAATCCTTTTTTGATCTCTGCCGGCGCCAGTTTCGGCGGCTACCACGCCGTTACCTTCGGCTTGCGTCATCCTGAGTTGACCAGCCGCATCCTGTCGATGAGCGGACTGTGCGACATCCGCAATTTTTGCGACGGCTATTACGACCAGACGATTTACTTTCATAATCCCGTCGATTTCGTCGCCAACGAACACGAGCCGGCCCGTCTCGACGCTTTGCGAAAAATCGACATTATTCTTGCGGTTGGCCGCGAAGATCGGTTATGTCCGTCCAATCAGCAGCTTTCGCATTTGCTTTGGGAAAAAGGGATCTGGCACGCGCTGCGGATCTGGGACGGTTTCGCCCACGACTGGCCCGTTTGGGAAAAGATGCTGAACCTGTACCTGGCCGGGCACGATTGAAAGGCTGTTGCGATGAAAAAGATCGGTCTCATCGTTGGCCGCGAATGGTCGTTTCCGCCGAAGTTCTTGGACGAGGTCAACGGCCGCAAGGCCGGCGTGACGGCGGAGTATGTCAAGCTCGGCGGCACCCGCATGAACGAGCCGGTCGATTACGCGGTCATCGTCGACCGTATCTCCCACGAAGTCCCGTACTATCGCACCTTCCTGAAGCACGCAGTGCTGCAAGGAGTCACTGTCGTCAACAATCCCTTCATGTGGACCGCCGACGACAAGTTCTTCGAAGCGACTCTGGCGACGAAACTTGGAGTTGCGCATCCGAAGACGCTGGTGCTGCCGAACAAGGATTACGTACCCGGCATTGTTCCGACAGAAAGTTTGCGGAATCTGATCTACCCGCTCGACTGGCAGGGCGTTGCCGATTACGTTGGCTTGCCGTGCATCCTGAAAGATGCGCACGGAGGCGGCTGGCGCGGCGTGTACAAGTGCCATTCCGTGGACGAATTGATCCAGCACTATAACTCGTCCGGACTACTAACGATGGTCGTCCAGGAGTTCATCCAGTGGGACCATTACGTCCGCTGTCTCTGCCTCGGCCAGGACGATGTGCTGCCGATGAAGTACGATCCGCATCAACGCCGCTACCTCGTCGATCACGATCACCTGGGCAAGGAATTGGGACAGCGAATCGTCGAGGACTCGCTCAAACTCGTCCGAGCGCTCGGCTACGACATGAACTCTGTCGAATGGGCCATTAGGAACGGCGTGCCGTACGCGATTGACTTCATGAACCCGGCGCCGGACATGGACATCAACTCGCTGACGGCGCATTATTTTGACTGGGCGGTCACGCACATGGCCGACATGGCGATCAAGTTGGCCCTGCACCCGCGGCCGCAACGCAAAGAACTGCGCTGGTCTTCGCTGTTTTGACACACGGAGGCACGCACGTGCTTGCCGATGCCATTGCCCGCTATCACGATCTGTTGACCGACGCGTTGGCCGCCGACTCGCAGGCGTTCTTGGAGCGGCAGACCGAACGTCGGCGCTTCTACTTCGGCGATCGGCCGATCTGCACTGTTCTCCGGCCGCGCTTTTTGACCGAGCCGCAGTATCGGCTATTGCAATCGGCGATTAAGCAGTTGCTGCCCGCCTTTGGCGCCGTGTATCGCCGTGCGCTGGCAGACGCGACATTTCGAAAACAATTCGCGCTGTCGGATGCCGAAGAACACCTGCTCGAAATCGACCCCGGTTATGCGGAGGCCAGTCCGACGGCTCGCTTTGACTCATTTTTCTTTTCCGAATCCGAACTGAAATTCACCGAGTACAACGCCGAGACTCCGGCCGGCGCAGCCTACCACGACATCCTCACGGAAATCTTCTACGGCATGCCGGCGTTCCAGGAATTTCGCCGCTGGCGCCAGGTTCGCCCGCTGCCGGCCCGGCCCGGCGTGTTGCATGCACTTCTCGATTCGTTCCATCAATGGGCAGGCAACCGCTCCGAGAAGCCGCGCATCGCCATCCTCGACTGGAAAGAAGTGCCGACGTACAGCGAGTTTCGGCTGTTCCAGGATTATTTCACTGCCTACGACATCGAGAGCCGCATTATCGATCCTCGCGACGTGGAATATCGCGACGGCAAATTGATTCACGGCGATTATCACATCACTTTGATCTACAAGCGCGTCCTGATCAGCGAGTTGCTCGAGCGCGGCGGACTCGATCATCCGGTCATTCAAGCGTCGCGCGATCGCGCTTTGTGCATGGTCAATTCGTTTCGGTGCAAGGTGCTGTACAAGAAGGCGAGCCTGGCCGTGCTTAGCGACGAGCGAAACGCGAGCCTGTTCACGCCGGAGCAACGCGCCGCCGTCGGCCGGTTCATCCCCTGGACGCGCTGCGTGGAGCATCGCAAGACGATGTTTCAGGGCCGCGAAATCGATCTGGTCGATTTCGTTGCGCAAAATCGCGAACTGTTCGTGCTCAAGCCGAACGACGATTACGGAGGCAAGGGCATCGTTTTGGGCTGGACAGTCGATGCCGATACATGGCAAAAGGCGGTCGCGGCCGCCCTGGCCTCGCCCTACGTCGTTCAGGAAAAAGTCCGCTTGCCGAAGGAAGTTTTCCCTGGCTGGCACAATGGCAAGCTGCATATGATCGAGCGGATGCTGGACACGAATCCGTTCGTCGTTTTCGGCGCCGCCGTCGACGGCATGCTGACGCGAATCTCGACCGAGGCGCTCTTGAACGTCACCGCCGGGGGCGGCTCCACCGTGCCGACGTTCGTAATCGAAGAACTGTAGATGAAGGGAAGAGTAACACAAAGAGCACAAAGAAATGCAAATGGTTGAGATTATCTCGAAGAATGTCTTCTTTGTGAACTTTGTGCATCTTTGTGTACTTTGTGATACTCTTAGCTGAATTTCGGAGCATCGCATGCAAGCACCGTCGTTGACGCTGGGGATCGAAGAAGAGTATCAGATTATCGATCCCGTGACGGGCGAACTGCGCTCGTACATTACGCAGATCCTCGAGGAGGGCAAGCTGACGCTTCGCGAGCAGGTCAAAGCGGAGATGCACCAATCGATGCTCGAAGTCGCGACCAACGTGTGCAAGACGCCTGCAGAAGTTCGCACGGAGTTGGTCGGCCTGCGTCGCGAAATCATGAGCCTGGCCAAAAAGAACAATCTCGTCATCGCCGCAGCCGGAACGCATCCGTTTGCCAACTGGATGAGCCAGGAAATCACGCCCTTCGAGCGCTACCTCGGCGTCAAGCAGGACATGCAGGATCTTGCCCAGCAACTTTTGATTTTCGGCACGCATGTACACGTCGGCATCGAAGACCGCGAATTCCTGATTGACGCCATGAACGTGTCGCGTTACTTCATGCCGCACGTTCTCTGCCTGGCGTCAAGTTCGCCGTTCTGGATGAGCCGCAACACCGGGCTGAAGTCGTACCGCTCGATCATCTTTCGTAATTTCCCGCGTTCCGGCATCCCGCCGCGCTTCGGCTCGTGGGCCGAACTCGAAGACCTGGTGGACACGCTCGTCGCCACGCGTTCGATCCCCGACGGCACCAAGCTTTGGTGGGACGCCCGGCCCAACTGGAAATTCCCAACGCTGGAATTCCGCGTTTGCGATGTTTGCACCCGCGTGGACGAGGCGGTCTGCATTGCCGCCATATTCCAGGCGATCATCGCCAAGTTATGGAAACTTCGCCGCGACAACATCACCTTTCGCGTCTATCCCACCGAACTGATCGAAGAAAACAAGTGGCGAGCGGTCCGCTACGGACTCGACGGCAAGCTGCTTGACCTGGGCAAAAAAAAGGAAGTCCCGGCGCGCGAACTAATCCATGAACTGATCGACTGGTTCCTCCGCGACGTACTGGACGAACTCGGCACCCGCAAGGAAGTCGAATATGCCTACACGATCATGGAACAAGGTTCCAGCGCCGACCGGCAACTGCGTGCATTCGAGAAGACGAATAGCGCCAAAGCGGTTGTGGATTTGCTGATCGAGGAAACGCGCGACGGAGTGATCGAGGAGACGGTGGTTGCGGCGGGAGGCTAATTCCACTTCAGCCCGGCACGCTTATTCCAATATTCGTCTGCCGGTTCGGCGATGTCCGAAAGCGCCGTCGCAATGTATTGCCCGTCTACTGACAGCGCCGCCAGATTCGACCGCAGATGTTCCACTGTAGCCGCGCCGCTGAGCACGGCGTCGGCCCAGGGTTGGGCGAACGCAGCGGCCAGACCCAGCGCATCGAGGGTGCACGTCCTTGCGGTTGCTTCACGGTCCAACCGCCGGCGTTTTGCAGCGAAAGCCGGATCGGCATTGCGCTCGGTCAAACGGCCGTTCGCCAGAGCTTCCTTGATGATGACGCCCATGCCGGCGTCATGAGCCTCTTGCAGCGCCGGACCTGCGGATGGTTCGAGAAGGTTCCAGGTCGCCTGTACCGTGTCAAAAAGCCGGTCGTTGCCGCGGCGTACCGTGAGCGCTTTGCGAATGACGTCCGGTTGCTTCGATCCGGTCACAGTGAGACCGATGGCGATGCCGATCTCTTTCAATCGTGCGAGTTCGTCGAGCACCTCTTCGTCGCCGAGAACGCCGCTCTCCAGAGTCGCGGAATGGATTTGGTAGAGATCGAGATGTTCGCCCAGAAGCGTGCGAGTTTCGCACCATTGATGTTCCAGTTTTGAAATCGAATGCTCTTTGACCTCGTGCTTTTCAGCATCGACGCGCCAGCCGGCCGTGTAGGTGTAACCCCATTTCGAGCCGATGACGGCGGACTCGGGCGTAAGACGGCGCGATTTGAGCCAGGTCGCGAGAAACGCTTCCGCTTTTCCATAGGAGCGTGCCGCATCGAAATAACGGATACCGGCCGCCCAGGCGGCGTCGAGCACCTCATGAGCGCGGGCTTCCATGGCGGCGGGATCGTAGTTCTGGCGAAGGTCGTCGGCGTGGCCGAGGTTCATGTACCCCGGCCGGCCTAACGCTGCTAGTCCCAAGCCGATGCGGGAGACGACCAGACCAGTCTGACCCAACGCCGAGGTCGTCACGACCGCACGCCTTTCTCGCGAAGCAACATATTGGCCCATTCTGCATCCGCCTGATCCAACGATATCTCCGGATCTTCGGAGTAATTGACGACCATGTCAAAGGCGGATCGCTCATAAACGGAATCGAGAATGGGCTGCAAATCGAGCGGATAATCTTCGTCTTCGTGTCTGAGCGGCACAACGATCACAGGTAGTTTTTGGCGAATTCCGATCGGCCGGACTTTGCCATTCGGCCGTTGATCGGCCCGGGACGCATAGACCAGGTAATCCGACTTAATGGCAACACTGCGGAAAAACATGCGTTTGTCGCGGCGCAACAAGTCAATCTCCAACCAATTAGCAGAGGACTGAAAAACCTCGCGGCGCTTCCGCTGGAAGCTCTCGCGTCCGCGCGCGCCGGCGATTTTGTTGCTCGGGCTGACGACTTCGATCACGATCTTGACGTTGCCCTCGACGGCGCCGACGATTTCCAGCCGGGCTTCGTGAATCTCATCGTCCAGGACATCAGGAACGGTAACTCGCTCGGCGATCGTCAACGTGGCGCCATCGGAACTGGCAACCGGAGCATCACGCTGGCGCACATTCTCGCCGACGCGTAAATCGGGGAACAGCACGCTTCGAGCCGGGTCGTCTTCGTCGGAGATGTAGACTCGTTCTTCGACGCGAACATGATACCGGGGTCGAAGTCGCGCATTGAGGACGGCTTGCAATTCGGAAATAAGGCCGTGATGAACATCCGGCCAAAGGCGCGGTGATTCCAGATACGGATCCATACCCGGAAATGGCGACGCCACGCTCGTTCTCCCCTCGAGTGTCGGAACTACCGCCATCTTAACAGCGCGATTTCCTTGCTTCTAGAAGTTCAATCCGTTCCTGGGCCGACCAGCGTGGCTTTTAAGTAGTCTCGGTTCAACTGGGCGATGAAGGCGACGCTGATCTCTTTTGGACAGACAGCCTCGCACTCGTATTGGTTCGTGCAATTTCCAAAACCCTCCTTGTCGTGCTGTTCGACCATGCGCAACACGCGACGCATGCGCTCGGGCTGTCCCTGCGGCAGATTGGCAAGGTGCCCGACCTTGGCGGCCACGAAGAGCATGGCCGAGGCGTTCTTGCATGCAGCCGCACAGGCGCCGCAGCCGATGCACTCGGCGGCGTCCATCGCGGTTTCGGCTTTGTCCTTTGGAATCGGGATGGCGTTGCCGTCCTGTGCACCGCCGGTGTTGACCGACACAAAGCCGCCAGCCTGCACGATGCGGTCGAACGCCGAGCGATCGACAACCAGATCGCGAACGACCGGGAACGCCCTGGCGCGCCACGGTTCGATGTAAATCGTCGCGCCGTCCTGAAACTTGCGCATGTGAAGCTGACAGGTCGTCGTCGCGCGTTCGGGGCCGTGTGCGACGCCGTTGATGACCAGGCTGCACGTGCCGCAGATTCCCTCGCGGCAATCGTGGTCGAACGCGATCGGCTCCCTGTTTTCGTGGATAAGCCGTTCGTTGACAACGTCGAGCATTTCCAGAAACGACATGTCCGGACTGATGTCGTGAGCGACATAGGTCTCCATCCGGCCCGGATCGCGGGCGTCCTTTTGCCGCCAAACGTGTAACGTGAAATTCATGAACAACCTTTCTCGCCTTACTTGTAACTGCGGATCGTCGGCTTGACGTATTCGAAAGTCAGTGGTTCCTTGTTCAGGATCGGCTCCCGGTCCGGACCGGCGTATTCCCAAGCGGAGACAAACGCGTAATTCTCATGGTCGGGCTTGGCTTCGCCTTTCATTTCGCCTTCGGTGTATTGGAATTCTTCGCGGAAGTGGCCGCCGCACGATTCGGCACGGGCCAGTGCGTCCCGGCACATCAGTTCGCCGAATTCCAGAAAGTCCGCGACCCGGCCGGCTCGTTCGAGCGCAATGTTCAACTCCTCGCCGCTGCCCGGTACATTGACCGTTTTCCAGAATTCGTCGCGCAATTCGGGGAGCTGGCCGAGGACTTTTTTCAAGCCGTTTTCGTTTCGCGCCATTCCGCAGTATTCCCAGAGCATCTTGCCGAGTTCGCGATGGAACTCTGCCGGCGTCTTCTTGCCCCTGGCCGCGAGGAGGCGGTTGGTGCGCTCGCGGCAATCCGTTTCCGCCTGTTTGAACTCGGTCCGGTCGGTCGCGAAGCGCGTCGGTTTGCTATTCGCGAAATAGTCGCCGATCGTGTAGGGAATGACGAAGTAGCCGTCGGCCAGGCCTTGCATCAAGGCGCTGGCGCCCAGGCGGTTGGCGCCGTGGTCGGAAAAGTTCGCTTCGCCCAGGACGAAGAGACCCGGCACGCTGCTCATCAAGTTGTAATCGACCCAGGTGCCGCCCATGGTGTAGTGCGGGGCGGGGTAGATTCGCATCGGCTGTTCGTAGCCATTTTCCCCGGTGATGCGCTCGTACATTTCGAAAAGGTTGCCGTATTTTTCCTCGATCTTCGCTTTGCCAAGCCGGCGGATGGCGTCGGCGAAGTCGAGGTAGACGCCTCGGCCTCCCGGTCCGACGCCGCGGCCTTCGTCGCAAACTTCCTTGGCGGCCCGCGACGAAATGTCGCGCGGCGCCAGGTTGCCGAAGCTCGGGTATTTGCGTTCCAGGTAATAGTCGCGATCGCTGTCGGGAATCTGGTTCGGGTGCCGCGAATCGCCGGCTTTTTTCGGCACCCAGATTCGACCGTCGTTGCGAAGCGACTCAGACATGAGCGTCAATTTCGATTGATGATCGCCGCTGACCGGGATGCAAGTCGGATGAATCTGTGTGTAGCAGGGGTTCGCAAACGCGGCGCCTTTCTTAAAGGCACGATACGTGGCGGTGACGTTGCAGCCGGTGGCGTTGGTCGAAAGATAAAAGGCGTTCGCGTAGCCGCCCGTCGCCAGGATGACCGCGTGTCCGGAGTGGGAACGCACTTCGCCGGTCACGAGGTTGCGTGCGACAATGCCGGCCGCTTTGCCATCGACGACGACGAGATCGACCATTTCGGTGCGAGGGTGCATGACTACTTTGCCGAGCCCGATCTGCCGCGACAGAGCCGAGTAGGCGCCGAGCAAAAGCTGCTGTCCGGTCTGGCCGCGGCAATAAAACGTGCGCGACACCTGAGCGCCGCCGAAGGAGCGATTGTCGAGCTGTCCGCCGTACTCGCGCGCAAAGGGCACGCCCTGGGCAACGCATTGATCGATGATCGAAGTGCTGATCTGGGCGAGCCGGTAGACGTTGGCCTCTCGGGCTCGGAACTCGCCGCCTTTGAGCGTGTCGTAAAAGAGTCGATAAACGCTGTCGCCGTCGTTTTGATAATTCTTGGCCGCGTTGATGCCGCCCTGTGCGGCGATGCTATGGGCCCGGCGCGGGCTGTCCTGGTAACAAAAGCATTCGACGGAATAACCGAGTTCGGCCAGGGTCGCCGCGGCCGACGCGCCAGCCAGTCCAGTTCCGACCACCAGGATGTGGTATTTTCGCTTATTGGCCGGGTTGACCAATTTCAGATTAAAGCGGTGATTGTCCCACTTTTTGTCCAGCGGCCCGGCGGGGACCTTCGACTCGAGCATCATGAAGCCAACCTCAGATCAATCGAAAATAAATCGCAACCGGCATCGCGATATTACCGCCCACGATGGCCGCGGTCGTCAAATAGGCAAACCAGCGAATCAGCACATTCCAGTTGTGATGATTCAGGCCAAACGTCTGAAAAACGCTGTGCAGACCATGAAACAGATGAACGCCCAGCAGCACTTGCGCGATGATATACAGCACCGAAACCGGCAGCGATCGAAAGCCGTGGATCACCATGGCATAAACGTCATGGCGTTCTTTCGGGACGCCGTTTTCGACATATTTCTCTTTCAATTTCAAGAAGTTTTCCGTGGCGACCGTTTGACCATCGACGACGACGTCGGCTTCGTGGACGATGCCGAACGTGAAATGGGCGAGATGAAAGAGCACGAACGCGAGGATCACCAGGCCGGTCAGCACCATGTGTCGGGACGCCCAGGTTGCCTGAACCGTGTCTTCATTGCGATAGCGGATCGGCCGGGCGTCCATGCTTTTCTTTTTCAATCGCAGCGCGAGAAGAATATGCATCAAGAATATCGCCAGCAATCCGCCGCGCGCCAACCAGAGGAGCGGGCCCATTTCTTTGATCGCCAGGGCATACTTGTTGAGCGCTTCGCGGCCGATGAAGACCTGGAGGTTTCCGGCCATGTGCGCGAGGACGAAGCCGGTGAGCAATAACCCGGTAATGCCCACCAGGTACTTGCTGCCGACCGTCGATTTCGTCAGATTGCGAAGCCAGGCAAGAGAAGAAGGCTGTACGGTGGTCGCTGTGGACATGAGTGCAATTCGTCCAATGGCATGAAATCAGGTCAACGTTTATTTAGGAAAATTGCAGCGGTTGCACAAGACGCACAACTCGCGCACAAATGCGCCGCAAGAACGCTTGACCGGTTGGTATTCGGCCGCTATGGTCCGCCCCTCCAATGAATCTGCCGAACGACCATGGACGGATCGCCCCGAGGACCAGGATGGCTCCGACGGCCTTGTGCCGATTGCTTGTCGCCGGCGCGTGCATCGCGACGCTGCCGGCCTGCTTTACGACCACGCCGGCGCGTGTGACGCAACCGACGATCAAACCGACGGCCGGTCGTGATGTGCGCGCGCAGCCGTCGGGCAACCGGCTCCCTTATGCGTACGGTTCCGTCGTGCCGTATCGCGATCCCTCGAAATCCACCGAAACGGTTGCCAAACGCACCGAAAAAGTGCCGCCGCCGGAAGATTTGCCGATCAAATCGACGCCGGATTCCACCATTCCGGAACTCGATACGCAGCCCATCACGGAAAAGGTGGCGGATGTGGCCGCGAATTCGGTTGCCGTCATCTCCCCAAAAACCGCGCCGATCACGGCTGCCACCGACCCACCGCTCGTCGTTGCTTTGCGCCATTGTTACGACAAGCGCGTCAACGACGCGTTGGAGTCGCTGAAGTCATTTGATCCAGTCAATCAGGAAGCGTTGTTGACCTTGTTGCCGATCACGGTGCGGATGGCCGAGGGCAGCCTGAACAAGGCCGACCCGGAAGAAGTCGCGATCATCGTCGAGCAGTTGCAGGCGCTGGTGACGACGCTGCAGCCGCGAGCCGCATTGAAACTGGAGAAACTCGGATTCTGCAAGAGCATTCGCAAGTTCGGCGTCTTTGAGCCGCTCGAGGGCAAGCCGTCGTTTCGGGCCGGCGACATGGTCGAGATCTACGGCGAACTTCGAAACATTTCCTGCGAACGGGGGCGAACCGGAGAATTTCGCACGCGAACTTCCAGCACGCTCGAAATACGCGAGGCCGGGGGCAATTCCGGCTGGCGCAAGGAAGTGCCGAAAGTGGACCACAGCCAAACGGCACAACACGATTTGTATCATCACTATCGCTTTCAATTGCCGGAGCTTGCTCCGGGGCCGTACGTCATGTCCATTGAAGTCGTCGATATTCCGACCGGGCGGAAAGTACGGCAAAAACTTGAATTTCGCGTCATGCCCTGACGCGGGAGGGACCGGTGTTTCGCCCTTTTCCGTTCATGTGTTCGCTGGCTCTGATCGCGACGTTGTCGGCGCCGATGTTTGCAGCCGAGCCCGCCGCCACGACTCCCAAGGTGCTGACGCGCAATAGTTCTTTCCGCCTGCCGGTGCGGATCGACGATCAGGATCGTGCGGGCTTGAAAGAACTCAAACTGTTCATGAAGAACGGCGATGCGCCGTGGTCGTGCATCGAAGCGGCGCCGCCGCAGCAGAAAACATTCACGTTTCGTGCATCCAAAGACGGCGAGTATTGGTTTCACATCGCCACCGTCGACAAGCAGGACAAAATGATCCCGGCGCAGCCGGATCGCGAGCCGCCGGCAATCATCATCGTCGTCGATACGCAAGCGCCGCAGGTTGCCGTTCAAGTCGATGCGATGCCGACCGGGCAGCCCGCGCTGCGTTGTTGCGTCGAAGACGTCAATCTCGATCCAAAGTCGATCCGAATTGAATTGGCGACAGGCGAGGGCTGGAAGGCGCTGAGCAGCGATGCCCGACAGCCCGACTTGTATGCCGTGGCGGATGCGGCCGCTTTGAAGAGCAAGCTGCGCGTTCATGCCGCCGATCGAGCCGGTAATTTTCTCGACAAAGTGATCGATCTCGCCGATTCCGGCGCCAAAGCGCCCGCCATCGTTTCAAAAATCGAGCCGTCACAGGTGCCCTCGCTGGTTCCTGCATCGAACTCCACCGCCAAACCGAAAGCCGAACCGCGAAAAGACGCCGTCGTTCCCGCATCGTATCAATCGACGACGCCGAAGCTCGCATCATCGCTTGCCATGCTCAATTCTCGCAAGTGTTCGATGGAGTATCGGCTTATGAACGCGCCGGCGGACAGTAAGCTCGTGGTCTGGCTGACCGCCGATGACGGCAAGTCGTGGCAGCTCGGCGGCGAAACGAACGACTCGACCAACTTTGCCCGCGTGCATTTTCCAGGCGATGGCCTGTATGGCTACCGGCTTATCGTGCAGTTGCCGGGCGAGGTGGCCGCTTCTCCTGTCTCCGGCGAAGCGCCGGAGGGATCGGTCGAGGTGGACACGGCTGCACCCGAAGTCAAACTGCTCGCAGTCGTACATGCCGTGACCGAAACCGGGGGTTTCATTCATGTCCGCTGGCAAGCAAAGGATCGCAATCTCAGCGATCAACCGGTATCGCTCTACTACTCGCTGATTGGAAACGGCGACTGGGCGCCGATTGCCGAACAGATCGAAAACACCGGCGCCTATTCGTGGAAGCTGCCGAACCGTTGCGGCCCACAGGTCTACCTGCGCATCGTCGTTCGCGACCGGGCTGGCAACGTGACGCAGTCGGAGACGCGCGAACCGATTCAACTCGACGTCAGTAAACCGCGGGCTCAGGTTCTCGGCTGGCGCGCTGCAGACTAACTCGGCGCTGTCGCCGGCGCGGCATTTCATAAATCAACGCGATAACTTTTTCACGAAGAGGGACTTTCGCAATGTCGGAGATTCCAGTCACGCACATTACGTATCATGCGGGCACGGTCACGCAAGAAGAACGCGGCAAACTCTTGAAGCAAAAGGGCTGCACGATTTGGTTCACCGGCCTGTCCGGCTCCGGCAAAAGCACCGTCGCCGTGGCTCTGGAACAAGTGCTGGTCAACAACGGCCATGCCGCCTACGTGCTCGACGGCGACAACATCCGCTTCGGACTGAACGCCGGCCCCAAAATCCTGATGGATACCCGCGGTTACAGCGAAGCCAGCGCCAAGCGCTTCGGTCTTGGCTTTTCCGCCGAGGATCGAGAAGAGAATATTCGCCGGATCGGCGAAGTCGCCAAGCTATTCGCCGACGCGGGGCTGATTGCGATTACCAGCTTCATCAGCCCGTATCGGAAAGATCGCGATGCCGCCCGGCGAATCCACGAGCAGAACAAGGCCGGGGCGATCCCGTTCATCGAGATTCACGTCAATACGCCGATCGAGGTGTGCGAACAGCGCGACCCGAAGGGACTCTACAAGCAGGCCCGCACTGCGCTGGCCGCCGGCAAGGGAATGGGCTTCACCGGCGTCGACGATCCATACGAAGCGCCGCTGAAACCGGAGTTGACCATCGACTGCACGACCAAATCGACGCAGGAATTGGTCGTCGAAGTGGTGCGGTATCTTGAGAAGAGGGGCATCATTTAGGGATTCGAACCGCCGATGGACGCCAGTGCGCATCTCGCTTTGGTGTAGCGGAATTCGCCAGAATTCCGGTCCGGAACACGAAACTGAGTTGTACTCTGGCGTTCATTCTCGGCTTATTTCTTTTGCTGATACATTTTCTCGACCATCTTGCGATATTCGGCCAAAGTGGGCAGGCCGACCGCTTTGCGGCGCTCATCCACTTTCGCTTCGTTTTCAATCGGTTTCGGTTCCAGTTTGCCGTCTACCGTGTGGAATTGCGTTCCGTAAAGTTGCTTCTTACTTTCGGCCACCAGCACGCGATCGGTGAGATAGGCCACGTCGGTAGGCGATACTTCGCCGAGCACCGCCAGGTCGCGCATCAGGTCGAGGCACTTTTTCTGAAACGCCCGATCGTGGTCCGCATGCTGCACCAATAGCCAGGCGTCATGAGCGCCGTCGCTCCCGACCAGCGTACGACGCGGCCAGCCATGTTTCTGCACGACGTCTTTGAGCCACTCGGTGTTGGCCTTGTCGATCTCGGCGACCTTCTTGACCAGCGGCTCTTCGGTCATCTTCTTGGCTGCGGCGGCATCATTCAGTTTTTGCTTGGCCAGCCAGTCGATCATCTGCGTGCGCGCGTCCTGGTCCTCCTTGACGCGGCGCTTCAACTCGGCGCGAAGAGGCTCGTTGAGGCTGTTCTTGGGCTCGTCGGCGAAGGTGTGGACACCAATCGCTACGAATACCAGCGCACAAGACCGGCGAAACATGGGAAGGCCCTCGACGTAATCACTTCGGCGAAATCGTAATGAATTGGCGATTTCGAGAAAAGGGCAATTGACAATCAAGCGGAAGCCGGCGCGTTCGCGTCGGTGCGACCTCGCCACCACGACTTGATTCGGCGCATCGCTCGAATGATGAACTCGCCAGCCAAATAACTCCAAGCACCCCAGCCAAGCAGGCCGAGTATCGACTCGCGGCTCACTTCATTACTGTGCCAGTCGTACCAAATCGCCTGCCACAGGCAATAGACCGGCGATCCACTCAATCAACGTCCAAATCACAAGACCCGGTGCGGCTCCAATCGCCCACGAGCAAAGCACATGCACAAGCAATTTTCCAGTCTGCCGAAATCGCCGCTCGGACAACTCAAGCAGTTCGGCTTGTCGTCGGATCGCTACGTAAAACAAAACCAGACCAAGAAGAACGAAAATGGCTCGAATACCAAATGCGCGTTCGATCTGTTGACGTTGTCGAATCAGTTCCGGCAGCACATAGTAGGATATTGCAAACATGAGTCGTGAATGTTGACGCGCTTTGATCGCTCAAACCCTGGACTTCTTTTTCCTGCCCGCGAGCCTTTTCTTCAGCGATGCTTGGCTTTCGGCCGATGGTTGCCCGGATAGCAGGTTCGCCACGCTAATGTCTTCGTCGATCGCGGGCCATTGAATGCCACGACCGCCCCCAAGCAAACGCCAATTCCGACGCTCGGCCATCGTCGCGTTTGCCAAGCGCGGATACCACTCGATTGGGACAGAAATCGTTCGGCCATCTGCGAGTTGAACCGTCAACGTGTCGTCGTTGATTCGCACAGCGACGGCAATCGCGGAATTTTCACGAAACGGCACAGTTCGCAAAACGGTAGCCATTGCGCAATCGTACATACCTGCCGCCGGTCACGCAATCAATGTTCAAAACATCGCCCGCCGCACCTTCTCCTCCGGCACATCCGTGACCACTTTTACTTCGCCGATGCGCGTCGGCAACACGAAACGCAACGCGCCGCCGGTCGCCTTTTTGTCGCGGCGCATGGTGGCGAGCAGCTCTTCGGCCGGCCACGCCTCGGGCGCGATCGGCAAGCCGAATCGTTTCAGTAGGTTCACTTGCCGATGCGTCACCTCGCAGGGGATCATGCCTTCCTGCTCCGCCAGCCGGCTGGCACAGACCATGCCGGCCGCGACCGCTTCACCGTGCAGCCAATTTCCGTAACCCGCTGCGGTTTCAAATGCGTGTGCGAAGGTATGGCCGTAATTGAGCACCATGCGCAATCCGGTTTCTTCACGTTCGTCCTTTTCAACGATGTCCGCCTTGAGCCGGCACGATCGCGCGATGATGTGGCGAATTGCCGTGGGTTCGCGGTGCAAAATCGCGTCGGCGTTTGCTTCTTGCCAGGCGAAGAAATCGGCATCGAGGATGACGCCGTACTTCACGACCTCCGCCAAGCCGCTGCGAAATTCGCGCTCCGGCAGCGTGTCGAGAAAAGTCGTGTCGATCCACACGCCGGTAGGTTGATGAAAGGCGCCGATCAGGTTTTTACCCTTTGCATGATTGATGCCGACCTTGCCGCCGACCGAGCTATCGACCACGGCCAGAAGCGAAGTGGGGACCATGAACAACTGCAGTCCGCGGTTGTAGGTCGCCGCCACGAATCCGGCGAGATCGCCCACTACGCCTCCGCCGACGGCGATGATGGCCGTCTGACGGTCGGCCGGCATGTCGGCGAGCGCGTCGTACAGGCCTTCGGCCTGTTTCAACGACTTCGAGTTTTCGCCCGGCGGCACAACGATAATGGCTGGGGTGAACGAATTCAAGGCGTGGGAGAATTCGCGTGCATGCCGTTCGACGTTTGCATCGCAGATGATGCCGACGCGGCGCGACTTCGGACAGGAACGTCGAAAAAACGCTTCGAAGCCGGCATTGGTTTTCGTGCCGACGGCAATGTCATAACTGCGCGGACCGAGATTGACGAAGATCGTTGTTGCGGCAGGATCCATGCTCGTCAAGATAATCCACAAATCAACTTCGGACAACGTTAGGCGCTGAGTCGCACCCAGCGGCCCAGGTCGAGCATGACCTGTGCATGCACGGGCCGGAGACGATCCACCATGATGCGATTGACTCCGTGCAATTCCGTGCGGCCCAGGAATTCTTCAAACGCCTCATATGAGACCAGGTCGCGATTCTTGTCAAAATCGCCTACACGCAAGTAATGGAAGAGCCTGACATCGTGCAGTTCGCGGCGGTAGTGCTTCGCAAGCGCCTCGTCATTGGCGAAGTTGAAGCGCATGGGCGCCTCGATCGTCGGGATGCCCAAGCGCTCTAGCGACAGGGCCAGCGCCAACTGACAACGGAAGCCTGTGGTCAAAACCTTATTCACGTTGTCCATTTCGGCGTAAATAATCTCGCCGATTTTGGACATCGCGTCTGCCGGCGCCAGCAGCATGCCGAGGTTGAAGTACGGCGGGCAGCGCGAAGCAGTCTTTTCGT
>Ga0073934_10002592_pt1 | contig 36802 bp, 28 predicted proteins | sample LarsenN4metaG_FD_76834 | JGI IMG/M metagenome (GOLD analysis project Ga0073934, IMG submission 76834) | Hot spring sediment bacterial and archeal communities from British Columbia, Canada, to study Microbial Dark Matter (Phase II) - Larsen... ... | reverse complement strand
GGAGCGCGTAAAGCCTTCGATCTATCAAGATTTTTCCGTGTCGATGTATCTTGGGAAGATTCAAAGCATCCGCGATGTGGATGCCAATCAAATTTTCCCCAAGCAGCTTACCGGAATTGAGAAGAAGAAACGCCGCAAAGCCAAAAACAGCGAAGCATCAGAGACTCAAATGGAGTTCTCGCTCGACCTCGCCGGGGATTAATGCTGTTCAATTTCCACACGAAGATATGTTGATTCACCCTGTTAATCTTGCAACATGAATCAACATATTGTCGCTCAAATCCACATCACCGTTTGCAAAATACGGACATCAACGGACATGGCTTCGCTTACGCCGTCGCAAATTCCGGCAGCGGGCGCGAATGCCATTCCGTCGCGGCTTCGTAGGCGCTCCCCACGCGGATCAACACATCTTCGCGGAAGGCGGGCGCGATCAACTGCAAGCCGATGGGCATCCCGTCGTCGTCAAAGCCGCACGGCACGCTCATCCCCGGCACACCTGCGAGGCTGGCGGGGAGCGTGAACACGTCCTCTAGGTACATGCTCAACGGGTCAGTCGTCTTGCTGCCAATTTTGAATGCCGTTGTCGGCGCAACCGGCGCGGCAATCACATCTACCTGCTCGAATGCTTGCTCAAAGTCCTGCTTGATGAGCGTGCGAACCTGCTGCGCCTTGCCGTAGTAGGCATCATAGTAACCCGCCGAGAGCGCATACGTGCCAAGCATGATGCGCCGCTTCACTTCGGGACCAAACAGCCCGCGAGTCGCTTTGTAGGTTTGCCACATCGCGCCCTTGTCGATGCGCGGACCAAAGCGGATGCCATCGAAGCGGGCGAGGTTGGCGCTGGCTTCAGCCGGAGCGATGATGTAATACACAGGGAGCGCATACGACGTGTGCGGCAGACTCACGGGAACAATGGTCGCGCCCATGCTTTCCAGTTTGGCGATTGCCGCGCGCACCGCGGCTTCCACATCGGGCGTGATGCCTTCGATGAAGTATTCTTTCGGCACACCGACGCGCAAACCCTTCACATCCCGCCCGATGTGCGCGAGATAGTCCGGCACTTCGACATTCATGCTGGTCGCATCACGCGGATCATGCCCCGCGATCACGCCGAGCATCCGCGCAGCATCTTCGACTGTGCGGGTGATCGGTCCGGCTTGGTCAAGCGACGATCCGAAAGCGATCAAGCCGTAACGCGAGACACGTCCGTAGCTCGGTTTCAACCCAACTACGCCGCAAAACGCCGCCGGAAGTCGAATACTGCCGCCCGTGTCCGTGCCAATTGCGCCGAGCGCAAAACGCCCCGCGACTGCCGCCGCGCTCCCGCCGCTTGATCCGCCGGGAACGCGATCCAAGTTGAACGGGTTGCGCGTGACCGCATAGGCGCTGTTTTCCGTCGATGATCCCATCGCGAACTCGTCCATGTTCGCCTTGCCAACCATGACCATGCCTGCTGCTTCCAGCCGCTTCACCAATGTCGCGGAGAAGATTGGCGTATAGCCTTTGAGGATTTTCGAGCCGCAGGTGGTTTCTACGCCTTCCGTCGAAAGCACGTCCTTGATCGCCACCGGAATGCCCAACAGCGGGCGCGATGTGTCACCGTTCGCGCGGGCTTGATCGGCGGCTTGAGCATCGGCAAGCGCGCGATCCGCCGTGACGGTGATGAAGGCGTTGAGCGACGGTTCAAGGCGTTCAATGCGTTCGAGATAGGCGCGGGTGAGTTCGACAGACGAGATTTCACGCGCGTTTAGCTTGGCTAACGCTTCGGTCAGCGTAAGGTGGGTCAAATCGGAGATTTGGGTCAAGTCAGTCATGGGTTGTTTTCTCGGAGTTGATGCATAACGCCCTGTAGTATAGCACAGGCGGGGCGGCGTGCCTCTGCTATAATGTACCTATTCAGGTGAAGGAATAGGACGCAAGCGATGACAATTGAGTCTCCAAGCGAATTACAGGGATTACTGCGCGTCGGGCGCGTGGTTGGGCTGGCGATCAAGGCGATGCGCGAAGCCGTGCGCCCCGGCATCACCACGCTCGAACTTGATGCGATTGGCGCGGCGGTGCTGCGGGAACACGGCGCACGAAGCGCCCCCCAATTGACCTACAAATTTCCCGGCGTGACGTGCATCAGCATTAATGATGAAGTCGCGCATGGCATCCCATCGAATCGGGTGGTCAAACCCGGCGATCTTGTCAACGTCGATGTATCTGCCGAACTGGACGGGTTTATTGCCGATGCGGGTTATTCGCAGCCTGTGCCGCCCGTCACGCCGGAAATCGAATGGTTGGTGCAGTGTGGGCAAAAGGCGCTGGAGATCGCGATTGGGGCGGCGAAAGCGGGTCAGCCGCTGTACATGATCGGCAAGGCGGTGCAAGCGCACGCTGATGCGTGCGGCTACAACGTGATCCGTGAGTTGAACGGGCATGGCGTGGGGCGTAAACTGCACGAAGAACCGCGCAACATCCCCAATCACTTCAATAAAGCGGCGCGTACCCCATTAAAAGAGGGCATGGTGATCACGCTGGAGCCGTTTTTGACACCGGGAAAGGGACGTATTTTCACCGCGCCCGACAAGTGGACGCTCAAGACACAGGACGGCGCGATTGCGGTGCAGTATGAGCATACGGTCATCATCACAAAGGATCGCCCGATTCTGGTGACAGCGGTTTAGGCGGCATTTCTAGCTGATCGTCTTTTGTTGGGCGATGGGCGAGCTTTCGGACTGCGTGAACGGAAGCTGCACGATGAAGGTGCTACCTTCGCCCAACCTACTCCGCACGTCGATGCTGCCGCCGTGCAGTTCGACGATACGCTTGGCAACGGATAAACCCAAGCCAAATCCGCTGGTTGTGCGCGCTTGATCGACGCGATAAAACAGTTCCCAGATGCGGGGAATGTCGCTCTCCGCGATGCCGATCCCCGTGTCGTGTATCGTGATCATCACGCTGTGTTCTTGCGCGTGCGCTGTCACCGTGATCGCGCCGCTGTCCGGCGTGTAGCGCACCCCGTTTGAGAGCAAACTGACGAACAAGCGCCGCAGTTGATCAAAGTCCCCATTGAGCATGGGGATATCTGGCATGAAATTAGTTGTCAGCGTCAGGTGTTTGTCTAACAACCCTTCCTGCACACTTTCTACCGCCGCTTCAAGCACATAGCGCAGATCAACGGGTTCAGCGCGAACCAGCTTTTCGGTATCCAAGCGCGTCATGGTCACCATATCTTCGACCAAGCGCAAAATGTTCTGCGCCTGTTCTTCGATGCGGTCAATGCGGAGATTGCGTTCTTCGCTGTCTTCTGTGCGGCGCAGCAAAAATAAGCCGGAGTGGATCGTCGCCAGCGGGTTGCGGAATTCATGTGAAATGCTGCGAATAAAACTCGACAACAGATGCATCCGCTGACGTTCTAAGGCGAGTTCGACAGCCTGTTTTTCCGCTTCTTTGAAGCGCGTCACATCTTCCGCGATTCCAACGGTGCGAAGGATGTTTCCCTCTTTATCGAACACGCAAAAACTGCGCGACCATATCCAGCGTATGTTACCGTCCGGCAAAATGATGCGGTACTCTACCGAATAGAATTTCGGGTTCTTTTGAAATTCTTCCTGCGCGCGGCGCACCTGTTCAAAGTCATCCGGGTGCATGAGCTTGAGGTAATCTTCGGGATCATCGAGCAGGGCCTGCACGGGGCGCTGAAAAATGCGTTCGTAGGCGCTGCTCACGTAGATGTACTTGCGGGTTTTCCAATCGCGCACGAAAAAGAGTTCGTTCACGCTTTCGGCAATCTGCCGCATGATTTCTTCGCTGTGACGGGCTTCTTGTTCGGCAAGCCGCTGTTCGGTCACGTCTTTGATCACGCAGCAGATGGCGATCACCGTGCCATCATCGCCGCGCACGGGGTTGTAATGGGTTTCAAGCGAATACCATTGATTTGTCGTGTGATTTTTAACATCATAGCTGGCGCTGTACGTTTTTCCTGCCAACAGCAGTTCACGGATGTGTTCAACCGCGTTGTTGGTCGGGGTGTGTCCCCATTCTTGGATGTTCATCCCCACATACGGTTTGCGGATACCCAAATTATCCGCTTCAACTTCGGTGACGGCGTTCCATGCCAGCATTTGCATGTGCGTGTCATACAGGATAAACGCCAACCCGGTATTGTTGAGTAGTGCGCGCAAATTTCGCTCACTATCAAGCAAGGCATTGACACATGCCCGTTCCCCTTCGGCGGATTTCTGAATCGCGCGATGGCTTCGCACTAAAAATGCAAAACCATTGATGCTCATCAGCGAAAGGATGGTGCCCAGCGCGACCACCAACACATACTGTGTGACCAGCACAACGTCTTCATGTTCATGCGACAAAATGGTGATGGTCAGGGCGATAAATGCCGGAACGAAAACCATCCCAAGAACGATTTGCATCACGATTAACTTGCGTAGTTTCGCAATCGTGTTATCGGTTGCAGTTCCCTTACGCAGACGAACATCTTGGTCAAGCAAGCGTTGATTTGTGGTCATGGGTTGATGTACAGCTATGCGAACCCCATCTAACCACACCATCATATCATAGGTGCTTATGTGATAGGCGTAATTTTTCGGTGATCCACACGATATCCAACCTGAACACGGCAAGTACGTTCGCTGCGGCGCGATTCTTTCACCTCACATTGATAATCCTCTCTATTTCGGGTAATCTGCGCCGCATGGGTATCGCGGCAAATAACACGCAGAAGGTGGATTGATCACATATCGAAAGGAAATCGACGGATGAAAATACCCTTTGGTGGTCGCGTGCTAGTGTTGGGGTGTGGGGCTGTCTCACGCTGTGTACAGGCGTTAATCCTTCGCCACTTCGACATGGATTTCACCAAATTAGCGGTGATGGATTTCGTTGATCTACGCGCTCTTATCCCTGATACGCTGAACGCTGGCGCGGCATTCGTCCAGCAGCGCGTCACCCCGCAAAATCTCGCGTCTACGCTTGAAAAACATCTTGGCGCGGGCGATCTGCTCATCGATGTCGCATGGAATATCGACACGGGCGAGATCATCCAATGGTGTTATGACCATCATGTTTTGTATATCAACACATCAACCGAACTTTGGGATCCCTACTACGATCTCGATAACACACCGCCGCAAGAACGCACGCTCTACGTGCGACACATGGCACTGCGTAAACGCGCCGCCAGTTGGGCAGCTAAAGGACCAACATCCGTGATCGAACACGGGGCTAATCCCGGTTTGGTGAGCCATTGGACGAAAGTCGCGCTTGAGGACATTACTCGTACTCTCTTGACAAGTGGTGAATTGAGCCGCCAGCGTCACCGCGATTTAGACCACGCGCTGCACATGCAAGAATGGGCGCGTTTGGCGATGCTGACGGGTACGAAGGTGATTCACATCAGTGAACGCGACACACAGGTGAGCGATCAACCTAAGCAGGTAGATGAATTTGTCAACACATGGTCAGTCGAAGGCTTGTACGAAGAAGGAATCGCGCCTGCCGAACTGGGATGGGGAACGCATGAGCGCCGCCTGCCGGAAGGCGCTCATGTTCATCTACACGGACCGGGCAACCAAATTTGCATCGCCAAACCCGGCGTTTCGACTTATGTGCGGTCATGGGTTCCGTTAGGCGGCGAGATCATCGGCATGGTGATCCGGCACGGGGAAGCGTTCACAATCAGCGACTATTTGACGGTATGGGAAGACGATAAACCCGTCTACCGCCCAACAGTGCATTATGCCTATCTGCCATGCGATGCAGCCATCGCCAGCGTGCATGAAATGAAGATGCATAACTTCGATTTGCAGGCACGCCAGCGCATTATGCGCGACGAGATCGTCGATGGGCGGGATGAGTTGGGCGTGCTGCTGCTTGGTCACGATCTCAATGGATGGTGGACGGGATCGCAGTTGGATATTCACGAAGCGCGGCGGCTCGTCCCCAACCAAAACGCGACCACCCTGCAAGTCGCCGCGTCTATCTTAGGCGCGCTCAAGTGGATGATCGAGAACCCGCGCATGGGGCTGTGCGTGCCAGATCAACTGCCACACCGCGCCGTACTGGAGGTGGCGAATATGTATCTAGGCACAACTCCATCGCTGAAAACGGACTGGACTCCGCTGAAAAATCGCTTCGATGCGTTCGCCAAGTTCGGTTCGCCGCGCCCGCGCGATGAAGACCTGTGGCAGTTCGACACGTTCCTTTGCTGAACCAAACGCTCGATGTTCACGCCCTTTTCAACAGCTAAGGGAAACCATGTCCGTTGATGTCCGTGTTTTGTAAATGGAGATATGGATTTGAGCGACGATATGTTGATTCATAGCGCAAGATTGACAGCATGAATCAACATATTGCCGGGTGAGTGGGATTACGCGGGCGGTTGAGGGCGAAGTTCATGTTCTGTGAGCGCACGTTCAATATCGACCTGCCCATTGATGCCAAGCTGCGCGAAAGCACGCCGAAGCGATTCGACATACATCCCCGTGATCGATTGTTCCAAGCCATCCATCGGGCGTGGGCGGAAATGCGCCAAAAAAATCGCTTGGTTGATGCGCGTGCCACTGACACCGTTGTTAAGTAACTGCATCCGCAAATTCCACAGGAAATTCGCCCATCGCCAGCCAAAAACATATTTCGCATCCATGCCGTTTGTTTCTTTTGGTGGGCGACGCGCCCTGACATAGCGGGGGAGATCGTTCATTTGGAAGGAAGTTCCCAAATCAGCGGCGGCTTTACGGCACACACTCCAGTACAAGCGCCCGACCTTAAGTTTGCGCCAAGAAGTGATTTCATCAATGATCGCCGCCGCGAAGTAGTCGCAAAAACCTTCTTCTACAGCGGCGGGCGATTCGCCGGCGACGATAGGCGCGGTTGGCGAAGGGGTAGGAACGCGGGTGTACAACAAATACCACACCGCATGACCGATTTCATGAATGACAATTGACGGATCATCCGCCCAACAAATGCCCGCCTTGTTGATGGGAAACACCAGCACCGGAACGGCTTGCACCGGAACTGAACCGGCAGGCGCATTGACCATTTCTCTGCTCACTTGTCCACCAGACGCATTGAACAGCGCGGCAGCCGTATCATCGTCGATCACTTCGCACAGCACACTGATGTCGCGCAGTTTGTCCACATCATAGCCAAGCGCCGTCATGTAGGTGTGAACCCACTCTTTGAAAAATTGTACGATGATGCGTCCACGCACAGGATCGCCAACAACCGAACCCGGTTTCAAGAAAGACAGCGTGACCTTGCGGATGTCTGATGAATAGGCATACTGCCCGATGCGAATGGAACGCGCGCTGGCACTTTTCATCGCAATTTCGTTGAGATCGGCTTGTGGTTTGATCTCGACGATTTGGTTTCCTTCTTTGGCAATTTCCAGCCGCACAAAATTCATGTCCTTGAGCAGGATCACACGCCAGTGTACAGAGATAGCGCGTTCTGGTTCAGCGACGGGTTCCCACGCGACGATCTGAAAATCGCCGTAGTGGATGGTCAGCCAATCGACCACATCCGTCCAGTGTGGAAGCAGAGTCGTGAGTGACGCATCGGTCAGCGTGGGGCGCACTTTATTGACGCGCAAAAGAGATGGCTCTTTCACGGTTTCAGTCGGTGTGTCGGCGGCGCTGCCCACTTCACCGGGGGGAACGGCTTCCAATTCGACAGCTTGATCGTCGGGTACATCGTCGCGCACAAAGACGATGTACATCGAATCCCGCAGCCGCACGAAATCGCTGACATACACTTCGTAGATCAAGCGCCATCCGTCGGGCAAGCGCAGCCGTTCGGTTTGACGGAGCGGCACTTGTTCTTTGCTGCCAAAATGAGCCAGCCGCGCGTTGGCGAGCGCAGTCGCGTCTTCAATCGATCTAGCCGCCATTGGATGCCAATCTGACGAGAAGCTGTTCTAATTTGTTCAAGCTGCTTTGACTTGACGTGCTGAAATACTGAACGCTGCCCATCGCGCGGCTGCCAGTAAAGACCGCCTTGACTTCTTCATCAAAATCGCTTTTCTGGTTGTTGAACACCACGACAATATCGAGAAAGTAACTCGCGGCGCGGATTTCGTAGCCAACAGGGATGTGCGCGGCGTGCGCCAATTCCAACAGCGACTGCGCGCGCCCGTTTACGGTAAAGGTGGGGATATTGGCAAACGGCATGGCGGGATCGATGAGGATGAAGTAATCATCTGGCGAAACCGCGCCCTGCTGCCCCGCCCAAATTTTGGCATGGTTAAAACATTCCACCGGGTTGTTGTTAGCATCGAACGCTTGATAGACGTAGAGGCTGACATTGTTGCCAATGACCAAGCGGACTTGCTGTCCGTCGATGACCGCACTTTGATTCTGGATCAGCGGTAAAACGCTGGCGCGCGGGATATTCGGAAACGATTTCTCTTGATAGTGTACTTGTATAGGGTTTGTGGGTGAACACTGAGGCATGACCTTGACCTTTCCCTAACCGCTAACCGCCATACTGATACAAACCATTACTGGTGGCGAAGTAAACCGTTCCTGAACGATCTGCTTCAATGTCATAAATGCTAAATTCAGCATTTTTGTAAAAAAACAGTTGTCCATCGTAATACACGCCAATTGAAGGGCAGTTGATTCCGCATGGATTGGCAAACCAGATCGCGTTTCCGCCTTGCGCCGCGGCGTTCGCGCCGACAGTGCTTGCCGCCTCACCATTCGCGCCGCTGGCGGGCAGTTCGATCAAGCGGTTGGCGCTGTCATCGACGCGAAAAACGCCGTTGACTCCCAAGACGAACACATCGCTATCGAACGCGACGATTTCGCTGAAGTCGATTTGCTCATCCACGATCACGCGCGGTTCGGCAAAAGAATCCACCGCGTAACTCTGGATACTGCGCGTGATGGTGTCCGTCAGCCACAGGGAATGGGTGTTCGTTTGGTAGCTTAAACTCACAATGTTGACTGTACCTGTGATGCGGTTGTGAAACAGGCGCGCATCGGAATTAGAGAGGGGAACGGCGTGATCCAGCGTCGGGGATTCTCCACGCGGGTAGCGAACGGTGTGGATTGTGCCGTTTCCCGCCAGCCACACTTCGACAGTTGAATCGGTGCAGCGGCTTGCCACCGCGAGATGCTCCGGCGAGAATAAATTCCAGTCCACATTGTTGATAGCACGGGCATCGAGCCGGAACGTGTCGGGATAAGTGTATACACCCGCGTTGGTATCCTGCATGAGTATCCATACCGTACCGTCGCAATCGACATGAAGCTGACGGGTGAATCCTCCCGGCAGTACGCCGCGATCCTGATGAGCGTTGGTTGCCGGGTCGAATTGGAACAGGTGAATTCCCCCCGGCTGATCGGCGGTGTAGAACACCGTTTGATCGGGCGCGACGGCGACATGCTTCACTTGCACTCGTTGTGATATTGGGTCGGAGGGTGTGTCGCCAACAGGAATGATTACGGTGGGATCGGGGCGGTTGAATTCGATAATTGAGCGATAAACGCCGTAAAGAGCCATGCTGAGGACTGTCAGCGCGAGCGCAATCAGCAGCGCGGGGCGAATCCACGTTGGCGGCGGGGGCGGTGGGGGGGGATCGCGCTCAATTTCCCATGCTTTGAGCTGCTTTAGGACAATTTGATAGGTGTTTTCGTCGTCACTGGGTTTCCCTGCGAGTAAGCCATATTGCAGGTTGAGTTCGCTCAAGTAGGGCGGGATAGGAATATCGCGGATCGTTCCAATGATGAGGGGGATGATACGTTTCTTCAGGCTGACAGCAAGTTCTAATTCGTCCTTGCACCACTGGGAGTCAAAAAAGTCGGAAGATAAGATGACGATAAAGACAGCCGCTTGTGTCACCGCCTGCTCAATATAAGTGGGGAAGGGTTCGCCAATTTTGTCCTCAAGATTGACACGATCCAGCCACGGGCGGTATCGCTGCGATTTCAAGCGGTTGTAGAGGGTGTTGGCGGTATCGCGTCTGCTGGAACGAAAGCTGATGAAGATTGTGCCTGCGGGAAGGGGAGCGTCGGCAGTTTGGGGGACTTGCTGCGTGGATGTCTGCTGCATATTAGGCGGTTGCATTTGCGAGCCCCGTTCGCTTATTAAGCAATAATCATATAAATGGATTGTACGAGGTTTTTTGCACGGGCGCGCTGAACGTGTTTCGTCCGTGAGGTGCTGGTTGTCGGCGGGCGGCTCACGAGCCGCCCTTACGCAACTGCTGCTGTCGCCCGCACTGCTCGAATTTTGAGGACAGTTTTAACAATCGGCGTGACGAGAGGTGATGATTCAAGCGAAACAACAGGCGCAAGATGCGCGATGTGTGCCGGATTGTTAAATGCGTCCTGTCGCCAACCGCACGGAGAGGGGCAAAAGCGAAGGTTTTGGGGTGAGATTTCCATAAGGATGTGTGTAACCCCAAATTTGATAGAACCAGAACTGTCAAGACTTTGCGACGATTAGCCTACACTGGCAGCGTCAAGCTTTCCAAATCGCGCGGATAATACGTCAGCACTTCACATCCTGTCTCGGTGATCAGAACCGTGTCGCTGTGCCGAAACCCGCCCAACTGCGGCGAATACAACCCCGGTTCAACAGTGAACACCATCCCGGGTTGGATGATCGTATCGTCGCCAATATCCAAGAACGGCGCTTCGTGATAGCGCAGCCCAATCGCATGTCCCACATGATGCCGCCAGAAGCTCATCAAGTCATGTTCTTCATAGTACGCCCGCGCCAGCCGATCAATCTGCGAACATGCGATACCCGGTTTAAGCGCGTTGATCGCCAGTTCTTGCAGCGCCATCATATGATCGAACATTCTGCGCTGTTCATCGCTTGCCTTCCCGATGATCATCGTGCGTTCAAGTTCGCTGTTGTAGCCCCACACCGCCGATGCCGCGCCCGTCACCAGCACATCCCCCACCTGAAAGGTGATGTTATTCGCCAGCGCGTGCGGAATCGCGGCGTTGCGCCCGATCTGCCCGCGATAGCCTGCGACTGCCCCGTTATAGTATTCGTTCTGGGCGCGGTAAAGCGGACCAATCGCGTCGTACATGGCGCTCGTCGCTTCAGTGGTCGCGCGCTGGCTGACTTCCGTTTCGGTCACGCCGACGCGAGTGTATCGCTGTAACAGCACATGCGCCATGTGACCCCACGTGCAGCTTTCGCGGATGAGCGCGATCTCTGCGGGAGACTTGATCATCATCGCATCTTCGATGAACGATACGACGGGTTCGATTTGAACTTCTGATGACATGAGTTCGCTCAGCCTTTGCCCGCGATAGCCAAATATCCACGGATAGCCGTCGTGATCCGCCCCGATGAACCCTGTGATCCCCATATCGCGCAGCGAAGCCGCCAGCGCCTGCATGGGGTGGGGCGTGTGCGGATATTCGACATAATGCGCGATCTCATCGAACAGCCCCAACGAGCGCGCGTGTTCCACTTCCAAACGCGGCACGAACATCATGCGTTCGCCGCGCGCGTTCATGGCAAAAGCAATTGGGCGTTCGGTGGGGATAAACGAAAATCCCGTGTAGTACAAAATCGAATGACGCTCGAACAGCACCACGCCGTTCAACCCGCTGGACTGGAGAAAGGCTCGCAGTTTATGGCAGCGCGAGAGATGTTCTTCCGCTGAAATTTTGATGTGCGCGATAGGGAGTGTCATATCAAAAATCCTTCCCAAACGTAAACTTTTTATGTCAGGTGACTATAGCGCATGGAATCTTTGTTACAATGACCGGAGACAAGAAAGCATGGTCTACATGAACGAAGAACGCTTAGTCACCGCAAGAGAATTCTGGGAAATAGTTCAGCAGCCCAGCAAATTGAAGCATCGTCGAGAACTCATTCGAGGAGTAGTCGTTGACGTGTCCCCATCCAGCCAGCTTAACACCGTAACCGCAGGGCGCATCGCCTACTTTTTGAATCAGCACGTCATCCCGCTTGGCATCGGCTACATCACCACTGCTGACGGCATGTTCCGCCTTTCGAATTTGAACGTGCGCTTGGCAGACGTAGCGTATATCTCCAAGGCGCGTCACCCGCATTTGACGACAGGCGCGTTCCCGATTGCGCCCGATCTCGCCGTCGAGATTGTGTCGGAGAATGATTCGGCAAGTGAAGTGCGAAACAAAGTCCGTATCTACTTGGAGAGCAGCACGACGCTGGTGTGGGTGGTGTATCCCGATGTGCAGTCGGTGGATGTGCATCGCTTGGATGAGCATGGCAACACGCTGGTGCAAACCGTCACATCGGATGGGATACTGGATGGTGGCAAGGTGCTGCCCGACTTCAAGCTGCCCGTGAAGGACATTTTTCCAGACTAGTCTAGGCGTGGCGCAGCTCAAGCCCACCGCGATGAGTACGTGGTTAACGGCACAAACACTCGTTCTTGAGGCAAATCATACCGAATACAGCGCTGCGGGCTGTGCGATCAACACAGTGTATATGTCGGGGAATGCGGCTCACCGGATCGCCATTCTAGAGCGAGAATGATGCATCCGCAGCGGCGGCAGACTCGCGGAATGTGTTGGTGTTCACGGTGACGGATAACGATTGAACGTGGGAAAAGGCTTGGAGGCAAATAAAAAGGCGCGGATCGTATGGTTTGGTGCTGACGATCCGCGCCTAGTTCAGTTTACGGGCGAAACTCTTTCGCCTTGCAGTCAGGCAGGGGCATCCACCGCCACAGGCAGAATAACCACCTGCGGGATCGGGAAGCCGTTGAAAGCCGCCGCGTATTCGTTGGTGTACGCGCCTGTGTCGTAGAACACCAAACGATCTCCGGTGTGGAGTTCGGGCAGCACGACATCGCGGGCGATCACATCGCAGCTATCGCAGCTAGGACCCGCCAGCGTATAGGTTTTGCGCGGGCGATCCCCGTTCATAAGTGTGGTGACGACAGGCGGGAAGCCCTCAAACGTTTCCATCAAGCCGTTGAACACACCCACATCGAGATACAGCCACGTTTGTTCGCCATCAGCGGTGCGGCGAACGCCTTTGCCCATCACCGTCGCCAGCAAGCGACCACTTTCACCGACCATGCCGCGCCCCGGTTCGAGGACGAGCATGAGATCATCTTTCGCGGGGATGTATTCGCGCACGGCATCCATCACCGCCGCGCCGATGCCCTCAATCGTCGGGATCGTGCCCGTGTGATAGTGTCCGGCAGGATAGCCGCCGCCAATATCCAAGAAGTAGAAATCTTGCCCACGTTGAGCAGCCATGCGCCACACGTCGCCGCACGCCTTGATCGCATTGACCCAGTTGCTCGCGTTCAAGCACTGCGATCCGACATGGAACGACAGCCCGATCACGTTCAGACCGAGTTCAACCGCTTTGTCGAGAAGCTGCATGGCGAGTTCCGCATCCACGCCGAACTTGCCCGCCAACGGCAGCACGCTTCCCGTATTATCGACGGCGAGGCGGAAATACACGCGCATATCCGGCGCGTGTTGGGCGATTTTTTCGAGTTCGTCGGCGCTGTCGGCAACAACAGCATACACGCCCGCCGCCTGCATCCGCTGAAGGAACAGCGGCGATTTGAACGGGTGACTGCAAATGATGCGACTGCCCGCTGCGCCCGCCGCCAACGCCTTGTCGAGTTCCGGCAAGGAGGCGATTTCAAAGCCCGCGCCTTTGCTGGCAAGCAGATCGACCACATCTTGATTGGCGTTCGCCTTCATGGCGTAGTACATCAAGCCAGCAGTTTGGTCGGACTGGAAAGCAGCGACGAAACGATCATAGGTACGGCTGATGTTCTCGAAATCGAGAACGAGGGCGGGGGTTGTCATCAAGGTATCGAGCAGTGCGCCATCCAAGCGAAGGTCGCACGCGGTCAGGTCACTTACACGCATAGAGTCCAGACGGACAGTGTTCAACTGAACCAAATCCTCCTCGCGGGCTGTCCCGCTGTGGCACTAAGTTGTGAAACGATTGGGATTGGGGCGAAACGCTCGCTGGTGCAGAAGGGGTCTGCCCATACACAAACAGTTTCACCGACAAACAGGGTCATTATAGGACAAATGCGTGAAAATTTGCATTAGAATCTGGCAACGATTCCCCAACGATTTGGGGGGATTTATGGGCTATTTCGTAGTGGGATTTTTGAACGAACCAAGCCATTTCACATAGGGGGTTTTTGTTGCAGACTGTTGACCAATGTTTGATCCGTCGTCCAGAATTCACATTTGAGACGTTCGGCAAGCGTGATGTATTGGGTATCGTAGGTCCGCGGCTGCCCGTATTGATCCGCAAATTCGAAGGCGCGTTTGAGCAGTGCATCATCTTCGATAAAAGTGATAGGGTGGGATAGAGACGTATTAAGCAGTTCACTACCCTGCTTAACCGTAATCCGATTCTGAAAAAACGCTTTCCGAATCACGGCAGTGACCTCAGATCGGAACAATATCGGGGCAGAGAGTTCCACAGCCGCCAATATCAAGGCTCAACGTGTCGCGCGCCTGACTTTTTAATGGTTCGGCGGGGAGAAGGCTTGCAAGCCAAATACTCGAATCGAGGACAACGCTGCTCAACTTTCTTCCTCACGCACTTCATTGAGTAAAGCAGTAACATCAATGCTGTAATCTTCCCCGCGTTCTCGATAAATCTCCGCATGAATCGCATCAATCTCTGCGAACCATACCTGTAAATCGAAGGGGGGCTTTTGTTCGGTTTCGGGAATGGTGTTGATGAACTCCAACACGCGCTATTTTGCCGCGTCGTCCATGCGACAGATGCGATCAATAATTTCCTGTTCAAGTGCGCTCATAGGATTTCCTCATGCATAGTGAACTCTATTTTACAGCCGTTTTGGTGGTGAACCATCTCCTGTCGATACGGAGTGTGCGAAATAATTCTGATAAAACGGACGTGCAGAAGCGCGTCCCTACAGGTAATTTTCCAGATTATCTCCACACCCCGCCGAAGTGTTCTACATCAAGCGTAATGAACGGTCATTGACATAGCGGATTTTGACGGGCGTGCCGGGCTGTGGTAAGTGATTACGCAGATCGCGGCGATCCACTGTGACTTTTTTCTCCATGCGTACTCCCATCGGGTTGACGAACTGATAAGTCAAAGTGACGTTGTACGCACCTTTGCTGCCGGGTTTTCCTGTCGCGCTGACCAGCACACCATCCAAGAACTGCCCTTGATGTGAGAGGCGGCGGTTTTTCGCATCGGCGACGACCAAAATGATGCCGATAATGAGCGCCGCGCCACCGATGAACACAGTGAGACCCAGATCATTGTCGCGCTGGACGGTGCTGGCGTATTCCCCTGTCAGCGTCGAAATTGACGGATCATCGGCTAGATACGCCACCTGAACGCGACTGCCAATTCCCAGATCATTGTAATGCGACGATGTGATCTGCTGCTGGCGCTCGTAGCTTTCCCCTTCGACGATAAAGCGATAAGTGACGTAATAGCTGACCGTGCGGCTGCGGCTGCTGGTCGATGTATATCCATCGACAATGCGCGCGTCCGCGACTTTGCCGCCTGTGATCAACTGATCGTAGTAGAGGACGGGTCGCCCGAACTGCCATGCGATAAATCCCGCCACGCCAAACGCGATGAGCGCCAGCAGCAGGATGATGGCACTGTTACCGATGCGCGTTTTCGTGCCTTCAACAAAGGCGCGATTCTTAGGATTGGCGAGAAACAAAGGCGCGTTATTCGGGCGAAGCGGCGCGGAATAAGCAGAATCCATTGAGTACGGCTGCATATGACACCCCCTGTGTCAACCGTTAGGATGCAAAAACCACAACGTTATTATGCATGAAATGTGTGCGCCTGCGGGAGTGGATTTTCAGACGATTGCTATCCGCCAACTGGGTGATTCGCTGAGGTATTTTTCTTATATGATAAGAGTGGTTGTTTTTCGCGGCTTACTTTTTGTGATAGGAGTAGGGCTATGCTTGCAACCATGGGACGCAACTGGTGGTTGATCGCGCTGCGCGGCGCGATGGCGATTCTGCTCGGCATTTTGATTCTGCTCGATCCGTCGGTGGTGATCTCGCTGATCGCCGCATTTGCGATTGTAGATGGGGTGTTCGCGGTTATTCAAGCCTTCCAAAATCGTGGGCAGCGCCAGTGGATATGGATGCTGCTCGAAGGGATTGTCGGCGTGATCTTCGGCATCATCGTGCTGACGTTCCCCGTGGGCGCGGCGATTGCGGTCACGCTGGTGATCGCGGGATGGGCGATTGCAACCGGCATTTTTGAAGTCGTGCAGGCGATTCGCTTACGCGAAGAAATCAAAGGCGAATTTTGGCTGGGGCTGGCGGGCATCGCGTCGATCATTTTTGGTGTGCTGGCGATCCTGTTCCCGCTGACGACGTTCTTGACGCTGACATGGCTGATCGCGGGGTATGCGATTATGTTCGGCGTGGTGCTGATCATGCTGGCGTTCCGCGTGCGGAATGCGGCGGGCGGCGGATCGACGAGCGCGAGTTCCCCTTCAAGGGCATAGGTGGATGGGCGCGTGGAACTTGTTCCACGTGCCCCTTTACATCAAACGATAGAAAGAGTCATTCACGCAGCGGACTTTGATGGGCATGCCAATAGTCGGCGGATTAAAGCGCAAATCGGGGCGGTTGACCCTCGTTTTATCCTGTATTTGCAGCCCGCGCGGCGAGACGAACGAATACGTCAGTGTGAGGTTGTACGCCCCTAGCATGCCCTTTTTACCGTTCGCATTGACGAGTGTTCCGTCGATAAACACGCCTTCGCGTGAGAGGCGGCGGTTGTGCGCGTCGGCATTGTACAGCACCACACAGATGATCAATGCCACCCCTGCAACAATGATGAGAAACACCAAATCTTGATTGCGCTGGACGGAATCCGCGTAACTACCGGATAAGAGCGCGTTCGCAGGGTCTTGTACAAGATAGGCGACAGTGATTTCGTCCCCTCTACTCATGCGCTCGAACACATCGCGTCCGACACGCTGTTCGCGTTCAATGACCTGCCCATCAACGCTGTAAGTGTACGTGACGAAATAGTTGATGTTCCCGCGACTGCCGCTGGTGGTTCGCATGTCCGTGACGGTGGCTTCAGCGGATATGCCATCGTTCAGCACACGATCATAGGCAATCACGCCGCGCGCAAAGGGATAGCCGATCACTCCGGCGATACCCAATACCATCAGCGCGATCAGCAGCATGATCCACGAACTGCCAATACGATGTGCGCGCCCACTTACGAAGGCGGCGTGACTTCGCTTTGCCACAAACAGCAGCGTGTTCGGCTGTGCTGGATTACCTGTCATCGCTGAAACTCCCCGGTGTGGCGTATTCCGTCACGGTGAACGGGATTGGATCGCTGATCTGCGTGCTGCCATCCGCCATGACCGCCTGTGCAACCAGTTCGTATGTGCCCGGTGTCAGTGTCCACCACAGCGCCCACGGCGATTGATCACTTGTACCTAAAATCTCCCCGTTGAGCAGATAGGTGACGCTTTGGGTTTCCGGCATTGCGCCGACGGTGAAGCGCAATCGCTGTGCGTCCACAGGGATCAGCGGGGAAATTTGAAAATTGGTGTACGGGTCGGGTTCAAGCAAGCGCAAGCCAACATCGCTGTCCGGCAGCAGAACTTCCGCGCCTGTGGGCGGCTGTGGATACCCGTTACGGATCGCCCAATCGCGTGCTTCTTGAGGCAGCACGGCATAGATGCGCGACACGCGATACTCGTCGGGGGTGGAGTCATCGGCAAGTAATCCTGTGCGCGAATCGAGCGTGAAACGTTGATAGAGATTGTCCGGCGCGGTTGGCTGTGTGCCGTCAATGAACCATTCGCTGCGGCGGCGCGGGCAATCATCGGTAGGGAGCAAGCCGCTTAACGCGCACACACTGACGCGGATAAGTCCGTCGGGGCGGGTGAAGTTCAATTCCGGCTGACCGCGCAGCACTTCGCGCATAAACGCATTCCAGATCGGCGCTGCACCGCTGACTCCCGTTACGTCTACCATCGGCGTGTTATCGGCGTTGCCCACCCACACCCCCGTGACGAGATTGGGTGTGTATCCGACGATCCAGTTATCGCGGTAGTCAGTCGTCGTGCCTGTTTTGGCGGCAGCGGGCTGCCCGATATTCAAAGCGCTCCGCAAGCCAAATCCGGCGATGCGGGCTTCGTCATCGCTCAAAATATCGGTGATCAGCCATGCCAAGCGTTCGTCAATCACACGCAAATTGGGCGGCGTGGGCTGCCAGTGATAAAGCGTATTGCCATCACGGTCACGCACATCAAGGATGTACACCGGATCGATGCGCCAGCCGCCGTTGGGGAAAATGCTGTATGCCTGCACCAGATCGATGAGACGCACTTCTCCCCCACCCAACGTGATCGACAGATCGACCTGCGTGTTGCCCGCCAACGTGGTCAAGCCCGCGCTGGCGGCGAGTTCAACCATCGACTGAATACCGACATGATCGAGCGCGACAACGGCGGGAATGTTCATCGAACTGGCGAGGGCTTCGCGGAGCAAAACGGGTCCGTGTTCGACCAACCCGAAATTGGCGGGCGTGTAGCTTTCCAAGCGGCGGGTGACGAACGGCGTTTCCACATCAAGGATCATGGTGGCGGCTGTCCACGGCGCAGGGAGGTCAGGGTTCATGGCAGCGGCATACGTGAATGGTTTGAGCGTGCTTCCCGGCTGACGGCTGGCAAGCGCCGCGTTGACCGCGCCGTCGATGGATTCGTCAAAGTAGTTTGGCGATCCAAGCATGGTCAACACCTGCCCGGTATACGGATCAAGGGCGACAAGCGCGGCATTGTTGGCATTGGCGGGGACACGGGTATTCGCCATCGGGTGATTAAGCGCGTCAAGCTGACGCTGGACGATGCGCTGCGCGGCGTTCTGCCAATCGAGATCGACGGTGGTGATCACATCGAGTCCCGCGCCTGTCAGCCCATCGGGGAAATCGCGTTCAAGCTGTTTGATCACCGCCATAACGAAGTGCGGCGCTTCGATAGGAAAGGGCGCGGCGGCGAACTGGAGTTCGTCGTTTTTGGCTTGATCGGCTTGCATGGTGGTGATGTAGCCGTCCCGCGCCATAAGATCGAGGACGAGTTCCTGCCGTTCACGCGCGGCATCGAGATTGGTCAGCGGATCGTATACGGCGGGCGATTGGAGCAGCCCCGCGAGTAAAGCACATTCCGCCAGCGAAAGTTCAGGCGCGGATTTGCCGAAATAGGAACGGGCGGCGGCTTCGATGCCATAGGCAAGGTTGCCGAAATAGGATTGATTCAAGTAGAGCGCGAGTACGTCTTGCTTGCTGTAGGCGTTTTGAAGCTGGATTGCCAAAATGGCTTCGCGGAGTTTGCGGCGCAGACTGCGTTCGCCGCGTTCGCCCGCCGTGAGCAGCAGATTGCGCGCCACCTGCTGCGTGATGGTCGAGCCGCCTGCCAGCACTTCGCCGCCTTGCAAGTTGATCCACGCGGCGCGGATGATGCCGATCACATCTACGCCGGGATGGTTGTAGAAGTTGGTATCTTCGACGCTGATGGCGGCGTTGACACAATGCGCGGGGATGCTCTCGAAGGGGATGGCGGTGTTGCGTCCCCCTGTTTGCGAATCGGCAAGGATTTCGTAGAGCAAGCGTCCGTGACGGTCATAGATGCGCGTCGAAGGGAGCGTTAGCCCTGCTTGCAAGCGGTCAATCGGCGGGAGATCGGTAAAGAGCCACACGTACACGCCCGCGAAAGCGATCAAGGCGATGGTGGCGAGAATCAGGGCGATCTTTTGCCAGCGCGTGAGTCCGGGAAATTTTAGTTTCACATCACCTTCCAGAAAAACATGTACGAATATATAACCCTTGTATGCTTTGTTGAGGCGAAAGAACTGTTCGTGAATGAACTGATTCAAACAAATTGATTGAGAGCAGTTGATGGTGCACCATGAAAGCAAAACCTCGCCAAACGTGGACTCACATGAGCACTATCCCTACCAGTGTAACCGAAGACCAGTTCGATGAGCATATCCGACTGCTCCTCAGCACCGCCAAACGCGGTTACGTCTGCCAAATCCCATTGGTTAAGGTCTTCAACGATATTCTTTATCGTTTGCACACCGGCTGTCAGTGGGCACATTTACCGACTGCGCCTGCACGAACCGATCCCGAAAAAAAGAGATTAGCTGGCAAACGGTCTACTATCATTTCCAGAACATGGAGTGCCGATGGCAGTCTCCAGCAGGTCTGGGAGCAGAGCATTCAGACGATCTGCAAGGACCTCGATGTGTTGCGCTTGAACTTGGATGGCAGCCATACACTAGCGGAGAAGGGCGGTGAAAGCGTCGCTTACCCACATCGAAAACGTGCCAAGACCTCCAATCTCTTGCCCATCACCGATGCTCAGGGCGATGTGCTCGCTTCGACTGGGGGCGCAGCGGGCAACCCTCATGATGCCTTCGACCTCAAGCCGCATCTGCAAGCTGCCTTCAAGCACATCAAACACTTGGGCTTGACCTTCGCTGGGGCGTATTTCAACGCTGATAGTGCCTTCGATACGCTGGAGGCTCGCAAAGTCTGTTTCAACCATCAGGTCATTCCCAACATTTGTGAGAACAAACGCAACCGCAAAGCGACGAAACGTGGACGGAAACACCTGTTCAACCCGACCCTTTACAAACAACGCTCCACTTCTGAACGCAGCTTTGCTTGGATTGATAAGTTCCGAGCTTTACTCATTCACTATGACGGCAAGGATGTCAACTTCCTCGGCGCTCATCATCTTGCTTTCGCACTCATTAACCTGCGTCATCTGTTCGCCCGAAAAGGTTGAATCAGTTCAATGTTAAGGCTTTGCGCTGTTTATCCGCCGCCTTCCCCTACGCGGAATCAAAAGGGGTGGAGCCGCTGCCCCACCCCTTGACACACTTAATGGTTTTTTACTGCGTCAGTGCCATCGGCACGACGACGACGTTCCCACCCACGCTCACGGGGGCATCCGCGCCTTCAACGGTGCCGAATTCATACACGCCCGCCGTGCCGGTATCAACGTGCAGCATCGGGAACACCAGCGCACCCGCCGCCGCCGCATCCACCGCCACGCGCACATTGTAGGTTACGCCAGCATTCACCTGTGTTTGACCCAGCACCGGCCCCGGCGATCCGCTGTCACCACTGTGGATGACCAACCAGCCCGGCACTTCGCTCACCACTTCGTCGATCACCAGCACGCCATCGGTGACAGCGCCATCGCTTACCGTGATCGACGGGGCGATGCTGATCGGGAAGGTGACGACGCTGCCGCCGACACTCACGGGGGCATCCGCGCCTTCAACGGTGCCGAATTCGTATTCACCGACCACGCCCGTATCGACATGCAGCATCGGCCACACGACAGGTGTAAGTTCCACACTATCCTCAAAATGCACCATCAAATCGGTTGTCGTACCGTTTTCGACTGCTGCCGCCGCCAGCACCGGTCCCGGCGACCCGGCATTGTCGCTGTGGATCACCAGCCAGCCCGGACCTTCCGACAGCACGGATTCGATCACGATCATGCGTCCCATGTCCCCTGTGATGACAAGCTGCGACGATGCACGCACCGCCGGCACTGTCGAAATCGGGAACGTCGCTACCACACCGTTGACGACCACCGGACCATCCGCGCCTGTGACCGTGCCGAATTCATACACGCCCGCCGCGCCCGTATCAACGTGCAGCATCGGGTACAGAATATCGGTGCGCCCTTCAGCGGCGAGTTCAACCACGACATCGGTGTTGCTGCCCGCGTTCACCAGTGTTTGACCCAACACCGGACCGGGTGTTCCCATATTGTCGGCGTGGATGACCAGCCAGCCCGCCGCATCTGTGACCACCGACGCAATCGTGACGCTGCCCATCTCACTGACGAATTGGTCATGCGCGCGGACGATCTGCGCGTTGAAAGCTGGCGTAACGACGTTGCCATCAACCGACACGGGCAAATCCGCGCCATCGACGGTGCCGAACTCGTACACGCCCGCCGCGCCTGTGTCTTCGTGCAGCATGGCGAACATCATCGGCGTTGCCAGCGACGTATCAATCGGGATACGCAGATTGGTGGTCAACCCTGTGGCAACCGCGGCGACACCCGCCACCGGCCCCGGCGATCCGCCGTTATCAATGTGGATGACGACGAATCCCGGCGCAGCGCTGTATACCGCGTCAATCGTCACCGTGCCATCCAGTGAAACCTGATCCTGAACCGATACCATGGGAGTCATGTCTTGAGCGAAAGTGGCGAAAGGCATCCCTGCCAACAGGAGGACAAACACGAGAAACAAAACTTTACGCATCGTACTAGTACGCATCGTTCTTACAATCCTTTTCTAAGCGTCCGACAAGAACGATCTACGCCGCCGCTGGTGCTTTTGGATTGTGTGCCGCCCGATTCTTTACTGCTTTTTAATTTTTCCCCTGTGCCGAATAAACAAAACGCGCCGCTGTGATATTTCACAGGCGGCGCGCGTTAGCACATATGTTGTGGGGGCTCGTGAGCCGTCCACTGCACAGAAACCCTTGTAGGGGCGGCATACACGCCGCCCGTTACAGTTACCCCGCCTTACACTGCCGGCAGCAGCAGATTAAAATCGACTGGAAGCGTCCCATCGGTGATCCCGCCTTCTTGCGGAGTCATCAAGAACACCGGACACTGCACAGCGGGCAGCAGCAAATTGAAGTCCTGTTCCGCATCTGCTGGCATCACGCTGCCATCGCCCAACAAAAAGTTGAAATCCTGTATCCGCACACTGCCGTCACCGGGCACGACGCTGCCGTCACCCGGAAGCTGTCCCGCGTTCGCCCACTTTTGCACGGCAGGCAGCAGCAAGCCGATCAGCGCGTTACCGCCATACGGATCATCCACAAACGGATCCCCCACGAATGGATCACCTACCAAGCCGATCAGCGTTTCCATCAGGGCTTCGGGCGGGCAGTTTTCGGCGGCGGGACCCGACGCGGGCAGCAGCAGCACCGCATTCATGCAGAAGTCCGCGACGGGCGCGATACACGGGATGTCGGGATCAGGCGGATGAACAAACACGAGCTTCGTGAAGTTGAGCGAAAGCGTTTCCGTGGGAATGGGATCACCCGCGCCATCCGAACCATCTGGGAAAATCAGCGGCAAGCCGAAGCCATCCATGACGTAGATTTGACCCGGCACTTCAGGATTCCAGAATGGTGTTGCAACGCCGACGGGGGTTGGGGTGGACGTAGGCAGGGGGAACAGATCATCCGGCACAACGAGAATATCCAGTTCGAGCAGGTCACGAATGCTCACGCCGTCGTCATCGGGAGTCAGCGTCGGGATCAGATCGGGATCGAACTCGACTACATACGGATCATCGACAGGCGCGTCTACGTGGATCACCTGCGGCAGATTGACACACTGACCGTTGTTGATCAACGCGCTGCCCTTCACCCAGCCATACATCCCGTTGACAGGTGCGCCCGCCAGCCACACTTCGCTGTTTTCATCGTAATCACGGAACCACGGCGACCACTGGAATCCCGGCGGAATTTGACCGAGTACCGCGCTGTTGATCGTCGGGTATTCGCGCACATTCACAGGCGAATCCGCGTTCATCGGCACGCCGAACATACACTCGTCCATGCTGTCCCAAATCATGACGAGTTCAGGGGTGGGCGCGGGGACTGTAACAACAATATCCACCGGACAGCCGTTGGTGAAGCCCGTCCCCGCTTGATCCGGGCAGGCATCGACAAAATCCGCGACCCCATCACCATCGCGGTCATCCGCGCCCGGGCAGCCCGCGTTCGCCGCAGAACCCGGCACAGTCGGGCAGTTATCGCTCGCATCAGGCACGCCGTCACCATCGCGGTCACGGATTTGCGCGCTCGCCGCCCCCGCGAACACAAACATCGAAACAAGCAGTACGATCAACAACCCTAGATGCAGCGCTTTTTTATGCGCCATGATGAACTCCTTCGCATCACACGGTGTTCATTACAAATTTCATAACAAACACTCTACATGATGATTTCATCCAGCGTCATAATTTTTTACAGCCCTGATTCAAGTTTGCACGATTCTGTTTATTTTTTCGCTACCACCAACGTCGTAAAGTTGAACGCCCACGGCAAAGTCACCCGCAGCGCCCCGCCGATCATCTCGGCAAGCGCGCTCGTCTTGTAATAGCCCGGCGCGCGGAAGACACCGCCCAATCCCCACAGCGTATAACTGTGGCTCGTCGGTGCAACGCGCTCGATTCTGTACCCCGCCCGTTTGACCTCCCCCACCAGTCGATCACGGGTGTATGTGCTTTCGTAAAAGTCGTCGTCGGTGAGCGTACTTATGCCCTGCGCTTTTCGCCGCCACGCCACCAAACGGTTGACGACGTTCGGATAAGGAATTGTCAGCACCAGCACGCCGCCGCGTCGCAGCACACGGTAGCTTTCCGCCAGCGCAGCACCCATCCCGTGTTCAAAATGTTCCAGCACGCCGAAGCTCAAGTACGCGCCAAGCGAATTATCCGCGAATGGTAAATGATGCACATCGCCCGCCAGCAGCGGCAGTGTAGCATCATACGCATGAGAGGTGTGCAGCGCATTCACGGCATAATCCATGCCAAACACGCGGTATCCCATCTTGCGTAGGGTGATCACTACCGCGCTTAAACCACTCCCCGCCTCAAGGATCGGCGCGTCCGTCGGCAAAAATGGCTGATACAGGCGTATTGTCTCTTGAGATCGGACGTATTCAACGGCTTCGAGTTCAACATCCACCGACGCGGTATCCCAGATGTCTTCCCACGCGCGGCGTGTCGAATCATAACGGTCAGAGGGTGTTGTCATTGATTGTTCAGACATATGCTGGAGTCGATTTTCGGTGTATTCGCGGACAAAATCTGCGTCAATTGTGACAGCACATCGCCGCGCGTCAAGGGCGGGGGGTAAGTTTTCAATTGTAGGGGCGGTTCGCGAACTGCCCGTCCGTGAGCCGTCCGCATACATCCCAGCTTAGGGCATGTCTGCCGGCGAAAACCCGCCCCCGCTCCCACAATCCTGTGCGATAACGGGTTGCACGCTCCCCTCTCCGTTAACGGAGAGGGGTCGGGGGTGAGGGCAGGTTTTCGTTAGGGGGTCAGGGTAATCGCTGCTTATCGATCCCCGCTGTTAAAATCGAACTGCGCGTTGGGATCACTTGTGCAAAGGATATTTTCGCACGGGATACCATTGTTCGGAGTTGTGTCTTGGTCAAGCGATGTGTTCCCTTGCGCCAAACACGCCCGCGCCATATCGCAGTTCCCGCCGATGGCTTGCAACTGCGCGCAGGTATACGTCACATTTGGGCAGAAGAACGTCGCAGGCGTGCCCACCCCCGGCGTGCTTATCGCGCCCGGCGCACCCGGCACCCCACTCGAATTCGGGACTGGCGCGACGATCAAGTTCCCCGCCGCGTCAATGCTCAAATTCGGGACGGATGCGAAGCTCGTCACGCCCGTAATATCGGTCAGCAAAATCGCGATCTCGCTGTCCAATGGCACTGGACGATCTTCCAAGTCGCTCACAATCACCAGATACCGTCCCGTGGACGGCGCGAGAATATTCGAGAGTGTGACCAGCGTCCGTTCCGATGACGCGCTGCCTACCGCGATGAAGTTCGTCGGATTATCGAACGTACTCACCGACACACGCGGACGCGCATTTCCGCGGAATGCCAGCACTTCGAGTTTGTACGTGCGCCCCACTTCGCCATCGAAGCAGAAACCGTTGACGAACCGATCTCGGTTGAACGTGAACGACTGCACGACATTGATCACCAAACGGTTGACGACCTGTTCGCGGTTGTTGAACGAGAACAAGCACGCTTGATTCGGGTCGAATTCCAGAATCGGCGGGATCAATTCTTGCAGGCGGCGGCGCAGTTCGGCAAACAGCGCATCCACTTGGTTAATCAAGTCGAGCGCCTGTTGAGTCGTCCCCGCGTCTGGCGCGAGTCTGCCTTCACACGATGCTTCCAGCAGGTCAATCGACTGCCGCAGCAAGCCCATCGCCAAATTGAAATCGCTCTGAATCGGGTCAAGCTCGCCAAAGAATGCCGCCAGCACCGGAATCGGCACGTTGTAGTCCGTCGGTTTGACCGGATAATCACCGCATTGGAGCGTGCCGCCAAGCGCCACCGCTGTCCAGCGCGCGCGCGCCCCTTCCAGCGACGGAATCGCCAGTTCAATGCGCGACAGAATCAGCCGCAAAATATCGGTGTAGCTGCCATAAGTATTTTCGCTGTACGGTAGGGCTTCCGCGACAATACCGCCCGCGCGTAACGCGCTCAAGCCGCCGGGAGTCACAAACTCAAGATACTGCGTGGCGATCCAGCCTAGTGTGCCTTCATAGTTGATCTGCACCCATGTGCCGCTGCGGTTGCGCCCAAACGTCGCAAACTGCGCGTTAAGCGTCGTCGCTGCCAAGCGCGCGTATCCCAACCCGGGACCCGAACGCACAAACACCCCGCGGAACGCCGAACGCGCTTGCGATTCGCTCGTCATGCTCGTCAAGCCTGCCAGCGGATTCTCAAACCCGCCATACGGAATCGTGCGCGGATCAGCCACAGGCAGCGAATTCAAATCGCCTTCGTATACGCTGATCGTCGGGAAACCAATCCATGCATCGCCGCCTTCAAATTCAAAGCGCAGCCATTCGCCATCCCCGCTGATCGCGTCCGCGACATTGGTGTAGCCCGCGTTGACGATCCCCGCCAACTGCGCGCCTATCGCCGGGATAATCCGCACGTTCACACCGTCGCGGTTGACGACAAAGCGCACTGTGCCATCGCCAAGCGGGATGAACGCCCCCGCGTTGGCAGGACGCGGCAGCGGCGTGCGCGTCGGCAGCGGCGGAATGAACGTCGCCGTTGGGATGAGCGTGTTGGTCGGGATCGGCGTAAACGTTGGCAGCGCCGGGAATGTCGCTGTGCGCGTCGGGCTTGGCGTGGGGGATCGTGTCGGCGTAAAGGTCGCTGTCACAATGATGATGATCGGCGTTTGCGTGGGCGAAGCGGTCGCAGTGAACGTGGGCGATGAAGTCAGCGTTGGACCGCCGGGCGTGATAGTGTCCGTCGGTGTGCTGGTTTCTGTCGGCGTATTGGTGATCGTCGGGGTGTTAGTATTCGTCGGTGTCCCCGGCGCGGTGATAATCAACGTATACGGCTCAGAGTCAATGTTGCCATCTACGTCCTCAACCAATACTGTAAAGTTATAGGTGCCCACATCGCCAAGGTCTGGCTCCCACACAATATCGGCGGGATTACCCGGACTATCCGGCTGAAGCATGACCATCCCGGATGGGAAAGTGCCCCCTAACGAATACACCAGCGTGTCTGTTTGACCGGGGTCGGCATCCGTTGCCAAAACTTGAATATCAATAAGGCTTCCCGCTTCATAGGTTGCAGGCGAAGCCGGTAAAAAACTAGTGAACTGTGGCGATGCCGCATATACAACTTGTGCGCCACCCCACACGATTACAATGATGAAGGCAGCGCAGCTTATGAGCAGCCAGAACGCCGATCTACGCATTATGTCGTACTCCTTGCCGCGCGTAGCGCGCGTGTTGTGCCTATGGGAGGCGATTTCGCCGCGCATAAGAACGTATAACAAAAAGCGTGATGATTTTTCCGAGTATAGCAAATAGTTGCTTCACGACACAATCACACGCCTGTACCGTATACACTTACAATAACGGACAACTGCTCACCCGAATGTCAGAATAACGTCAGGATTGCCCATCATGCCCCTTCCCCGTTTCACACTCGATGCCCCACGATTGACCATCCGTGAGTTCGTCATGGACGATCTCGCCCTCTATCACCCCATCGCCAACGCGGGGTTTGGCGAAATCTCGCTCGATGAACGCCGCCATTGGCTCGAATGGCAAATCATGAGCTACCGCGCCCTTTCCGAACTCTACCAGCCGCCCTATGGAGATCGCGCGATTGTGCTCAAACAATCCGGCGCGTTAATCGGCTCGGTGGGCTTGGTGCAGAGCTTCTCGCTCTTTGACCGGCTGCCCTTTTTCCAAACCCGCCGCGCTGTTCACAGCCCCGCCCTGCACAAGCTCATGTCGCCGGAAATGGGATTGTTCTGGTTGATTGACCCCGCGCATCAAGGACACGGCTACGCCACCGAAGCCGCGCGCGCGCTCATCGACTACGCCTTCACCGAGATGAATCTCAAGCGCATTGTCGCCACCACTGCATACGACAATCACGCATCCATCGGTGTTATGCGTAAACTCGGCATGATCATCGAACGCAATCCCGATACCGAACCCGAATGGTTTCAAATCGTCGGCATTCTCGAAAATCCCGCTCTATCTTAAATAACTGCGATTGCTTGTCCCTTTCTTTTGTAAGGCGGGGGTCAAGACCCAGCTCTAGTCCGCAATCGTACCTTTGCGCGATAAAGAGGCAGACCTTGTACAATAGCTAGGCAAGATAGAAGTAGTACAAGGACTGTAAGCGTGGCAAACGCATCAAAATCACAATCCATCCCTGAACAGAGCCGCGCCGTCACGATTATTCGGCGGCGCAGACGACGCAAAGAACGCAAACAGCAGGCACAGGCGACCAGCCGCATGTGGTCACTGTTTTTTGGCGGGCTGGCGTTTGTGCTGATCGTGCTGCCGGGCGGCGTGGCGATGGGAAGCGCGGCGGTAGTGTATTTGAACGCCAGCGATGATGTGCCAGCGGCGCTGGCGTGTCGATTGGAGAATGACGCACAATCGGCGGGATGTGTGCAGGCGATCAACGCGGCGAATACGGCGCGAAATGTCACACGGCTGTATGACCGAAGCGGCGAACGGCTGATCCACGAACTGCAAGACCCGCTGAACAGCAGCAGCGAATGGGTGCGGCTGGATACGCTGCCACAGTATTTGATCGACGCGACGCTGGCGGTTGAGGACCCGGATTTTTACGAAACGACGGGCTTTGACGCGGCGGGGATGCTGCTGGGTATTTGGGAGAATTACTTGATCGCCGCCACGCCGCCGGACTTCTCGATTCCGGGACGGTTAGCGCGCAGTATCGCGGTGAACAGCGCCAGCGGATCGCTGCCGACGACAGCAGAACGGCGCGCGCATGAAATCGCGCTGGCGGCGGAACTACAGCGGCGCTATTCGCCGGAACAACTGCTCGAATGGTATTTGAATACGACGTATTACGGCAGCGAAGCCTACGGGATCGAAGCGGCGGCGCAGATTTATCTGGGCAAGCGCGCGGTTGATCTGTCACTCGATGAGGCGGCGCTGCTGGCGAGTATTCCGACTGCCCCACAATACAATCCCTTTGACAATCAAACAGCGGCGCGGGGTCGCCAGCAAGATACGCTGCGAATGCTGCTGAACACGCGCAAGATCACGCCAGAGAGCTACGAAGCGGCGGCTGCGGTGGTGACACGGGTGCAGCGCAGCACGGCATTTTTACCGCAAATCGCGCCGGACTTCACAGTGTATGCGCGGCGGCAGGCGGAACGCATCCTGACCGATCTCGGATTGGATGGCGCGCGCTTGGTGGCGGGCGCAAGCAGCGCGGGCGGGCTGAATATCATCACGACGCTGGATGTCGATTTGCACTATCAAGCGGAATGCGCGCTGGCGATTCAATTGGCGCGGCTGAATAATCTGCCGGAACCGAACAGCGCCGCCGACGGATCGGCGTGTTTTAGCGGACTGCTACTGCCCGGATCGGACGCGCCGATTCAAACGGGCGATGGCGCTTTTCCTGATGACGGGCGCATCGTCGTGATCGATGCGCGCACGGGCGAACTGCGCGCGATGGTCGGCGCGGGTGCGACAGTGGCGGATCAACCGGGGATAACGCTGCTGCCGATTGTGTATCTGGAAGGGTTCAATGGCGGGAACAGCCTTGAAACGCCGGCAACGATGGTGTTCGACATTCCGACGCAGTTCCCGGGCGCGCAAGAAGGGTTGATCTACACCGTCCCCAATCCTGATGGACGGTTTCGCGGGGTGATGAATCTGCGCGATGCGTTCGGATCGGGGCGGCTGCCCCCCGCCGCCTCAGTGGCGTATCGACAGGGGATGGGGAGCGTTCTACGGACAGCGCACCAGATCGGCATCAACAGCTTGGACGAGAACGAAGCGGATTTGATGCTGCTGGAACGCGGCGGGGCAGTGAGCGCGCTAGATATTACATATGCGTATTCGGTGTTCGCGTCGTTGGGACACATGCGCGGTGTGCAAGTCGAACCGTTATCACGCGGGTATCGTGGGCGCGATCCGGTAGCGGTGCTGCGGATTGAAGACGCGGATGGGAATATCCTATGGGAATATGACACTGAGGATGCGGCGCGCTGCGGGACGTTCGCAACCTGCACCATCCTGCTGCAAGAGGGGCTGGCGTACTTGATCACGGATATTCTGGCGGATCAAGAAACGCGGTGGGGAATTACGGGGCAAGGCAGTCCGCTGGATGCGCCGCGCCCCACGGCGGTGGTCAATGGTTTGACGGGAGATCGGCGGGATAATTGGACCGTCGGGTACACGCCCGATTTTGTCGTGGGCGTGCATCTTGGTCGCACAGACGCGAGCGCGTTACTACTCGACACGTATGGGCTGCGGGGAAGCGCGAGTGTGTGGCGCGCCGTGATGGACTACCTGTATACGCGCGATGGCATGGTGGGCGGGGGGTGGATTCGCCCCGACGAGGTGATCGAAACGCGCGTGTGCGATAAAAGCGGTCTGCTGCCGAACGGGGTGTGTCCGGTGGAAAGCGAATTGTTCATGGAAGGGACAGAACCGCGCCAGCAGGATACCTACTGGCAGACCGTCGAGATCAACAGCCAAACGGGTCAGCGGGCAACGGCGAATACCGCCGCGCAGTTTCGACAGGACGCGGTGTACTTCGTGCCGCCTGACGAAGCGATGGACTGGTGGAGGGCGAACAATCAACCGCTTCCGCCAGAGGACTATGATACGGTGAGCCGCCCGGAATTGTTCGACAGTGTGCGGATTTTGTCGCCGGGGCTGTTCGCGTATGTGGGCGGGCTGGTCGAAGTACGCGGCGAACTGGATACAGCGGGGCTGCAATACTTTCAATTGAGCTATGGCGAAGGGCTGAACCCGACGACGTGGATCGACATTACGCCGCAGCAGACGACGTACAATCCCGATCAACCGCTTGGGGTGTGGGATACCCGCGGGTTAAGCGGACTGTATACGCTGCTGCTGGTGACAGTGACGACGGATAATCAGTACGAGAGCGAAGCGATACAAGTGACGGTTGATAACACGCCGCCGACAATCACGCTGGATTCGAGCGAACCGGGCAAGGTGTATCGTTTCCCCGGCGATACGACGGTTCAGCTGCTGGCGAATGTGCAAGATGATTACGCGCTCAACCGCGTGGAGTTCTATCACAACGGGGAGTTCTTGGGTTCGGATGAGTCGTTCCCATTCGGGTTTGAGTGGCGCATCGACGGTGTGGGCGAAGAAGTGTTCACGGCGGCAGCGTTCGATCAAGTGGGCAATCAAGCGGACGCACAGGTGATCGTGCAGATTGTGCGGGCGGGGAGTTAAAAATCCCCCTCACCCCGGCGAAACTTGTTTCGCTGCCTCTCTCTGCTGGCAGAGAGGGGGAGTTAACCTCTCCCCCAACCCCTCTCCGAATTCGGGGAGGGGAGTCATGCTGCGCGTTAGGTGGGATGTGTCATATGTCAGTTGTGGCGCAGATAATTTTTGAGAGAAGATGTGTCCACATATGACCGTTTTTGAAATCGTGTGACATATTTTCGGTGAAGGTTTTAAATTGGTTTGTGTACAGATTCCAGCCTGCCAAACCCGCTTTATGCCCCAAGAATTTCACGCACAGAGATCGAAAATCCCGCCAGCAGATCGGGCGCGGTCAGCACGTCGTCGATCCCTTTGGTCTGGGGCAGTCCATTGGGCGACCACACATCGACGATTTTCTCACGCGGGTAGATGACCCAAACCGTCACACCAGCATCCATGTACTTGACCAATTTCCGCCGGATGTCTGCACTTTTATCCGTAGGCGACACGACTTCGACTGCCAGTTTTGGTGGGTTTGGTTGAAAGCCTTCATCGACCAGCGGATCGGTTGTATAGGCAACATCGGGAGCAAGTACTTCTTCTCCAACATAGTACCCTGCGGATTCACCGGTGACATACGCGATCTGTTGATGCTCACGAAGATGTTGGATGAGCGCATGAATAATTTGAGCGGCAATCCACGACGAGTAAGGGTTCGACGGCATTTTTTCGACAGCCTCTCCATCAATGAATTCCCAGTTCTTTTCTTCGTTTTCAGGCAGCCGAACAAAGACTTCAAATTCTGACCGAGTTAACGTCGGTTTCACTGTAGGTTGTGGGATCGCCATGTGCGACTCCTTGTATCGTTTACTGCTTCATTATGCATCATATTAGGCATTTATCCTTGATGCCATGCGCTAAACGCCCCTATGTTTAATCCCCGCAAATCTTCCAAAGGTGATAGAATATCGGCTATGCCTAGAACAACTATTTAACGTGTGATGCGATGATTGCGACTCAACTGCCGCTGATTTCCGAACGCCCGATGCTGGAGCGCGATCCTGCTCTGTACCCGCACTACAACACGATTTATCACGGCATGGCAGAAACGGTGCTGCCGTTGTTTGAGCCTGAGAGCGTCAACTTGATCGTGACCTCTCCGCCATATGCCGATCAACGGACGAAAACGTATGGCGGCGTATCGCCCGATGAATATGTTGAGTGGTTTTTGCCGATCACGGGGGCGTTGTATCGCGTGCTGAAACCGGATGGATCGTTCGTGCTGAACATCAAAGAGCGCGTGGTCAACGGGGAAAGGCATACGTATGTGATTGAACTGATTCTCGCCATGCGGCAGCAAGGCTGGCTGTGGACGGAAGAATACTGCTGGCATAAGAAGAACTCGTATCCGGGCAAATGGCCCAACCGCTTCCGCGATTCGTGGGAACGGTGCTTACACTTCACCAAAGATCGCAAGTTCGCCATGTATCAAGATGCGGTGATGGTGCCGATGGGTGATTGGGCGGATAAACGGCTGCGGAATTTGAGCCAAACTGACCAAGTGCGCGACGAATCGAAAGTGGGCAGCGGGTTTGGCAAAAAAGTGGCGAATTGGGTGGGGCGCGAAATGGTGTACCCGACCAATGTGCTGCACATGGCAACCGAAACGTCGAATCGCGGACACAGCGCGGCGTTTCCGCTGGAGCTGCCTTCGTGGTTTATCAAGCTGTTCACCCAACCGGGGGATGTGGTGCTTGATCCGTTTGCGGGGTCGGGGACAACGAATGTCGCGGCGAAGGGGTTGGGGCGGTATCACGTCGGCATTGAAAAAGAGAGCGAACACTGTGCGATTGCCGCGATGCGGACAATGGGAACGCGCTTCGGGGAAAAATTGGATGTGCCCTAATGCGACCACTGCAATACGACGCGATTTACGAATTTATTGACGCGGGAGTTGACCTGTTTTATCAAGGCAAACACCGGACGCTCAATGATGTTCGCTTGGCGAATTTGCCGAAGAAAAATGTATTTCTGTTCCGCGCCCGAAATTTTAATACCCCCAGCGAATTGATCCCTGCTCTGCTCGATGCGCGGTTATCGTCGTCGGAAGAAGAAAAGTTTGGCGATTTTCTCGAATCGCTGGCGATTTACATTTCCGCGATGACGTGTGACGGGCGAAAGTCGTCCGCTAAAGGGATCGCTCTCGAATTTGATGACGATGGCGTGCGCTATCTGGTCGCTATCAAGTCCGGTTATAACTGGGGCAACAGCAGCCAATATCAAAGTTTAGAGATCAATTTCCGCAACGCGATACAAATTCAGCGTCAAGCCAACAGCCGCTTGAATCTGCGCGCGGTATTGGGCATGTGCTATGGCAGCCGCGCCGATGTCGATAAAGGGCTGTACATCGCCAAGATGGGACAAAGTTTTTGGACGTTTGTATCGGGCGATGCGGCACTGTATTTGCAGATTCTTGACCGAATCGGCGTGCGCGCAGCATACCAGAATCGCAGTTTTAGCGCCGAACGCGCGCAGGTGGAAGGCGCGCTCGTTGAACAAATGCGGCTCGATTACTGCACGCCTGACGGATTGATCGATTGGCATAAAGTGTTGGCGTTTAACAGCGGGAATGGGGAAAACGGATGATTTCAAGCGATGTACTTACGACATTGTTTCAGCATCATGTATGGGCGAATTTGCAGATTGTCGAAGCGTGTCGCGCGCTCACGGCGGAGCAGTTGGCGTACTCGAAGGTGTGGGCGTATGGGTCAATTTTTGTCACGCTTCAGCATATCACGCGCGCGGAACAGGGCTATTTTTCCCGCATCAGCACAGGCAAGCGCCGTGTTCGACCCGAAAATGAGCCGGATATGACGCTTGGTGAAATCGCGGACTCTTTGCGGGCAACGGGCGCGGGATTGATCGAATGGGCGCACAAAATCAAGGCGGAAGACACGGTGCAGATCGAATGGGATAACGGCGAACTGCGCCCGATGCCGACAGCGCTCCTGTTTGTGCAAGTCATCGAACACGCGCACGAACACCGCGAGCAGATCAAAGCGATGCTGACCGAATTGGGAATCGAGCCGCCCGATTTGCAAGGGTGGGCATATTTCGAGCGGGTGTACTAGCAGCGGCGGGACGACGTATGGCGACGCGCATGAAGTCGAAGTGATTTTGAGGGAATTGCGGGAATAAAAGTGGGCTTGGCTTCTCACATCCAAAGTGGGTGACGCAGATTTTACGCGAGGGGAAGTTGTAAATGGCGATTGAGAAAAGCGGGGAATTGAAGAATTTGCCTCATTTGCTCTACAATTTATCACTTAACTGCTTGATCAAATTCTGCAATGCTTTTCGATCAAGATTCTCCAGTAGAATCTCTACAAGTTCCCCTTCATCATCAATATTCAAATTGATAGTTTTGGGTTGAGGTTTTTTTAGTCGTGCATCTAATCTTCTTTTACCTTCCGCCGCGCTAATTTCTTTGTTAATTACCAATTCTGCAATATCCGGTGCATCGCGTTTCAAACGTGCGATGATGTACACCCTAGATGTACCGCCTTTTTTAGAGATAGGGCTCTCTCTCGATTCTGGGTCTGATGTATCAGACCCAGAATACTGATTTACACCATTGTCGTTTAGTGGCGGGCTTTCAAGAGCAAGCAATCGTTGTACATCATCTCGGAGTTTTGCCATTCGAGCAGCATAGTCTTGATCTTGCTCATATCGATGTTCAACCTGAAGCAACGCCAAAATTTTATCTGCTTTAACTCCACAACCTACAGGAAGCGGAGCTTCCAAAAACCGGCGAAAACTACCGACTGGCAGTCCACTGTCATCTACAAGAATTTCCCAATCTTTGCGCGCAACGATACCCTCCAAAATTTCGAATAGTGTAGATGGATCGCCACCGCTTTGTTTAACTTCTCCATGCATTAAAGTGCGGGAGTCAAGCCGCACCACATTTCTAGAATCTTTCATTTTTGCCTTGCTTCACTAATCCAACGCTCGACAAGCGAAATACGTTCCTCAATTTCTGGTAGCGTACACGCTGATATTGGTTTACGATAAATCCCAAACAAATCCTTATTAGTTCTGCCGGGTTCCGCTCCAATAAGAAAATCACATTGATTGGCTAAGCGCTGCAAAACTGTTCTTGCAGCGTTCTCCTTTTCACGTTCTGTTAGCTGCGGAGCACTTACTTGTTTAGGTGAAATCTGCCGCCTATCTTGTTCCTCGTTAAATCGCTGAATTGCGGCGTAAAAGGCTGCTGGCGGAGCACTAAGCCTAGCTTCTTGCAATACTTGGATTATCACTTCACGAGTTTCACCTTCCAGATCGCCTTTTGGATCTAAGGATTTATTCTCTATGTTAGTTACCCAAGCCTTCTCTACATGACCTGTGGGACTCATTGGGTTCAATCGACTCACGCCTTCACGCCCAATCACATCGGTGCGTTCTCTAATACCTTGCCGACTTTCTTGACGTAAAACATCGACAAATTTGGACATTTCGGGATCATTGGGAGCAACAACATAACAGAACTGTGATTCAAACTCGATGTCTGGCATTACACGTAATCCACGGGCAACCAACTGGCGCAAATATGCTGTTGATCGATATCCTGTGAGGGGCAAAATCTGCGAAATTGGTTTGTAGTCATAACCAACGTAAGCCATGTTCACTGTAATGAGGATATCATGTCGTCCCCGTTTGAATTCGCGTAAATTACGTCCTGCATTTTCTCCGTCTTCTGAAACTGCAATCAACGTCTTCATGTGTCCATGTTTACGTCGAATATAATCTTCAATATCGCGTGCATGCTTCTGATTGTAAGCAGCGATCAAACTAACCAAACGTGGATCAACAACCTCCCTACGTTCACGAGTTACGTCAACGAAACGGTCTACAAGAGGTTGCCAATAGTCTTCATGTTGAATAACTCGGTGTACGCCTTTGTCAAGTTCTGACAAAACGAGTTCTTCTTCATCAAAGCCAAATCTATGCCAAATGGCTTTCCCATCGATAAGCTCAGCTTCAAACTGTCGAAGATATCCACCATATACCCCCATATGGTACGTTGCTTGTATATCTGGGCGCATATACCGTAAGCCTTGCTCATCCACATCAGTATATGTAGCACCGAGAATTGGACGATTATCTCTGACCTGCCCCCAGAAAGTTGAGCCAAAAGGAGTGAGAGTCCAATCGTAGAATAAAGGTACGAAAGGACCCTCAGATGAGCAACCAGAAACACGGCAAGCGGTACAGCGAGACGGAAATCGTC
>Ga0073934_10002590_pt1 | contig 36817 bp, 24 predicted proteins | sample LarsenN4metaG_FD_76834 | JGI IMG/M metagenome (GOLD analysis project Ga0073934, IMG submission 76834) | Hot spring sediment bacterial and archeal communities from British Columbia, Canada, to study Microbial Dark Matter (Phase II) - Larsen... ... | reverse complement strand
TTGACAGCGCCGAGATGATCGCCACCAGCTTCCCCGGCTTCGCCGACACCATGCGGGCGCTGGGGGCCGACATCCAATGAGCATCAACCGCTTCGGCCATCTGCTGACGATGACCACCTGGGGCGAGAGCCACGGGCCGGCGATCGGCGCGGTGATCGACGGCTGCCCGCCGGGCCTCGAGTTGACAGAGCAGTGGATTCAAAAATGGCTCGACCTGAGGCGGCCGGGTGCTTCGGCCCAGGTGTCGGCAAGGCAGGAGCCGGACCATGTGAGGATCCTGTCGGGGACCTATGAGGGGAAGACCACCGGCACGCCGATCAGCCTGATGATCGACAATGTCGATGCCCGGCCGGGCGATTATGCCGATCTGCCGCCACGCCCCGGCCATGCCGACCAAGCCTATGAAAGCAAATACGGAATCCGCGATCCGCGCGGCGGCGGCCGCGCCTCGGCGCGGGAGACGGCGGCGCGGGTGGCGGCGGGGGCAATTGCCCGGCTCGTCATCCCCGAAGTGACGATCGAGGCGCGGCTCAGGGAGATGGGCGGCGAGGGCGATCCCGGCCGCTGGGACACATTGATCGACGAGGCGAAGGCCGCCGGCGATTCGCTCGGCGGCATCGTCGAATGCACGGCGGCCGGCGTGCCCGCCGGCTGGGGAGCTCCGGTCTATGCCAAGCTCGATGCCGAGCTGGCCGCGGCGTGCATGGGCATCAATGCGGTCAAGGGCGTCGAGATCGGCGAGGGATTCGCGGCGGGGCGCATGAAAGGCAGCGAAAATGCCGAAGGCATGCGCGCCAGCGGCATCGACGGCGGCATTTCGACGGGCAAGCCGATCGTTCTGCGGGTCGCCTTCAAGCCGACGTCGAGCATCGGCATCAAGGGCCGCCACGACCCCTGCGTCGCCATCCGCGGGGCGCCGGTGGTCGAGGCGATGATGGCGCTAGTGCTGGCCGACCACAAATTGCTGCACCGGGGGCAGTGCGGCGGTCAGTGACATTTGAAGCGATCGAAGGGCTCGAGGCAGGCCTTGCAGCGCCACTGCGCCTTGCACGGGGTCGAGCCGGAGCGGCTGACCTCCTCGGTATCGGTCGAGCCGCATTGCGGGCAGGTGGCGGCCTTGGCGAGCTCCGGCGGGGCGATGCCATATTTGCGCAGCGCCTCGCGGCCGTTCTCGCTGATCCAGTCGGTGGTCCAGGGCGGCGACAGCACGGTTTCGATGGTGACGTCGCGGTAGCCGGCGGCGTCGAGGGCGTCGCGGATCGAGCGCTCGATGATGCTGGAGGCCGGGCAGCCGGAATAAGTGGTGGTGATCCGCACCTTGTCGGGCAGCACCTCGCGGACGATGCCGAGGTCGACCACCGAGACCACCGGGATCTCCGGGTCGGGGACCGCCTTCAAGAGCGCCCAGATGGCTTCTTCGTCCATCACACCCGCTCAAGGGCCAAGGCGATGCCCTGGCCGACGCCGATGCACATGGTGGCGAGCGCGTAGCGGCCGCCGCCGCGCTGCAATTCTTCCGTGGCGGTCAGGGCGAGGCGGGCGCCCGACATGCCGAGCGGGTGGCCAAGCGCGATGGCGCCGCCATTCGGGTTCACATGGGCCGAGTCCTCGGGCAGCCCGAGCATGCGCAGGACCTGGATCCCCTGTGCCGCGAACGCCTCGTTCAGCTCGATGACGTCGATGTCGCCGATCGCCAGGCCAAGCCGCTTCAGCAATTTCTCGCTCGCGGGAGCCGGGCCAATGCCCATGATCCTGGGCTCGACCCCGGCGACCGCGCAGCCGAGCACTTTGGCGCGCGGCGTCAGCCCGTATTTCTTCGCCGCCGCGGCCGAGGCGACAATCAGCGCCGCGGCACCGTCGTTGACGCCGCTGGCGTTGCCGGCGGTCACCGTCCCGCCGGGCTTCACGATCGGCTTCAGCAGGGCCAGCTTCTCGACGCTGGTTTCCCGCGGATGCTCGTCCTTGTCGACGACGATCGGATCGCCCTTGCGCTGGGGGATGGTGACCGGGACGATTTCGGCGGCGAGCCGGCCATTGGCCTGCGCCGCCGCCGCGCGACTCTGGCTTGCCGCGGCGAACCGGTCCTGGTCCTCGCGGCTGACATGGAACTGCTCGGCGACGTTCTCGGCGGTCTCCGGCATCGAATCGATCCCGAACTCGGCCTTGAGCCGGGCATTGACGAAGCGCCAGCCGATGGTCGTGTCATGGATCGCCGGCGCCCGCGCAAAGGCGCTGTCCGCCTTGGGCATGACGAACGGCGCGCGGCTCATGCTCTCGACCCCGCCGGCGATCATCAGTTCGGCCTCGCCCGCCCGAATGGCGCGCGCGGCCATCGCCACCGCATCCATCCCCGACCCGCACAAGCGGTTGACGGTCGTCCCCGGGACGGCCTCGCCGAGCCCGGCGAGCAAGGCCGCCATCCGCGCGACGTTGCGATTGTCCTCGCCCGCCTGGTTGGCGCAACCGAGGATCACATCGTCGACATGGGCCCAATGAACGCCCGGGTTGCGCTCCTTGAGCGCAGCGAGCGGGATCGCCGCAAGGTCGTCGGCGCGGACCGAGCTCAGCGCGCCGCCGTAACGGCCGATGGGTGTGCGAACGGCATCGCAGATGAAGGCATCGGTCACTTCACTTTCCCGTCATTGCGAGCGCAGCGAAGCAATCCAGCGTTGCCCTGGATTGCCGCGTCGCCTTCGGCTCCTCGCAATAACGACCCATCAGATCACGCCCCTGCGCATTTGATCCAATTCAATCGACTCAAAAAGCGCCTTGAAATTGCCCTCGCCAAAGCCCTCGTTGCCCTTGCGCTGGATGATCTCGAAGAAGATCGGGCCGATGACGTTCTGGGTGAAGATCTGCAGCAGCAGGCCCTGCCCTTCGGTCGGGGCGCCGTCCATCAGGATGCGGCGCTTCTCGAGCTCGGCGATGTCCTCGTCATGCCCTTTGATGCGTGTCGGGAGCATCTCGTAATAGGTGTCGGGCGTATCCTGGAAGGGGATGCCACGGCCGCGCAATATGTCGACCGCCTCGTAGATATCGGAGGTGCCGAGCGCGATGTGCTGGATGCCCTCGCCCTTGTACTCGCGCAGGAACTCCTCGATCTGGCTCTTGTCGTCCTGGCTTTCATTGAGGGGGATGCGAATCTTGCCGCAGGGGGACGTCATCGCCTTGGAGAACAGGCCGGTGACCTTTCCTTCAATGTCGAAATAGCGGATCTCACGGAAGTTGAAGAGCTTCTCGTAGAAGTCCGCCCAGACCGCCATGCGGCCGCGGTTCACGTTGTGGGTGAGGTGGTCGATGTAGGTGAGCTTCGAATCCGCTTTCTCCATCCGCTCCTGCCAGTCGGGATGGAAGTCGAAGTCGATCTCGTAGATCGAGCCGGTGATGCCTTTGCCCTCGCCATAACGGTCGACGAAGAACAGGCGCGAGCCGCCGATGCCCTCGATCGCCGGAATGTCGAGCTCGCCGTCGCCGTGCTTGACCTCGACCGGGGTGGCGCCGAGCCTGACCGCGCGGTCGAAGGCGGCCTTGGCGTCCTTGACCCGGAAGGCCATGGCGCAGGCGCTGGGGCCGTGCGCCTTGGCATAGTCCTCGGCGTAGCTGCCCGGTTCGGCATTGATGATGAAGTTGCAGTCGCCCTGCTTGTGCAGCGTGACGTTCTTGCTCTTGTGGCGGGCGACTTCCGGGAAGCCCATCCTGGTGAACAAAGAGCGCAAAAGCTCGATGTCGGGGGCGGTATATTCGACGAACTCGAAGCCGTCGGTGCCCATCGGGTTCTCGAGGCCCAGCGGGCCGAGCTCGACGGAGGGGGCGGCGGTAGATGCCATGGTCTCAACTCCTTGTCGGCGCCCATCTGCGCCCCGAGGGGCGGGTTTGCAAGATTCTCGCCTGCGGTCGTCACCCTGAACTTGATTCAGGGTCCATTACTCCGCCCGCACAGGTCTTCACTACGATGGATGCTGAAACAAGTTCAGCATGACGGAGGAACGAAAGCGAGGCATACCGACTTGCATGACCATTCCCGACGGCTGGAGCCTGGACGAAAGCGGCAAGGCGCTCACCCGCCGCTTCACCTTCAAGGATTTCAGCGAGGCGTTCGCCTTCCTGACGCGGGTGGCGATGCATGCCGAGAAGGTCGACCACCACCCCGATTTCTGCGTCAGCTGGAACAAGGTCGACTTCCGCCTGACCAGCCATGACGCGGGCGGGGTAACCGAACGCGACGTCAAGCTGGCCGAAGCGATCGGAAGGTTGGCGGGCTAGAGTCAGCTTTGGGTCGAAAGCGGACTCTGGGTCAGTGAGTTAAGTAGGACCAGATGGCAGCCGCGGCCGCCAAGAATCCCGCCGTTGTCAGAAGGACAAACGCGATCGCCCGCTCCTTCAACGTCTTGAAGAAAACCAAAGCAGCCGCTGCCGGTATGGCGAAATATCCGACCTCCAACACCAACGATGTGCCGCGCGAAAAATGGGCGACTTCGAGCGCTACCACGGCAAGCATGGTCAATAGCGTAGCCAGTGCGACTCGCTGCTGGTGACTTAGGCTCTGTTCCACACCCATCAGTTCCAGCATCTCATCGAAGCCTAGAGTCCGCAACGGGTCGAAAGCAGATATTGGCATGATCCGTCTAGAGCGCCTGTGCGGCCGCAACGGCGCTGGCCCAGGCCCATTGGAAATTGTAGCCGCCGAGCCAGCCGGTGACGTCGACCGCCTCGCCGATCGCATAGAGGCCGGGCACGCGCCGCGCCTCCATGGTCTGCGACGACAGGCCGGCGGTGCTGATGCCGCCGATGGTGACCTCCGCCTTGGCGAAGCCCTCGCTGCCGTTGGGCAGGAAAGTCCAGTTGGCGAGGCGGCCTTCGGCGTCGCCCAAGGCGCGGTCGGGCAGGTTGGCGAGTTCGCCGGGCAAGGCGAGTTGCGCGGCCAGCGTCTCGGCCAGCCGGTCGGGCAGGTGGCGGGCGAGGGCGCGGCGCAGGGTCGTGCGCGGCTCGGCGCGCTTGGCCGCGCGCAGCCAGCCGGGCGGCAGGTCGGGGAGGAAATCCACCGCCACCGGATCGCCGTGGCGCCAGTAGGACGAGATTTGCAGGATGGCTGGGCCGGACAGGCCGCGATGGGTGAACAGGGCCGCTTCGCGGAAGCTGCCCTTGCCGGCACGGGCGACGACGTCGGCCGCAACGCCGGACAAGGTGCTGAACAAAGCCTCCTCGCCCGACAGGGTCAGCGGCACCAGCGCCGGGCGCGGCTCGACCACCTTGAGGCCGAAGCGGCGGGCGAGGTCATAGGCGAAACCGGTGGCGCCCAGCTTGGGGATCGACAGGCCGCCGGTGGCGAGGACCAGGGCCGGCGCGCTGGCCTCGGCGCCGCCAACCGTCACCCGGAAGCGGCCGTCGGCGTGGCCGACATCGGTGACGGGCTGGCCGAAGGCGAGCTCGACCCCGCCGCCTTCGCATTCGTCGAGCAGCAGGCGGACGATCTGCCGCGCCGAGCCGTCGCAGAACAATTGTCCAAGGGTCTTTTCGTGCCAGGCGATGCGGTGGCGCTCGACCAGGGCCAGGAAATCCTGCGGGCCGAAGCGGCTGAGCGCCGACTTGGCGAAATGCGGGTTGGCCGACAGGAAGCGGTCGGGGGCGGTGTAAAGGTTGGTGAAGTTGCAGCGCCCGCCGCCGGAGATGAGGATCTTGCGGCCCGGCTCAGGATTATGGTCGACGAGCAGCACCCGGCGGCCGCGCTGGCCGGCGAGCGCGGCGCAGAAAAGGCCAGCGGCGCCGGCGCCGAGAACGATGGCGTCGAAATTGCGGGTCATCGGCCGATGCCTAGGGCCAATGGCGCGGCGCGAACAGCGGGGCGGCGGACCTCCAAGGCCAGATCGACCCCGCGAGCAGCTAGGGATTAGTGCGTATCACCGGCGACCGGACCTCGCTGTAGGTGTGTGGGCGACCATCACACATGAAGGAACGGTCATGCGTCACAGTCCTTCCCTTTCCGCCTTTTTGGCGCTTGCGGCCTTGGGCCTGCTTGCCGGCTGCGCGACGCCAACCCCTTACCAGCCCTACCAGCCGGAAATGTCCGCGGGCGTCCATGGCGGCTATTCCGACCAGCAGGTCGGCGCGGACCGGTTCCGCGTGCGTTTCCACGGCAACGAGCTGACATCGCGGGACCGTGTCGAAGGCTATCTGCTGTATCGCGCGGCCGAGCTTACGCTGCAGAAGGGTTACGACTGGTTCGAGATCGTCGACCGGCACACGGAGCATGATGTCCAGACCTATGTGCGCCCCGATCCCTTCTACCGGCCTTGGTACGGCCAGGCCTATGGCTATTGGCGTCCGCACTGGCGCTATTACCGGCCCGGTGCCGGATGGGGCTATTGGCATCCCGAATTCGGCGACCCGTTCTGGTCACACAGCGTCGACGTGCAGCGGGTTGAATCCTTCGAAGCGGAGGCCGAGATCATTGTCCGCAAGGGCCCGAAACCGGCCGCCGAAGCGCGCGGCTTCGATGCAAGGACGGTGATGACCGATCTCGGTCCTTCGATCGAGCTGCCCAAGGCGCGGTAAGCCCCACCGGGCCCGGAGTCGATCTGGCGCTTTCGGCCGGTCGCGCTATAGCCCGGCCATGGCCGCCGACGCCCCGTCCGAATATCGCACCGGCTGCGACCCTCGCACCCTGCGCGATGCCTTGGGCTGCTTCGCCACCGGCGTGACGGTGGTCACCTGCCTCGACGGGGAGTCCAAGCCGGTGGGCCTGACCGTCAACAGCTTCACCTCGGTCAGCCTCGACCCACCTCTGCTGCTGGTGTGCATCGCCCAGGCGGCGGCGAGCGCGCCGGCCTTCCTCGCCACCAGGAATTTCGCGGTCAACGTCCTGCAGACCGGCCAGCAGCCGGCCTCGATCCGCTTTTCCACCCGCCACGAGGACCGCTTCGGGCCCAACGACTGGTCGCCGGGCGAGCTCGGCGCACCGGTGCTCAAGCAATCGCTGGGGGTGTTCGAATGCGAAGCCCACGCCGTGCATGAGGCGGGCGACCATCACATATTGCTGGGCAGGGTGATCAAGGCGACGTTCGACGCCGGGCTCGACCCGTTGCTCTATTTCCGTGGGCGGTACCGGCGGCTGCACTTCGACTAGCCGAGGCTATTCGACCACCAGCGACTCGGGGTGCTTGACCAGCTGGCGGACGATGGCGGCGATGATCGTGCCGACGACCATGCCGACGACGGCGCCGCCGAGCGCGTTGACCGTCCATTCGACGGCGCCGCCCATCGCGCCGCTGGCCTCGGCGGCGGCGTGGGCGAGGGCATGGATGCCTTCCGGGATGAAGGTCAGGATGTGCAGCTCCTCGAAGCCGTGGACGAGAATGCCGCCGCCGACCCACAGCATCGCCGCCGTGCCGAGGCCGGAAATGGCGCTGAGCAGGTGCGGCACGACATGGACGAGCGCATTGCCGAGGTGGCGCGTGCGCTTCCTCTCGGCCAGATGCAGGCCGATGTCGTCGAGCTTCACGATCAGCCCAACCGCGCCATAGACCCCCAAAGTGATCGCGAGGGCGACCGCCGCCAGCGCCGCCGCGGTCATCTTCAGGCTGAGGTCGTCGAGACTGGCCAAGGCGATCGCCATGATTTCCGCCGACAATATGAAGTCGGTGCGGATGGCGCCCTTCACCTGCAGCGCCTCAAGCTCCTTGGGGTCGTCGATTGAATCGAGCAATTTGGCGGTGTGATGGTGGTCGTGGAGGATCTTCTCGGCGATCTTCTCGGCCGCCTCGAAGGCGAGATAGGAGCCGCCGAGCATCAGGATCGGCACGATCGCCCAGGGCGCGAAAGCGGTCAGCGCCAGGGCGCCTGGCAGCAGGAACAGCAGCTTGTTCTTGAGTGAGCCGAGCGCGATCTTGCCGATGATCGGCAGCTCGCGTTCCGGGGCGAGGCCGATGACGTAGCGCGGCGTCACCGCCGTATCGTCGATGACGACGCCTGCCGCCTTGGTCCCGGCCTTGCCGGCGGCGACGCCGACGTCGTCGATCGAGGCCGCGGCGAGCTTGGCGATGGTGGCGACGTCGTCGAGCAGCGCGATGAGACCGGAGGGCATGGCGGGCGCTTAGGCAACTTGCTTCGACGGCGCAATTCGCGCATCGACCCGGCCCATGCTGGCAATGGATTTCATCAAGGCCAACCGCGAGACGGTCGAGAAGGCGATCCGCGACAAGGGCGTCGAGCTCGACCTCGGCGCGCTGCTGGGACTGGAGGCCGAGGTCCGCGCACTGAAGACCGAGATCGAGGGGCTGCGTGCGGAGCGCAACGCGATCAGCGACCAATTCCCCAAGGCGGCGCCGGAGGAGAAGGCGGAGCTCGGCCGCAAGGCCAAGGAGGCGGGCGCCAAGGCCGCCGAGCTGGAAAGCCGGCTGGGCGACAAGGACGGGGAATTGAAGGCGCTGCTGCTGCTGTTGCCGAACATCCCCTGGGAGGGGGCGCCGATCGGGCCCGACGACAGCTTCAACGCCGTCATCCGCACGCATGGCGAGCCGCCGAGGTTCGATTTCGAACCACTCGACCATGTCGCCTTGCTGGAGAAGAACGACTGGGCGGACCTCTCCCGCATCGTCCAGGTGTCGGGCAGCCGCACCTATTGCCTCAAGGGCCGGCTGGCGCTGCTCGAAGGCGTGCTGATGAACTGGGCGCTGCAGAAGATTGCCGCCGCCGGCTTCACGCCGATCACGGTGCCGGCCATCGCCCGCGAACAGGCCTTCCTCAACCAGGGCCAGTTCCCGGGGCATCGCGAAGAGACCTACGAGATCGAGAAGGACGATGTCTGGCTGGCGGGGACGGCGGAGGTGGCGCTGACCTCCCTGCATTCGGGCGAGATCATCGACCATGACAAATTGCCGGTGCTCTATGCCGGCTACTCGCCCTGCTTCCGGCGCGAGGCGGGCAAGGCCGGCAAGGACGTGCGCGGCCTGTTGCGCGTCCACCAGTTCGTCAAGGTCGAGCAATATGTCATCTGCAAGGCGGACGAGGCGCAGTCGGCAAGCTGGCACACGCGGCTGATGGAACTGGCCGAGGAGCTGCTGCAGGGGCTGGAAATCCCCTACCAGGTGATCGAGACCTCGACCGGCGACATGGGGCTGGGCAAGTACCGCATGAACGACATCGAGAGCTGGGTGCCGAGCCTGAACAAGTATCGCGAGACCCACAGCTGCTCGACCCTGCACGACTGGCAGGCGCGGCGGGCGAACATCCGCTACCGCGGCAGCGACGGCAAGGTGCGCTTCGCCCACACGCTCAACAACACGGCGCTGGCGTCCCCGAGGATCCTGGTGCCGCTGCTCGAGAACCACCAGACCGCCGACGGCCGCGTGCGGCTGCCCGCGGCGCTGCAGCCGCTGCTCGGCGGCGGAGAATTCCTCTGACCGCCCGCCGGCCGCGCTGGACCGGCGACGACCGGCCGCCGCCCGGCCGGATGCGCCTGAAGGAGGCCGGCTACCTGCTCGCCCGCCTGGCCCGCGGCTTCGGACATCTCGACCCGCGGGGACCGGAAGACGGGCCGCCGGCGCTGGTCATTCCCGGCTTCCTCGCCAATGACCGGACGACGATGGAGCTTCGCCGGGCAATGGCCGAAGCCGGCTGGCGGGTGCACGGCTGGGGCTTCGGCTGGAACCTCGGCGCCAGGGCCGACACCCTCCACCGGCTCGAAGCCTGCGTCGACCGGATGGGCGCGAAGCAGCCGATCCTTCTCGTCGGCTGGAGCCTGGGCGGCCTCTATGCCCGCGAGCTTGCCCGCCACTGCCCGGCGAAGGTCCGCGCCGTGGTGACGCTGGGCTCGCCCTTTTCCGGGGACCTGCACCAGAACAATGTCTGGCGGCTCTACGAGCTGGTGGCCGGCCACCGGGTGGAAGAGACGCCGATCCCGCGCATCACCGCCAAGCCGCCGGTGCCGACCCTGGCCCTGTGGTCGCGCCAGGACGGCATCGTCGCCGTCCGCGCCGCCAAGGGACTGGCCGGCGAGAGGGACAAGGCGGTCGAGCTGAAATGCGGGCACATGGCCTTCGCCGTCTCCCGCCAGGCCACGCGGCAGGTGGTGCGGGAAATCGACAGGTTCGTGAAAAAACACGGCTAATTCGCGCCGATCATTGTTCCGCCGCCGGAAAGACCCCATTTTAGCAGGATGAAGTGGGAACCGTCTCCCGCACCGCCCGGCCCCGGGCCGGAAGGCGAAACCGCCCCCGACGACCTGGCGCCGTCGGCCTGGCGCCGTTTCCGCGAGGTCGCCTGGCACCTGCCGCGCATGCTTTCGGGCCTCGGCCCACTCGGGCCGCGCGGGCCCGAAAACGGCCCGCCCGTCCTCGTCATCCCCGGCCTGTTCGGCACCGACCGGACGACCATGGACCTGCGTCGGGCGCTGGCGCGGGCCGGCTGGCGCGCCCATCCCTGGCTGCTCGGCATCAACCTGGGCGCCAAGAAGGACACGCTGACGCTGCTCTGCAAGCGGCTCAAGGACCTCGAGGACCCGCGCAAGGTGCTGGTCGTCGGCTGGAGCCTGGGCGGCATGTTCGCCCGCCAGCTGGCGCATCGCTGCCCGGACAAGGTGCGCGCGGTGGTCACCCTGGCCTCGCCTTTTTCCGGCGACCTCAAGACCAACACCAATGTCCGCGAAATCTACGAGCGCGTCGCCGGCCACGACGTCAACCAGCCGCCCTTCCCGATGAAGCCCGGCAAGCCGCCAGTGCCGACCCTGGCCTTGTGGGGCCGGCGCGACGGCATCGTCGCGCCGAGCGCAGCGCGCGGCCTTGCCCATGAAGTCGACAAGGCGGTCGAGATCGACACCCACCATATGGGCTTTGCAGTCTACCGGCCGGCGTTGAGCCGCGTCGTCGCCGAGATCCGCACCTTCCTCACCGAGGTCGAAGGCAAGCCGCCCGAGCTCGACCCGATGGCGGCCGCGACCCCGGCCTCGGCCTCGCGCGTGGTGGGTTCGACCATCTAGGCGAGTCGCCGGCTTGACTCCTGCTCCGGGACTCGGAGTAAAAGAACAAAAGTAGAACAAAAACGTTGCGAGTCGTGTGGCAAGAGGCTTGTCCCTGGTCGCCGGCGACGGCAGTCGCGCGGCTGAAAAACGTGCCAAGCCCGCAGCTTTGGCCGAACCTTCCCGTTTGCCCCAGCCGTCCGGGCCGACGCTTAGCGAGGTTTTTGCCAGTCACGCTCGCGATGGCGGCTGGGCCGGCTTCCTGCTGCCGCAGCTGGCGGCGGGCAGGCCCCTGCTCTGGGTCCAGGACCGGATGGCGATCCGCGAGGCCGGGCGGGTGCACCCGGCGGGCCTGCCGGACCGCCGCCTCATCCATGTCGAGGCGCGCCATGCCCGCGACGCTTTGTGGGCAATGGAGGAGGGCTTAAGATGCGCCGGCATCGGCGCCGTCATCGGCGAGCTGTGGGGCGACCCGGCCGCGCTCGACTTCACCGCGACACGGCGCCTGGCGGTGGCGGCGGAACGCAGCGGCGTGCCCTGCTGGCTGGTGCGGCAAGGCGGGACGGCCAACCTGAGCGGGGCGCGGATGCGCTGGCGGGTGGCAAGCGGCCCGTCGCTGCCGCATCCCTTCGACCCCAAAGCGCCGGGCGCGCCGGCCTGGGAGGCCGAGCTGTTCCGCGTCCGCGGTTGTGCGCCGGGGCGGTGGGCCCTGGCCTATGAAAAGGGTGGCTTCCATCTGCTTGCCGAGCCTGGCGGTCGAGCGCTGGCGCAGAACGGTCAGCGCGCAGCATCGCTCGGCGAACCATCCCCCGGATGGTCCGTTCGCGCCGCTTGACGCGCCGGCCGTCCTCGTCGTCGAGGCGGCGCACGGCCAGATGATCCACGCCGTCACCGAAGCCGCGGCGCGGCGCGGGGCACGGCCGGGCATGCGGCTGACCGACGCCCGCGCGCTCGACCCCAATCTGCTGGCCGAGCCGGCCGAGCCGGCCGGCGACGCGGCGCTGCTCGCCCGGCTGGCGCGCTGGGCGGGGCGCTGGTCGCCTTTGGTCGAGGTCGACGGCGAGGACGGGCTTCGGCTCGACGTCGGCGGTGTCGCCCATTTGTTCGGCGGCGAGGAAGCGCTGGCGGCTGACATGGTAGCTCGGTTCGCCGCTCTGGGCCTGACCGCGCGCGTGGCAATCGCTCCGACCGCCGCGGCGGCCTGGGCCCTGGCGCGCTTTCCCTCTCCCCGGCGGGGAGAGGGCAGGGTGAGGGGGCTCGCCCTCAACGAGCAGGCTGGAACCCCCTCACCCCGCTCAGCCTTGCTGAGTCGCCCTCTCCCCGCCGGGGAGAGGGATTTGCTGGGCCTTCTCTCTCCCCTCCCCGTCGCCGCCCTGCGGCTGGAAGCGCGGGCGGCGCAGATCCTCGAACGGCTTGGCCTGAAGACCATCGGCCAGTTGGCGCAAGTGCCGCGCAAGAGCCTGCAGCGGCGGTTCCGCGAGGCGGACAATCCGCTTGAGGCGCTGGATCGCGCCCTGGGGTTGAAGCCCGAGCCGCTGACCGCCGCGCCGGCCGAGGCGCCGCCGCGTGCCTTGGCACGGCTGGCAGAACCGGCAACCCATGCCGAGGCGGCGGCGCAGGCGCTGGAGCGGCTGGTGCCCGAGCTGGCGCGGCAGCTGGAGGCGCGCAAGCTCGGCGCCCGCCGGCTGCATTTGGCCGGCTACCGGGTCGACGGCAGCATTGCCGGCACCGGCGTCGCCACCGCCATCCCCACCCGCGAGCCAAAGCATCTGGCTCGCCTGCTGGCCGACAAGGCGGCGGCGCTCGACCCAGGCTTCGGCTTCGACGCCTTCGCACTGACCGCCAGCTGGTGCGAACCTTTGGGCGCCGCGCAGGAGAGCCTGGTCGAGCAGCCGGACGGCGACATGGAAGTGGCGAAGCTGGTCGACCGGCTGAGCGTCAGGCTGGGCCCGGAACGGGTGCGGCGGCCGGCGCCAGTGGCAAGCCATGTGCCCGAACGGGCGAGCGGGTGGCGGCCTGCCGTTGCGTCATTGCGAGGCGCCGAAGGCGACGCGGCAGTCCAGAATGGACTGGATTGCTTCGCTTCGCTCGCAATGACGGGAAGACCCCACCACCTCCTCGACCGGCCCGAGGCGATCGCCGTCGTCTATGCGACCCCCGAAGGCGTGCCACGGCGCTTCGTCTGGCGGCGGCTGACCCATGACATCGCCAAGGTCGAAGGGCCCGAGCGGATCGCACCGGAATGGTGGCGCGAGCGATCAAGCGCGCGGCTGCGGGATTATTACCGGGTCGAGGACGAGGACGGCCGCCGCTACTGGATTTTCCGCGAGGGCGTGATCGGCGATGGGCGTGGCGGCGCGCCCAACTGGTTCATGCACGGGCTATTCGGCTGATGCCCGAATATAGCGGCTTTTCACGCAAGAAGCTGGTGCTGGAGGGCGCAAGGCCCTTGCCGCCGGCCAGGTTCGTCGAGCTGGGCGTGACGACCTGCTTTTCCTTCCTGCGCGGCGCTTCGGACGCGATCGAGCTGGTGATGCGCGCGCATGCGCTCGGCATGGACGCGATCGGCGTCGCCGACCGGAATACATTGGCGGGCGTCGTACGCCTGCACAGCGCCGCCAAGGGCGCGGGAATCCGGCCGCTGATCGGCTGCCGGCTGGACCTGGCCGACGCGCCCTCGCTGCTGGCTTATCCCATCGACCGCGAGGGCTATGGCCGGCTGTCGTGCCTGCTCAGCCTCGGCAAGATGCGCTCCGACAAGGGCGTGTGCGACCTCACTTTGGCCGAGGTCGCGGACCATGCGGCGGGCATCGCCTTCATCGCCATGCCGGGCGAGGATTTGGACGCCTTTGCCAGAGAATTGCCGCGGCTGGTCGAGGCACTGCCCTCGCTCCGGCACATCGCGGCGAGCCATGCATATCGCGGCGGCGACCTCGCCCGGATCGAGCGGCTCGACCGGCTGGCACGTGGCATCGGCGGCACCATCCTTGCCACCAACGACGTCCATTACCACGCGCCCGACAAGCGGCCCTTGCAGGATGTGATGACCTGCATCCGCGAGAAGACCACCATCAATGAAGCCGGGTTCCTGCTGCACGCCAATGCCGAGCGGCATTTGAAGGGGCCGGAGGAGATGGCGCGGCTGTTCGCCCGCTGGCCGCAGGCGATCGACGCGACGCGCGCCTTCGCCGACGCCATTCATTTCAGCCTCGACGAGCTGCGGTACGAATATCCGCGCGAAAGCGTGCCGGACGGGCGCACGCCGCAGCAGCAACTCGATCATCTGACCTGGGAGGGCGCGCACGCCCGCTGGGGCAAGCGCATCCCCTACAAGGTGCTGACGCAGCTCAATCATGAGCTCAAGCTGATCGAGAAGCTCGACTTCGCGCGCTATTTCCTGACCGTCCACGACATCGTCGCCTTCGCCCGCTCGCTCGATCCGCCGATCCTCTGCCAGGGCCGTGGGAGCGCGGCGAACAGCGCCGTCTGCTTCGCGCTCGGCATCACCGCCGTCGACCCGGCGACCAGCGACCTGCTGTTCGAGCGCTTCATTTCCGAGGAGCGCAAGGAACCGCCCGACATCGACGTCGACTTCGAGCATGAGCGGCGCGAGGAGGTGATCCAGCACATCTACGCCAAATACGGCCGCGAGCGCGCCGGCATCGCCGCCACCGTCATCCATTACCGGCCGCGCTCGGCGATCCGCGAGGTCGGCAAGGCGATGGGCCTATCCGAAGACGTCACCTCGGCCATCGCCTCGACCCACTGGGGCAGCATGGAGGCCGAGATCGCCGAGAAACGGGTCCAGGAGGCCGGGCTCGATTTCACCGACCCTTACCTGCGCCGCGTCCTCGGCCTCGCCCGGCAGATGATCGGCATGCCGCGGCATTTGTCGCAGCATGTCGGCGGCTTCATCCTGACCGAGCGGCCGCTGATCGAGACGGTACCGGTCGGCAATGGCGCCATGCCGGACCGCACCTTCATCGAATGGGACAAGGACGACATCGAGGAACTCGGCATCCTCAAGATCGACGTGCTTGGGCTGGGCATGCTGACCTGCATCCGCAAATGCTTCGACCTGGTCGAGGCGCATCATGGGACACGCTGGGAGCTGGCGACGGTGCCGCGCGAAGTCCCTGAAGTTTACGACATGCTGTGCAAGGGCGATTCGCTCGGCGTCTTCCAAGTCGAGAGCCGGGCGCAGATGAACATGCTGCCGCGATTGAAGCCGCGCTGCTTCTACGACCTCGTCATCGAGGTGGCGATCGTCCGCCCCGGGCCGATCCAGGGCGACATGGTCCATCCGTACCTGAAGCGCCGCCAGGGCAAGCAGCCGGTGACCTTCCCCTGCCCGGCGCCCGAGCACGGGCCGCCCGACGAGCTCGAGCGGATCCTCGGGCGGACGCTGGGCGTGCCGATCTTCCAGGAACAGGCGATGAAGATCGCGCTCGACGCCGCCCGCTTCAGCCCGGAGGAGGCCAACCAGCTGCGCAAGGCGATGGCGACCTTCCGCAGTCGGGGCAATATCGAGCTGCTGCAGGACAAGATGGTCGGGCGGATGGTGAAGCGCGGCTACGACCCCGACTTCGCCCAGCGCTGCTTCGACCAGATCAAGGGCTTCGGCGAATATGGCTTCCCCGAAAGCCACGCGGCGAGCTTCGCGCACCTGGTCTACGTGTCGAGCTGGCTGAAGTGGAAATATCCGGCGGCCTTCGCCGCGGCGCTTTTGAACTCGCAGCCGATGGGCTTCTACGCCCCGGCGCAGATCGTCCGGGACGCGCGCGAGCATGGGGTCGAGGTGCGGCCGGTCGACGTGAATTGCAGCGATTGGGATTGCACGCTCGAATCCCAATCCGTTTTGGCATTGCGGCTAGGGCTTAGGCAGGTCGAGGGTTTCCATCGCGAGGCGGGGGAGCGGCTGGTCGCCCGGCGGACGCGGCCATACGCTTGCGTCGAGGAATTGCGCAGCCGCGGCGGCCTGCCGGTGCACGCCATCGAGCGGCTGGCCGAGGCCGACGCCTTCCGCTCAATCCACCTCGACCGGCGGGCGGCCTTGTGGGACGCGCGGGCGCTGAAACCGGCGGTGGATTTGCCTTTGTTCACCGCCGCCGACGCCCGCGACGAGGGCGAGGAAGCGGAGACGGCGCAGCTGCCGGCCATGCCGCTTTCCGAACATGTGGTCAGCGATTACCAGACGCTGCGCCTGTCGCTGAAGGCCCACCCGATGCGCTTCCTGCGCGACCGGTTTGCCGCGAAGGGCTTCATCACCGCCGGCCAGTTGCCGGATGTTCGCGACGGCAAGCGCGTGTCGCTCGCCGGCCTGGTGCTGATCCGCCAGCGGCCTGGCAGCGCCAAGGGCGTCTGCTTCATCACGCTGGAGGACGAGACGGGAATCGCCAACCTTGTCGTCTGGCCGGACCTGTTCGAGGCCCAGCGCACCATCGTCATGGGGGCGCGGCTGATGGTCGTCCACGGCATCATTCAGAGGGACGAGGCCATCATCCATGTCGTCGCCCGCAAGCTGGAAGACGGTACGCACATGCTGCGCCACTTGAGCGACGGCCTGATGCCCTCGACCCTCAACCAGGGCGACGGCGGTGGGTCGTGGCGAGCGCCGGCAGCGGCCCATCCGCGCGACGTGACGATCATTCCCAAGAGCCGCGACTTCCATTAGCCTCAAGCCATGCTGCCGCTGATCGCCATGCTTGCCGTGCTGGCGCCGGAAGGCTCCATCGAGGGCCGCTGGCGAAGCCCGGGCGGCAACAGCATCATCGACATCGCCCCGTGCGGCAGCGAGCTATGCGGGACCGTCGCCTGGGCGAGCGAGCGCGCCAAGCAGGATGCGCGCAAGACGACCGACCAGCTGGTCGGGACGCAGTTGCTGGCCGGCCTTGCGGAGAAGAAGCCGGGGCGCTGGCAAGGCAAGCTGTTCATCCCCGACAAGAACATGCGGGTGCTGGCCAAGATCCAGCTTGCCAATCCGCAGCAGCTCAAGGTGTCCGGCTGCGCGGCGAAAGTGCTCTGCAATTCCCAGATCTGGAACCGGTTCGAAGGCCCGCTGCCGGACTAGGCCGCTTCGAACATCCCGAACTCGCCGGCCAGCACCGCCGCCTGCAGCGCCGCCATCTCGTCCGCCCAATAGCGGTCGGACGTAAAGTGCGACGTGATGGCGCGCACCTTCGCATGCACCGCCTGCAGCTTCGCGCTGGTCTTGAGCGGGGCGTGATGGTCGATGCCCTGCGCGGCGGCGATCAGCTCGACGGCGACCACTCCGGCAGCATTGCGGGCGATGGTGCAGGCCTTGCGTGCCGCGATCGGCGCCATCGACACATGGTCCTCCTGTCCGGCCGAGGTGGGGATGGAATCGACGCTGGCGGGAAAAGCGAGGCCCTTGTTCTCGCTGACCAAGGCCGCGGCGGTGACCTGGGGGATCATCAGGCCGCTGTTGACGCCCGAATCCTCGACAAGGAAGGCTGGAAGCCCGCTCATCTTCGGGTCGACCAGCACGGCCGTGCGGCGCTCGGAGATGGAGCCGACCTCGCACACGGCCATGGCGATGATGTCGGCGGCGAAGGCGACCGGCTGGGCGTGGAAATTGCCGCCCGAGATGGCCTCCTCGCCGAACAGGATCGGGTTGTCGGTGACCGCGCCGGCCTCGATGGTTAGCGTCCGCGCGGCGTTGGTCATGAGGTCGAGCGAGGCGCCCATGACCTGCGGCTGGCAACGGAAGCTGTAGGGGTCCTGGACCTTGCCGCAGCGGCCGTGGGAGCCGAGGATTTCGCTGCCGTCGAGCAGCTCGGCGATGGCGGCAGCGACGCGGACCTGCCCCGGCTGGCCGCGCAGCGCCGAGACGCGCGGGTCGAACGGCTTGGCGCTGCCTTTCAGCGCATCGACCGACAAGGCGCCGGCGGCGATCGCCGAGGCGAACACCCGCTCGGCCATGAACAAAGCATCGAGGGCGATGGCGGTCGAGGCCTGGGTGCCGTTGATCAGGGCGAGGCCTTCCTTGGGGCCGAGCTCAATCGGAGCCATGCCGAGTTTCTTCAGCGCGTCGGCGGCGGGCATGACCGAGCCGGCGACGTCGATCTTGCCGTGGCCCATCAGGACGGCGATGAGGTGCGCCAATGGTGCGAGGTCGCCCGACGCGCCGACGCTCCCCTGGCTCGGGATGACCGGCATGGCGTCGCCGTCGAGCAGCGCCTGCAGCGCGTCGATGACCAGCGGGCGGACGCCCGAAAAGCCGCGGCCGAGGCCGAGCAATTTCAGCACGATCATCAGCCGCGTGACGTGGCGCGGCAGCGGCTCGCCGAGCCCGGCGCTGTGCGACAATATGAGGTTGGTCTGCAGCTCGGCGAGGCGATCGGCCGGGATGGCCTGGTTGGCAAGCAGCCCGAAGCCGGTGTTGACCCCGTAGACCGTCTCGCCCGAAGCGACGATGCGATCGACCGACGCCGCCGCCTCGCCGACCCGGCGCATGGCGACTTCGTCAAGCCGGGCCTCGGCGCCCTGCCAGAGCTGGCGAAGGGTGGCGAGGTCGATGGCTTCTGGGTTGAGCTTCATGCCCGCACCATCGGCAGGTCGAGGCCCTGTTCCTTCGCGCAGGCGATCGCTTCGTCATACCCCGCATCCGCATGGCGCATGACGCCGGTGGCGGGGTCGTTCCAGAGAACCCGTTCCAGCCGCCGCGCGGCGTCTTCGGTGCCGTCGGCGACGATGACCATGCCGGCGTGCTGCGAATAGCCCATCCCGACCCCGCCGCCGTGGTGCAGCGACACCCAGGTCGCGCCCGAGGCGGTGTTGAGGAGGGCGTTGAGCAGCGGCCAGTCGCTGACCGCATCCGAGCCGTCTTTCATCGCCTCGGTCTCGCGGTTGGGCGAAGCGACGGAGCCGCTGTCGAGATGGTCGCGGCCGATAACGACCGGGGCGGAGACCTCGCCGCTGCGGACCATCTCGTTGAAGGCGAGGCCGAGGCGGTGACGTTGCCCCAAGCCGACCCAGCAGATGCGCGCGGGCAGACCCTGGAAGGCGATTCGATCCCGGGCCATGTCGAGCCAGCGGTGGAGGTGCGGGTCGTCGGGGATCAGCTCCTTCACCTTGGCGTCGGTGCGGTAGATATCCTCCGGGTCGCCGGAGAGAGCGCACCAGCGGAACGGGCCGATGCCGCGGCAGAACAAGGGCCGGACGTAGGCGGGCACGAAGCCGGGGAAATCGAAGGCGTTCAAGACGCCGTCGTCAAAGGCTTCCTGGCGGATGTTGTTGCCATAATCGAAGGTGGGAATGCCCTGCGCCTTGAAGGCGAGCATCGCCTCGACATGTTTCGCCATCGAGTGACGGGCGGCCTCGGCGACGGCGGCCGGGTCCTTCTCCCGCATCTCCTGCCACTTGGCGACCGACCAGCCGGCGGGGCAATAGCCATTGGCGGGGTCGTGGGCGCTGGTCTGGTCGGTGACGGCGTCAGGGCGGATGCCGCGCGCGACCAATTCGGGCAGGATCTCGGCGGCATTGCCGAGCAGGCCGACGCTGGTTGGTTCAGTGGCCGTGTTGATGATCTTCAGCGCCTCGTCGATGCTGGTGGCGCGATGGTCGAGGTAGCGGGTGGCGAGGCGCTTCTCGATCGAGCTTTCCTGCACCTCGACGGCGATACAATGCGCCCCGGCCATGACCGCGGCGAGCGGCTGCGCGCCGCCCATGCCGCCAAGGCCGGCGGTGAGGATCCACTTGCCGGCAAGGTCGCCGCCATAATGCTGGCGGCCCATTTCGGCGAAGGTCTCGTAGGTGCCTTGGACGATGCCCTGGCTGCCGATGTAGATCCAGCTGCCGGCGGTCATCTGGCCGTACATCATCAGGCCCAAGCGATCCAATTCGTTGAACTTCTCCCAGGTCGCCCATTTGGGCACCAAATTGGAATTGGCGAGGAGCACGCGCGGCGCATCCTTGTGGGTGCGGAACACGCCGGCCGGCTTGCCCGACTGGATGAGCAGGGTCTCGTCATCCTCCAGCCGTTCGAGCGTCTCGACGATCCTGTCATAGCAGGCCCAGTTGCGCGCGGCGCGGCCGATGCCGCCATAGACGACCAGGCTCTGCGGGTCCTCGGCGACCTCGTCGTCGAGGTTGTTCATCAGCATCCGCACCGCCGCTTCGGTGGTCCAGTGCTTCGCCTTGATCTCGCTGCCCCGCCTGGCGCGGATGCGGCGTGAATTGTCGCGTCTGTCGGTGTTCACAAATTCCCCGTCATTGCGAGCGAAGCGAAGCAATCCAGCCTCGCGCCACTCTGGATTGCTTCGTCGCTACGCTCCTCGCAATGACGAGAAGTCAAGCGTCCATCCCCCCGTACATCCGTCGCTCCGGCATCAGGCCAACCCAATAGCCGAGCTCGGCCGGCTCGGCGATGTGCCAGACGGCAAGGTCGGCGGCCTTGCCGGCGGCGATGCTGCCGACCTCGTGGGCGAGGCCCAGCGCGCGCGCGGCATTGATGGTCATGCCGGCCAACGCTTCCTCCGGGCTCAACCCGAACAGGGTGCAGGCCAAGTTCATCGCCAGTTGCGGATTGAGCAGCGGCGAGGTGCCGGGATTGCAGTCGGTCGCCACCGCAATGGCCACGCCGGCGTCGCGCAGCATGTGCACCGGCGGTTTCTTCGTCTCGTTGAGCGCATAGAAGGCGCCGGGCAGCAGCACCGCGACCGTGCCGGCGCGGGCCATGGCCCTGGCACCTGCAGCGTCGAGATGCTCGAGATGGTCGGCCGACAAGGCCTTGTAGCGGGCGGCAAGCTCGGCGCCGTTCTGGTTGCTGAGCTGCTCGGCATGGAGGCGGACGCCAAGGCCGTGGGCGCGGGCGGCGGTGAAGGCGCGCTCGACCTCGGCCGGGGTGAAGGCGATGGTCTCGCAGAAGGCATCGACGCTGGTCGCCAACTTGCGGCGCGCCGCTTCGGGGATGAGCTTGTCGGTCGCCTGCCTGATGAAGCCTTCGCGGTCGGCGCCGGCCGGCAAGGCGTGCAGCGCCAGCAGGGTGGGCACGATCCGCACCGCCTCCTGCTCGCCGAGCATTTTGGCGGTCACGAGCAGGCGCAATTCGCTGGCCGTGTCGAAGCCGTAGCCCGACTTGATCTCGACCGTCGTGCAGCCGCCCGCCATCAGCGCCTTCAGCCGCCGCCGCGACTGTTCAAGAAGCTCGGCGTCGGAGGCGGCCCTGGTCGCCGCGACGGTCGAGGCGATGCCGCCGCCGGCCTTGGCGAGCTCCTCGTAAGATGCGCCTGCCCGCCGCATGGCGTGCTCGGCGGCGCGGGTGCCGCCAAAGACGAGATGGGTGTGGCAGTCGACGAGGCCCGGCGTCACCCAGGCGCCGCCGAGCGCGACCACTTCCTTCGCCCGAAAACCGGCGAGCTCGGTGCGCTTGCCGACGCGCAGGATGCGGCCGTCCTCAATGGCGATGGCGCCATTGGCGATGATGCCCAAGGGGTCGCCCGGCCGGGCGTCCATGGTGGCGATATTGCAGTCGACGAGCAGCCGGTCCCACATGGCGGCTGGCATTAAGCGGGGCAGCTGCTAGCGTCAAAGCCATGAGCGAGTGGCCGAACCTTGCCGACCTGCTGTCGCACGCGGAAGGCGCGCCGGTCGGGCTGGTCGGCGCGCCGCTGGCCGCCGGATCGGTGACGCCCGGCCGCTGCGACCTTGCCCCCGCCGAGCTGCGCAAGGCGATGCGGCGGATGGGCCGATACAATGTCGAAACCCGGCACGAGCTGTCATCGCTGATCCGCGACCATGGCGACGTCGACCTGTTCGACCTTGGCATCGAGCAAGCCTTCGAGCCGATCCGCGCCGCGGTGGCCGGGAGCGCGGGCGCGCACGCGCTGACCCTGCTGATCGGCGGCAATAATGCCGTCACCCGGCCCGGCGTGCACGGGCTCGGCCTGCCGCTGGACAAGGTTGGGCTGATCACGCTCGATGCCCATTTCGACATGCGCGTAACGGATCAGGGACTGAGCAACGGCAACCCGGTACGTGCCCTGATCGAGGACGGGCTGCCCGGCGCCAACATCGCCCAGATCGGCCTCGCGCCCTTCGCCAATAGCAGGGCGATGCACGACGACGCCGTCGCCGCCGGCAATCTGGTCGTCACGGCCGGCGAAGTCCGGCAGCAGGGCATCCTCGTCGCGGTCGACCGGGCGCTGGCGCATGTCGCCCATTGCGATACCCTGCTCGTCGACTGCGACATCGACGTCATCGACCGCAGCCAGTTCCCCGGCGCTCCGGGGGCGCGGGCGGCGGGCATGGACTCCGGCGATTTCTTCGCCGCATCGCGGCGCCTTGCCGCCGAACCGAAAGTCCGCGTCATCGACCTGACCGAATGGGACCCGCCGCTCGATCCCAGTGATCTCAGCGCCCTGACCGCGGCGCGCTGGCTTGCCGAAGTTTTGACCGGCTTCGAAGGCCGCTAGCCTGCCCTTGCCGGCGATCGGCCGCCGGCGCCGCCATGGAACCCGGCGCGCACTGACCCGCAACGGGACAATTTTCCAACCTATTCAATTGACTCTGGTTAATCTTGGTTACACCAAAGTTAACAGGGGAACTGGGCCGAGTCGCTGGGGGAGGGGCGGCCCTTTTCCATGTCTTGGATGCGGGGGTTTGGCATGGGTCTTGGGCGCGGCATGTGTGCATTGGGGACCCTGGCGGCAGGCGCCGGGGTGCTCGCGGAAAGTCCCGCCCTCGCCCAGGCGGTTGCGCCGACCAGGGAAGAACTGACCCGGCCGCAGCTGGCGCCACCGCAGGCGAAGTCGACGCTCAACGTCATTGGCGGGGTCGAGCGCTCGCCCTGCCCGCTGGCCAATCCCGAGTTCAACGACGTCCGGGTGACCATCACCAACGTTGAATTCAACAACCTCAAGGGCGCCACCCCGGAGGAAATGCGGGCGACGTGGGGCGACTTTGCCGGCACCGAGCACCCGGTGTCGGTGATTTGCGAGATCCGCGACCGCGCCGGCACCTATTTGCGCAACAAGGGCTACCTCGCCGCCGTCCAGGTGCCGACGCAGCGCATCGAGAACGGGCAGGTCCGCCTCGAGCTGCTGTACGCGCGGGTGACGACGATCCGCGCCCGCGGGCAGACCGGCGGCGCCGAAGCCAAGCTGGCCGGCTACCTGAACAAGCTGACCGAGGACGAGGTCTTCGACCGCAACCGGGCCGAGCGCTACCTGCTGCTCGCCCGCGACCTGCCCGGCTACAACGTCCAGCTGGTGCTCAAGCCCGCCGGCACCGGGCCGGGCGAGCTGGTCGGCGAAGTGGCCGTCATCCGCCGCCCCTATACGGTCGATTTCATGGTCCAGAACCTCGCCGCCGAGGAAACCGGCCGCTGGGGCGGGCAGCTGCGCGCCCAGGTCTTCGGGCTGACCGGGCTTGGCGACAGCACTTATGTGTCCGCCTATTCGACAAGCGACTTCAAGGAACAGCAGATCTTCCAGGCCGGCCACAGCTTCCGGCCGGGCAACGAGGGCCTTAGCGTCAACGCCCAGGCGACCTATGCCATCACCAAGCCCTCGGTCCTGCTCGATGAGGACGACCCGGAGCTCAAGTCGAAGACCATCTTCGCGACGCTCGGCGTGTCCTACCCGCTGATCCGCACGCAGGCGAGGAACCTGGCGATCGGTGCCGGCTTCGATTTCGTCAACCAGAAGACCGACTTCTTCATCCCGCTTAGCCGCGACCGCCTTCGGGTGATCTGGGCGCGGGCAGATTTCGACGCCGTCGACCTGCGTTCGCGGCGGCCGAAATGGCGCGTTTCGGGCACCTTGGAAGCCAGGCACGGCATCGACGTGTTCGACGCCAGCGAAGCCTGTCCGGAAGCCGGCTGTCCCGGCGGCAAGACCGGGCAGAGCCGGATCGATGCCGACCCGACAGCAACGCTGGTCCGCTTCAACGGCACCGCCGAATTCGGCTTCGGCAACAACCTGGCCGTCGCGGTCAGCCCGCGGGCCCAGTACGGCTTCGACAAGTTGCTGTCGTTCGAGCAGTTCACGGCCGGCACCTATACGGTCGGCCGCGGCTATGACCCCTCAATCCTCACCGGCGACAGCGGCGCCGGCGTCGCCGTCGAGCTGCGCGGGCCGCGCCTGTCGCCGTTCCGCCGCCTAGCCGAGCTGCAGGTCCAGCCCTATGTCTTCGGCGATGCCGCCTGGACCTGGACCCGCGGCGAATTCAGCGACCCGAAGCACCTCAAGTCCGCCGGCGGCGGCATTCGCGGCGCCTATAGCGACCGCGCGGCGATCGATTTCGCCGTCGCCGTGCCGCTTGAGCGCACCGGGATGCTCGACCGCGAAAAAGGCGGCGCCCGCTTCCTTGTGACCTTAACCACCCGCCTGTTGCCCTGGAGCTGATGTGATGCAGCGTATAGCCCTCAACAGCCGCCGCAGCCGCACCAGCTGCTCCCTGATCGCTTTGGCGACCGTGATGGTGGTCGGCGCCAGCCCGGCCGCCGCGCAGAGCTTCGCCGGGACAGGCTCATTCACGTTCGGCACGGGATCGATCAACACCAGCCTGAATACAACCAGCATTTCGGTGAATACGCCGTCGGCGGTCATCGACTGGACACCGACCGACAACATCACCAACACCGGCGTGCCGATCGTCTTCCAGCCGGCGGGCACCTTCGCCAACTTCAGTGGCGCGGGCAATTATGCGGTGCTCAACCGCATCAACGTCGCCGACTTCAGCCGGGTAATCCAGCTCAACGGCACCATCCAGAATGTCGCCAGCGGCGCGCTCACCGGCACGGGCAGCATCTATTTCTATTCGCCAAGCGGATTCCTGCTTGGCGGCAGCAGCGTCATCAACCTCCCGTCGGTCGTGTTCTCGGCCTTGCCGATCAACGTCGACGGAAGCGGCAATTTCATCTCCGGCTCGCTGCCCAACCGCAGCGTCACCTTCGGCCAGGCGCCAAACCCCAACGCCACCATCAGCACCGCCGCGGGCTCGCAGATCACGGCCAACCTCGCCGGCAGCTATGTGGCGATGGTCGCGCCGCGCATTGTCCACAATGGCAATATCACGGTGAACGGGTCGGCGGCCCTGGTCGCCGCCGAGGCCGCGACGATCAATTTTTCCACCGACGGGCTGTTCGACATCCAGGTGACGGTCGGCACGACGTCAAGCGACGGCCTGAACATCCACGGCGACATTGCCGGGCCGACGCCGACTGGATCTAGCGACAAGCAAGGCATCTACCTGGTCGCGGTGCCGAAGAACGACGCGCTGACCATGGTCATCGGCAATGGCGCCGATCTCGGCTTCACGCTGGCCAATACGGCGGTCGACGACAATGGCGTCATCGTCCTGTCGGCAGGCCATGACATCGTCGACGGCGCGATCGGCGCCCGGTCGGCCGGCCACGGCGCCAATGCCGCCGGCAATTTCTGGTTCACCGGGGCACATGCGACCAACAATTTGTTCGGCGAGGCGACCGGCACCGCCGACCTCTATTCCGTCATCGGGAGTCTGACGACCACGTTCGACAACGACGTCAGCGTCCATGCTGGCCAATATGTCCGCATGGGCGTGTCCGGCGTCGGCACGTCGCTTACAGTCGGCGGCAACGTCTTCCTGTCCGGCCGCAAGATCGGAACGGCGGGACAGTCCGTCAGCGGCGGCGAAGCGAGCATCTATGCGTGGAACGACGGAGACGTCTTCATCGACGGCTCCGTGACACTTCGCGCCGACGCCACTGGCGGCGATTCCAGCAGCGGCACGGCCGGAAGCGGCACCGGCGGCCTTGTGCAATTGAATGCAACCAGTGGCGGGCTCATCGATATTGACGGATCGGTGTCCATTGATGCTTCGGGTTCCGGCGGCCATGCGACCGCCGCCGGGGTCAACGGCGGCGCCGGGACGGGCGGCACCGTCTGGGTGTATGCCGATGGTCTGGGATCGAGCCTGGACATCGGTCAATCCCTGTTCGCGCAGGCCGTCGGCGATGGAAACAATGGCAGCGGACTGTCCTGTCCAAGCTGCAATGGCTCGGGAGGACTGGGCACCGGCGGCACGGTCAGCCTCTATTCCAATGCTTCGGCCAGCGTGAACATCGGCAGCTATGCGACACTGGATACGGACGGACTTGGCGGCTGGGCGCGGGGACCCGGCGTCGGCGGAACCGGCATTGGTGGCCTATCGCGGGCATATGTTGGCAACAATGCGACCCTGACGATCAACGGCGATCTGACGCTGTGGAGCACCGGCTTCGGCGGGCACAATTACACAGGCGACGGCGGCGACGGGATTGGCGGCAATGCGCGCATGACTGCGAACGCCGGATCGACCGGCGGCGGCCTGCTGACCGTGACCGGCAATTTCGAGGCCGATGCCGACGGCATTGGCGGTGATTCGTTCGGAATCGGCGCTGCCGGCGACGGAATCGGCGGCAGCGCCTACATGTTCTCGACGGCTCACCACTACGTCATCAACGGCCGTGCCGACATTCACGCCGCCGGAACCGGCGGCAACAGCAATTCCGGCGCCGGCGGCGACGGCTTCGGCGGCACCGCGGAAATCATCAGTGCTGGCTCGGAAGTCGATATCACTGGGACCGTCAGCCTCGATAGCCCGGGATATGGCGGAAGCGGCGAGATCGGCGGCGATGCCTTTGGCGGCGAAGTCAACATCATCAGCGAGAACGACATCAGCCTTCTCGGTAACGTCTTTGCCTTTGCGGAAGCCGAGGGCGGACCGGGTGGCAGTGGCAATGGCGGATACGGCGAGGGCGGCATCGTCAACATCACTGCCGATGGCGGCAACTTGTCCATCGGCAGCCTGATCGCCGTTAGCTATGGTGAGGGCGGCGATGCCGGCAATGTCGGAACGGCGAGCGGGGATGGCCAGGGCGGCAGTATCTTCATCAATGCGCTTAACGGTGGCGATCTGTCGATCACCAACGACCTCGATGCGATCGCCGAGGCTTACGCGGGCAGAACTTCGGACGGCGTCGATGGCTCCGGCTTTGGCGGCTACGTCGAATTGCTTGCCAGCGGCACCGGTTCCCAGATTACCGTCGGCGGCAACGCCTCGCTCAATGCCGTGGCCTGGGGCCAATATTCCGGATGCTTTGGGTGTGGCGGACCCGGAGCCATTGCGGGCGATGCCTTTGGTGGCAGCATCTATGTCGGGGCTGACGGCGCTGACATATCGATCGGCGGGAATCTGCTTGCCGAAACAAAAGGCGAGGGTGGCGAGTTCGATGTGTCCGGCGGTACGGCCGGCGATGGGTTTGGCGGCGACATCCTGATCGAGGCCCTCGCGCAGGGCAATCTCACAGTTACTGGCAGCCTTAACGCCGATGCACGCGGCGTAGGAGGCGATACAGAAGGCCTCGGAATCATCGGTGGCAGCGGTTTCGGCGGCTCCATCGAACTCAACGCTGTGGGCACCAACGCATCCTTTAGCGTCGGCGGCACCACCAATCTCAATGCCAATGGTGAAGCCAGCAGCGGCGGCGAATGTATTAGCTGCGGCGGCATCGGCGGCGATGGCTATGGTGGCGAGATTTACGTCAGCTCCAGCGGCAGCGGCGCATCACTATTGATTGGCGGGCTTTCTGCATCGGCTGAAGGCATCGGCGGAACCGGTGTCGATGCCGATGGGGGCTATGGCGAAGGCGGCCTCATTCAAGGGTACGCGACCAATGGCGGAGTCCTGACCGCCACCGGCAGTCTCCTCTTCTCGGCCGACGGCTTTGGCGGTGGGCGAGTGGATGGCGACAATGGGGACAATTCCAACGCCATTGCCGGCGACGGCGCCGGCGGCTTTGTCGAGCTGTTCACGTTTGGCTCCGGTTCTCCCGACCTCAATTTGCTCGCCAGCGTCGATATTCATGCCGACGGCTATGGGGGCAATACCGACGACCAAGGCGCACTGACCCTTGCCGGCAACGGCACCGGCGGCATCGCCTGGATCGACGCCCAGACCGGCACGATCGACATTACCGGCAACGCCATTGCCACGGCCACCGGCCACGGCGGCAATGCCGCCTTCGGCACGGGCGGCTCCGGCACCGGCCGGAACGCCGAGATCGACGCCATTGGCGGCACCGTCACCATCGGCGGCAACGCCCATGTCTCTACAAACGGCGTCGGCGGCAATGGCGTGATCGGCGGCGAAGGGATTGGCGGCGGCCAACTGTTCGAGGACGGCACCGGCGAAAACGGGGCGCACATCTTCGCCCAGAATGGAACGATCAGCATCACCGGCGCCGCTACGGTCCAGTCGATGGCCCAGGGCGGTGACGGCTCAAGCGGCGGCGACGGCGGCGATGCCGCCGGCGGCTGGGCGACCATCCATGCCGCCAACAGCAACAGCGGGCCGAGCAACATCACCATTGGCTCCGCATTCGTCAGCGCCAGCGCGACTGGCGGCGCGGGCGGCCAGGGAACCAGCGGCAACCAGGGCGGCGACGGCGGCGACGGCGGCGACGCCACTGGCGGAGACGTGAGTGTTCTAGCCAATGCCGGCAACGGCCATGTGACGGTCACCGGCAGCGTCAATGCCAGCTCGACCGCCACCGGCGGCGGCGGCGGCGACGGCGGCAACGGCGACAGTTTGAGTGGCGGCAACGGCGGCGCCGGCGGCAATGCCGAGGGCGGCGGCGCGACGGTCGGCACGGCCAGCGGCAATGGCCAGGCAGCAGGCGCCAACCTCGGCACTGGCAGCTACGGCTCCATCATCGCCAATACCAGTGCCTGGGGCGGCAATGGCGGCGCCGGCAATTTTGGCACGCCGGACGGCAACGGCGGCGCGGGCGGTGAAGGCAATGGCGGCTATTCGCTGCTGCTGGTGCGCGGTTCGCAAGTGACCGTCAGCGGCGCGACCAGCCTGATTTCCAACGGCACCGGCGGCGACGGCGGCTTCGGCGGCGGCGAGTTCGGCCTGCGTGGCAACGGCGGCAACGGCCTTGCCGGCGAGCTCGGCGTGGTGGCCACCAGCCGTTACCTGTTCCCGGACCAGGAGGGCACCCTTACGACCGGCGCCATCACGGGCACCGCCACCGGCACCGGTGGGCTGGGCGCGGCCAATGGCCTTGGCATCGTCAACGGCGGCAGCATCGTCCAGGTCGACCGCAGCACGGCGACCCTCGCCTCGCTCAACTTCACCATCACCGGCGATGTCGTCGATCCGGGTGCCGACGAAAGCCGGATCGTTATTACCAACGGCTCTGTCGGCGTCGCCGGCCAGTTCGGCTTTGCGACCGATGGCGATTTGTCGCTCTATCTCGACAATGGCTCGCTGGACGCCGGCAGCCTCTATTTGTCGGCCGGCGACTTCGTCGTCGACAGCGTCTTCGGCGACACATATTCCAACCTCGGCACGGTCACCGCCGGGTCCGCGAGCATCTATACCGGCAACAATTTCATCGCGACCGCCGATTTCGACATCAACAGCAGCTTCTTCCTCTATGCCCCCGGCTACATCGACGCGCACAACTTCGACGTCGACGGCTTCTTCTGGATGCGCGCCAACAGCGGCGATGTGCTGGTCGAAAACCTCACCGCCTCCGGCTATATCGACGCATCGGCGTTCGACGACTTCACCGCCGACGACGTCGCCTCGGGCGACTGGCTGCAGCTTTCGGCCGACAATGGCCTGCTGACCACTGGCGAGCTGACCGCCGACACCTTCATCGATTTCTTCGCCGGCGAAACCGCCGACCTCGGCAATATGCTCGCCGGGACCGATATCACCGGCGAAACCGATGGCGACATGCTGCTGTCCGACATCGATGCCGGCGGCGCCGTCAATCTCGATTCCATGGGCCTGATCGACGCCGGCACCATCGTCGCCGGCTTCTTCCGCGCCGACGCCGGTACAACCTTCGATTCCGCCAACATCACGTCGGATTCGGACATCCGCATCGGCGCCGGCGGCAACGTTACCGTCAGCGACCTGACCGCCGGCACCTCCTCGATCGGCTCCAGCAAGGCCGTCCGCATCGACACCGACGGGTCGGTGCTGGTCGGCAACATCCTCGCCGCGGGCGGCATCGACATCACCGCGGCCGGTTCCGTGACCGGCGGCAATGTCACCACCGGCGACGGCTTCTTCACCGACGCGGATGGCGCAATTGTCTTCCAGAATATCTCCGCCGGGCTGGTCAATCCGCAGGTCCCGTCCGAGCCGTTCTCGGTCGGCCTGGATTCGGCGACATCGATCAGCGTCGGCAATGTCGATGCCACGCAAGGCATCGGGTTCGTTACCTCCGGCACACTGACAACGGGCAACCTCACGACCGATGCAGAGGTCCTCGGCCTCGCTCACGGCAATATGCAGATCGGCAACATCGACGCCGGCGGCCGGGTCCAACTGGCCGATTCTTCGATGTTCACCAACGCTGGCGGCACAATCGGCGGACAGGACGACGATGATGCCGACCTGGAAGCTATCTTCGCCGCCTCGCTCGTCGCGACCGGTGGATCGATCACGGTCGGCGACGTCGTCGCCGGCAGTTTCCGCGCCGCCCCGGGGACCTTCTTCTCGTCGGGCGACGTCACCACCGATGGCCTGCTCGAGATCGACGCCGGCACCAACATCACCGGCAACGACTTCATCGCCGGCGACATCTTCTCCGACGCGACGATCGAGATCTTGGCCGGCGGCAACATCGACCTTGGCGATGTCACCAGTGGCGGCAGCATTGGCCTGGGCGCCGATGGCAGCATCACCACCGACGATTTGTTCGCTTATGGCAGCATCACCGTCGACGCCGGCGGCGCGGTCGATCTCGGCAACGTCACCACCCAGTTCCCGCCGCTGCTGCTGCTGTCCGAAGACAACATTAGCATCCAGAGCCACAGCCTCGGACCGTCGATCGAAATCTATTCCGACACGTCGGTCGACACCGGCAATATCTACAGTGCCGAAGACGTGATCATCGGCTCTGGCGGCTCGATCACGACCGGCTGGGTGTTCGCGCAAGGCTTCGTCGACATGGGCGCCGACGTCGATATCGGCACCGGCTATATCGACGCCGGCGAGTATATCGACCTTTTCGCGGACGACGACATGTCGACGGGCAATTTGCTTGCCGGGCTGGATATCAACCTCGAGGCGGGCGACGACATCGCCATCCTCGATGCCGAGGCCGGCACCGAGTTTGACTTCGATGCGGGCGGCGACATAACCGGCGGCGACATCGTCGCCGGGATCAACATCGGCGGCGAGGGCGCCGGCGGCTCGGTCACCTTCGGCGACCTCACTGCCGGTTTCGGCGAGGGCACGCCGGACGGAACCTTCTCGATTGGCTTCGCGGCGGCCGGGCCGATCTCAGTCGGCAACGTCAACGGCGCGCTGCGCGTTGGTTTTGCTACTCTCGGCAATCTGACGACGGGCAATATCCAGGCCGGCGATGACTTCCTGGCCATGGTTAGCGGCAACATCACCGCCGGTTCGATCACCACCGGCGAGGGCGACCGGGTTTATCTGGCCCATTCGTCGATGTGCGTGACTGGGGGTGGCTGCAGCGAGGCCGACACCGAATTCAATCCGGAGATCGTCTTCGCGCTCGACCCTGTCCCGACCGGTGGCTCGATCACCATCAATGGCGCGGTGACGACCGGCGAGTTCGACGCCGCGGCAGGCACCGGCCTGACGACGCAGGCCATCACAGCATCTGGCGACATTCACGCCAGGGCCGGCGGGATGGCGACAGTGAACGGCATCTGGAGCTCCGGCGACGACATCGACCTGGCGTCGAACGACATCGACATTACCGCCAGCGGCGGAATCCATGCCGATGACGGCCTCGGGCTGTTTTCCACCAACGCCACCCAGGCGCTGATCGGCGACGGCCTGGCCGGCACCGGCTACGCCTTGTCCAATGCCGAATTCGGCCGGATTTCCGGCTATGACGTCGGCATCGGCGGGCGCGGCGACGCAAGCGCGGCGATCGACATGCTGATCGGCGACCTGACCGTGACCGGGCCACTGGCCGGCAGCACGGTCGAAGGCGCCGAGGGCATTCTGGCCTTCGCCGTCGGCAATATTGACAGCGAGACCGTCAGCGGCGTCATCCGGGTCAACGGCGACATCGCCGCGACCGGCTTCGGCAGCGGCAATGCGATCGAATTCTATGCCACCCGCTTTGAGCTCGATGCGGCCACCGGCTCGGTCTCCATCTTCTCCTCCGGCAACACGTTGGGCGGCGAACTGGGCCTCTACGCCGAGCGCGTCCATGTCGCCGATGCCACGATCCTCGGCCAGCTGGCGACCAACCCGACCTACACCGGCTACCAGGAGGATCTGAACGAAGCGGCCGCGGTGCAGCGGCCCGAAGGCGTGCTGCGCGCCGATACGCTGTGGATCGAATCGGGCAATCTGCACGGCGTGCTGATCCAGAATACCGGCACCGCCGCGACGCCGGCAGGCTTCCTGGTGCGCGAGGCGTACGTCAACGAGGACATCGACAGCCCGGCCGGGTCGATCAACCTGGTCGTCAATGGCCAGGTCGTGACGGAGGGCGGGACGCTCACCGGCATTGCCGCGCGCGATGCGCTGGTGGCGCCCGAGGACGACGTTTCGGAGGCCACCGCGAACAGCACGATCAACGGCTGTCCGCTGAAGGGCGAGTGCATCATCCGGCCGCCGGAGCCGCCGCCCGCCGCCAATGTCGTCGACAACCAGATCGACCTCATCACCTCCAACCCGCTTGGCGACAGCGAATTCGGCAACGAGCCCGAGATCGACGACGGCGAGGAAGGTGACGAGGGCGCCACCAACCCGATCAGCCCGCCGCAGCCGTTGTTCGACACCCGGCCGCTGGTCCCGGCATCGGACATCAACGATCCGGTTTCCGGAACCGGAAACCCGGCGCTGGTCGGCGGCAATGAATGCGAAGAGGACGAAGACGCCCAGTGCGGGACCGAGAAGGGAGGCGGCGAATGACCCGCATGTTCGGACAGTCGCTGCGGCTCGCGCTGCTCGCCTCCAGCCTGCTCGTCGCCGGTGCTGCGGCGGCAAAGAAGGATCCGCCGCTCGGCACCTTGAACGGCTTCCGCCTCGGCGACGCCGGCGTGCTGTGCACCGCCCAGGTCCGCCCGGCCGATCGCCGGCTGACCGGCGTCTTCGACCGCGCCTATGTCCTCACCTGCCGTGACGCGGCGAGCGCCGTCGGCAGCCTGATCGCGGTCCGGCGGGCGATCGACATCGCCGCCGAGCAAAGCATCCTCAAGACCGGCGCCTTAACCTGCTCGGCGCCGGCAAGCGCCACGGTAGAGTACGTCGGCACCATTGCGAGCATCACCTGCCGCGACGACGCCAGCAAGCTGGACTACCGCCGCTACCTCGTCTCCCGCGACAAGACGAACTACCTGGTGGAGGGCCTGGCCGGCTATGACCCGGCGTTGCGGCTGGCTCTGGCGTCGGTGGTCAACGACCGGTTGCAGAGCGGCTCGATCCAGGTGGCGACGACCGAGGTCAGTGACGCGGCGGCGTTCGCGCGCACCCAGGCCGGCGCATTCGACCCGTCGGCGGCGCGCACCGAAGCTTATGCCCGCAACAACGGCGGGCGCTTCGCCGAGTCGGCGGAATTCTTCGAGAATCTCGCCGAACGGGAGGGCAATGACGCCGCCTCGCGCGCCGAGGCGCTGGCCAACCAGGGGCTGCAGCAGTCGAACATGAGCAATTTCGCGGCCGCCGACCGCCTGCTGACGGCGGCCGACCGCGCTTCGCCCAAGGGCAATGGCGTCATCCAGCGCCTGCTCCGCAACTACCGGGCAATCAACGAGCTCAACCAGCGCGACGCCGCTGCGGCAGTCGAAGCGCTCAAGACTGCGGTCGCCGATGTTATCGACGAGCAGGACCAGGAGTCGCTGCGCACCGGCCTGATCACGCTGCCTTTGGCCGACGAGATCAACAAGGACGCCAGCACCAACACCCAGGTCACGGGACTGGGCAACGAGCTGCGCCCGATCGAGCGCGCCGCCGTGCTCGATGCCCAGGCCCTGCAGCTGGCCGGCATTGCCGCCCGCATGCAGGGCCGGCTGCGCGAGGCCTCGGACTATCTCGGTGACGCGCGCCGCAAATTGACCGAAGTGCGCGAAGGCAAATTGATGTCCGCCGCCTGGCTCAGCGCCGAAATCGACGTTGAGCGCGCACTTGTCGCCGAAGCCGGCGGCAACCGCGGCGCGGTGATCGGCGCGTTCGACACGGCAATCGGCATCCTCGAACAGAATTTCCCGCAATCGCCGATGCTGCTCGCCACCAAGGCGAGAAAGGCCGGTTATCTGGAGCGCAGCGGCGACGTGGCCGCCGCCAGCGCGCTGTTCGGCGAAGTCGTCGACCAAGCTGCCGTCGTCCCCGACAGCGGCACCGCCCTGCGCGAGCTGCTGGCGCCCTATTTCGCCTTGCTTGCCCGCGACGGCTCGGCCGATGCCGCCGCCCGCATGTTCCGCGCCAGCCAGGCACTGCAGCGCCCCGGGGTCGCCCAGACGCAGGCCGTCCTGGCGCGGCAATTGTCGGAAGGCGACGACGAGGCCTCGTCGATGTTCCGCCTGGCCGTCAGCCGCACGCGCGAGATCGTCCGGACCGAAGCCGAGATCGCGCGCCTGTCAACCAAGGCCGGAGCGACCGCCAACGACCTTCGCAACTTGGCTGCCGCCAAGGCGAGCCTCGAGGCGATGCGCGCCGAGCAGACTCAGCTGCAGGCCAAGCTTGGCGACTATCCGCGCTACAAGGTGCTGGCGCCGCAGCAGACCGAGCTGGACGAGGTGCGCTCGGCGCTTCGGCCCGGCGAGGCCTATTACAAGATGATGGTCATCGGCGAGCGCCTCTACGCCATCTATGCGACCAACGGCGCGGCCCGCGCCTTCCGCCTCCAGCCGACGCGGCGGCAGATGGCCGCCGACGTTGCGGCGATCCGCGACAGCACGGTCCGCTTCGAAGGCAACCAGGCGATCACCGACCCATTCGACGCGGTGCGCGCCCGCAAGCTGTACGTGCAGCTGTTCGGGGCGGTCGACGGCGAGATCCAGGGGCTCAAGCACCTGGTGTTCGAGCCCGACGGGCCGATGCTGCAGCTTCCGCCCTATGTCCTCATCACGCGCCAGCAGGGGCTCGATGCCTATCTCGCCCGCCAGGCGAAGGCGGATGCCGATCCGTTCGACATGCGCGGCATCGACTGGCTGGCGCGCGGCCGCGAAGTCTCGATCTCGGTCAGCCCTCGCAGCTTCCTCGACATGCGCGCCATCGCGCCGTCGCGGGCGCGCCGCGCCTATCTCGGCGTCGGCACCAATTCGATGGTGGTGTCGCGCCCCGTCGCGGCGGTCGCCGATGAATGCGACTGGCCGCTGACCACCTGGCAGGCGCCGATTTCGTCAGCCGAACTGGCGATCGGCCAGGCCGCCTTCGGGCCGGCGAACAGCACGGTGGTGACCGGCGACGCCTTCACCGACACGGCGCTGCTCAACAACGCCGAACTGGACAATTACCGGATCCTGCACTTCGCGACGCATGGCCTGGTCACCGCGCCGCGGCCGGACTGTCCGCCGCGGCCCGCACTGGTCACCTCGTTCGGCGGCCAGGGATCGGACGGGCTGCTCAGCTTCCGCGAGATTTTCGACCTCCAGCTCGATGCCGACGTCGTCATCCTTTCGGCCTGCGACACGGCTGGCGCCGCGACCTCGGCGGCCTCGCGCGAAGCCGGCATTGCCACCGGCGGCAATTATGCCCTCGACGGCCTGGTCCGCGCCTTCGTTGGCGCCGGGGCCCGCTCGGTCGTCGCCAGCCACTGGCCGGTGCCGGACGATTATGACGCCACCAAGCGGCTGATCTCGGGCCTGATCGAGGCCAAGCCCGGCCAGCCCCTGGCGGGCGCCCTGGCCGAGGCCCAGCGCGGCCTGATGGACGACGAGAAGACCTCGCATCCCTTCTACTGGGCGGCGTTCATCATCCTCGGTGATGGTGCCAAGCCGCTGGTCCCGACCAGCGCGATCGCCGCCAAGGCGGCCCCGGCCGGCGGGCGCTAGGCACAAAAAAGCCCGCTCGAAAGCGGACGTTGAGAAAGGTCGCCTTGGGCCCCGGATCAAGTCCGGGGCAACAAAAAAGCCCGCTCGAAAGCGGGCTTTTTTGCTGGTTGCGGGGGCAGGATTTGAACCTGCGACCTTCAGGTTATGAGCCTGACGAGCTACCGGGCTGCTCCACCCCGCGCCAGAACAAAAAGGCCGCCGCTCGGCATGTGCCGGCAGCGGCCTTAATGAAATTGTGAATGGGTTCTTCCGTCCAACGCCAGCTGCAAAGCCTGGCGACGACCTACTCTTCCACAGCTTAAGCTGGAGTACCATCGGCGCTGTCCGGTTTCACGGCCGAGTTCGGGATGGGATCGGGTGGGTCACGGACGCTATGGTCACCAAGCTATGAAGCTGGCGCTGAGCGGAAGTTCTAGAAATCGTGCACTCTTGGGTATGGTATTTGGCGTCATCTAGCTGAGGTCAAACCAGTCGACAGCAGAACTGTCGATGATGGTGGGACTCTCAAGCGCGAAAAGAGCAATTAGGACCGGTTAGCTTCACGCATTACTGCGCTTCCACACCCGGCCTATCAACGTGGTGGTCTTCCACGGCTCGATGAAATCTTATCTTGAGGGAGGCTTCCCGCTTAGATGCTTTCAGCGGTTATCCCGTCCGTACATAGCTACCCTGCTGCGCGGCTGGCGCCACGACAGGTCCACCAGAGGTACGTTCAACCCGGTCCTCTCGTACTAGGGTCAACTCCTCTCAAATTTCGACGCCCACGGCAGATAGGGACCAAACTGTCTCGCGACGTTCTGAACCCAGCTCACGTACCACTTTAATTGGCGAACAGCCAAACCCTTGGGACCTGCTCCAGCCCCAGGATGTGATGAGC
>Ga0073934_10002585_pt1 | contig 36898 bp, 31 predicted proteins | sample LarsenN4metaG_FD_76834 | JGI IMG/M metagenome (GOLD analysis project Ga0073934, IMG submission 76834) | Hot spring sediment bacterial and archeal communities from British Columbia, Canada, to study Microbial Dark Matter (Phase II) - Larsen... ... | reverse complement strand
GAATCACGCCGGCATTGTTCACCAGCACATCAAGCCGCCCGCCGAACGCCTTTTTGACCTCTTCAATCGCCTTTTCGGGGAAAGCGGCGTCGGCTACGTCGCCCTGGATCGCCATCGCGGTTCCGCCGGCGTCCTTCACCTCCTGGATCAACGATTCCGCGTCCGCTTGCTTGCTGCGATAAACGAACGCGACTTTGGCGCCTTCTTTGGCAAAGGCCTTGACGATGGCACGGCCGATGCCTCGGCTGCCACCGGTCACCAAAGCGACTTGATCCTTCAACAGCATTCGTTCACCCCAGTTCAACCGAGTCGGCCGCTCAATAGCAGGTGCAAATCGCGAAAATGCTTGACCATCTGCAGATCGCGATCGGCCAGGACCGGGTTGCGGTCGCGCAAGTTATAACATTGAAGTGAAAACTGCGCGCTGACGGTCTGGATTCCTTCTGCCTCGCCTTTTCCCTTTATCACGGCGACCGGGCCATTCCGGCTCGCAAGCTCCACTGCAACGTCGAGGACCTTGCCCGGCTGCATTAGCGTGCCGTACTTGACCGTTTTCACCTCGCGAACCACTACCACGCTGTACTGAAATTCATCAGTGATGCGAAGCAACCAACAGCCGGCTTCAATCAGGCTTTGCAGTTGCAATACACCTGGCATAATCGGAAAACCGGGGAAATGATCCGCCAAGTATTCCTCAGCCAAGGTCAGCCTTTTTTTGCCAGCCAACTCCTTTCCCGGCACGCACGATGTAATGCGATCCAGGAGTTGGAACTGCATATCTTGCCTGACTTTCCTACGTTCCTAATCGCGACCGGATCGAGGCCGGCGCGCATCCAAAAGGTCCAAATATATCCCACCGGACAGCTATCGGCAATGCAGAGGACGCTTCGTGATCCTCGCTGCCAAGCCCGAAGCTCGAACAGAATACAAATGATCACCTTCAATGGCTAGTCGCGTTCTGGATTAAGGTATAGTCGAATGCAGGTTTCGTCTGCCGGGATTTGGTGATTCGGTGCGGACCTGTTCACGAATCAGCTGGCTTGAGTCATCACGGTTGGACCGCTCGCGTGCCCGCTTTACGGCAAGGCAGTGCAAGAAATGGCTACGGAGACGTTCGATGCATCGGTAGGCGACCGGATCGGCGACTACCTCATTGCCCATCGAATCGATGAAGACGAAAACTCGCTTCTATTTCAGGCACTGCATCAGACGTTGCGCCACCCGGTGGCGGTTCGGATTCCACGAATTCGCTTGCTCTCCGACCGCCCGGAGCTGCCCGGCGAGCTTCTCGACTATGCCCGAATGGTAGCTCCGTTGAGCCATCCGCATCTGGTCCGGCTTCTCGACTACCGGGACACCCGACCGGCGCCTTTCTTTGTCTTCGAATTCGTGCGGGGACTCTCATTGCGGCAACTGATTCGGCAGAGCGGCCGTCTTCGCTGGGACCGTGCCATCCGGCTCTTGACTCAAATGGCATCCGCGCTGGCGGGCGCCTGGCAGGCCGGCTTGATCCATGGCCGGCTCTGGCCGGGACAAATATTGGTGACGCCCGAGGGAAGCGGCAAACTGATTCTCGGCATTCCCGCACTGAGACGTTCGTTAATCCAGGAAGATTCCCGTCAAGCGTATCAGGCGCCGGAGCAATTGAGTCCCGCCGCCCCGGTCGATCACCAGGCTGACATCTTTGCCCTGGGCGCTATCGGCTACGAAATGCTTCTGGGCAAACGGCCGTTCAGCGGAACCGACCGAAGCGACCCCACGCCGATCCATGAGTTAACGAGTGAGATTCCTTTGCCGATATCGCAATTGATTCACCGCATGATCGCATTTCACGCTTCGGCCCGAATTGATTCGTATGCCGAGCTGTTGCATGAGTTACAGTCGATCCGCTTGCCGGGTTGGTCGGCTCAGGATTGAATTGCCGACTCGCGATTGCCTGGAAGTCGAGGAGGAACCGCCGATCGTCAACTTTATGGATGCCCTGCGGGCCAGTTTGAAGCGCGTCCATCAAGGTTCGCGAAACGGCGGACGGCGAAAGCGAAAAGTCTCTTAACCCGATCGGTACGAACAGACCGACCAACACTCCGCCAAACTGGACCTTCGACGGAATGTTTCTCAGGCATTTGATGGGCGGCAAGGTCCACTACCCCCTCCCCGTGCCGTGCATCGCATTGCATCGCATTTCATTTTTGCCGTGCTGGCCGTGCCGGGCTAATCAGCGCCGTAAGTTACTTGAATAAAAGCACTTAAATAAACCATCGCGGTTTGATTGGATTTGTCGTGCCTGTCGATCGTTTGCGTGCAAGGGATTTTCATTGCGGCACCCGATCAATCGGCCTTCCCAAAATGGTGGAAAACTGTTCCAATTGGCTGCCCCATTGTTGGCCTGGGCCGACGGGGTCGTGTGGCAAGGATCGTCACCGCGTTCGGCGATTGCGCCGGGCAAACATCAGGACACGACTCGCGCATGGCTGCTGCTTCTCTGCCCCGCGTCAATGCCGAAGCGCCTTTGGTGCGGATCGAAATGCGCCAGGGCGGTTCCCGGCCTGTCTCGCATGACGTGGCGGGCGAAGAACTACTGATCGGCAGCGTACCGGGTTGCGACCTTCGCATCCCCGGCAACAACCTGCCGCCGCTCATCGCACAAATCATTCGCCGGCCCGACGGCATCAAAATTCGCAAGCTAGCGCCGGCACAACCGATTTTGCTCAACGGCCAGCCGGTCGTCACCCAGGCAGCTCTGGCGCATGGCGACGTGCTGCATATTGGAACGGTCGAGTTGCACATTCAACTGTCGCTTGCTCCGCCCGTATCCGCACCACCGCCCAAGACCGCAACGGCGCCGGCCGTTTCATTTGTTCCGTTCCCGGAACCGTATCAGGACGAAAGGCTATCCGAGCGCTCGGCTCCGCCGGCACGTCCTGCCATCGAATTCGGTTCCATGGAGGTGCAGCGGCGGCAATTGGAGGAGCAGGCTCGGGAACTCGATGCCGACCGCGTCCTTTGGTATCGCCGGCGCGAAGAGATCGAACGCGAGTGGCGCGACCATCAGGAACGGCTTGCGCTGGTTCGCGGCGAGTTGCAGGAGCAGGAACAACTGCTCTCCCGCAAACGAGCCGAGCTGCAGCAAGTGGAGCAGGAACTGAATCGGCTGCATGCGGATCGCGAGGCTCGCGAGCAGCATCTCGAACGAGAGCGGAAAGAACTCGAGAAACTCCGCACCGAAGCTGCTCGAGTCCGGCAGGAACTCGCCGTGCGCCCGCCAACTGGCGCCGGTGGAAATGCCTTGCGGCCGTCGAATTTCCAGGCCGACCTGATCCCGCTCGATCGCCGGCCGGCGCCTCCGCCTCCGCCTCCGGACTTCGACATTCGCTACGAGCAGTTGCGGCGCGACGCTCACGAGATGGAGCAGCGGGCCCGCGAACTCGATGCGAACGCCGACCGCGTTCGCGGCGAGTCGGACGAGGTGGCGCGGCAGCGGCGCGAATACGAAGCCGCGGCCGCCCAGCTGGCGGAACGGGCGGCGCAAGTGGACAACCAGCAGTCACTTCTCGCAGCGTTACGGACTCGGCTGGAGAAACTCCGCGACGATCTGCGCCAGCAATCGCAGCAGCTTGCAGCCGAACGTGTGCGTCAGGAAGAAGTCGCGGCCCAGCTTCAGGAGCGGCTGCAGCAAGCGGAAGCCATCAAGTCGGGGCTGCAGGCCGAGGAAGCAGATCGCCAAAAGGCGAGGAGTGAGTTCGAAGAACGAAGCGCCGCGCTGCAGGCAGCGGTGGCGCAGATGCGGCAACTCCAGGAGCGTTTGGAGCAGGACGAAAAGGCCTTGGCGGATCGACGCGCCGAGCTCGACCGCGAGGCCGCTGAGCAGTCCGAGATGGCGGCATTGCTCAAGGCGCGTGCCCAGCAGTTGCTGGACTTGCAGCAACGCACCGAGGCCGACCGGCAGTCGATCAAAGAACGGGAAGCGAATCTGTTGCAGGCGGAGGAAACGCGGCGAGCGCTGGCCGAGCAGCTTCGCCGCCGCGGCGAAGAACTGGCGGCTCGCACCAAGACGTTGGACGAACAGTCGCAGATTCTGGTTTCCCGCGGTCAGGAATTGCAGGCGCTTCGCGACGAGGTCGAACAGGAAAAGCGACAGATGGCCGAGCGCATGGCGTCCATGCAGCACGAACTCGATGCCCGGTCCGCCGAGGTGCAGCGCCTGACCGATGCCATTCATCAAAAGGAAGAAAATCTGCGCCGGCACGTCGAACGCCTGAAGGAAGCCGGTCAAACGGTCGCGACGGACCGGCAGGCGCTGATGGACGGCCGGCTGCAATGGGAGGCCGAGCAGCGCGCCATCCTCGATCGCGTGGCCGAGGCGAAGAGCGAGCTCGAATCGTACCGCGAACAGGTGCTAATGCAGGCAGCGGAGTTGTTGCGGCAAGCGCCCGATGCCGAACTGCGCGGCCAGATGGCGGCCGAGCAACTCGGACAGGCGCGCGACCTGCTCCGCAGCCATCTTTCCGAGCTCCATGCTTACGCCCGGCAATCGCAGGAAGACCTGCAGGAACTTCGCTTGCAGATTCAGGCGGAAGCCGAGCGATTTCGCCAGCAGGAATTGGCCCTGCAACGGGCGCGGTCCGAGCATCGCCTGGCGGTCACGGCGTTCCGGCAGCAGCTGATCGAATGGCAGGCCCGCGTCGAAAACCTCCGGCAGCTTTTCGCCAGGAATGAAACGCGACTCGAACATCGCCACCAGGCGCTCGAAGAGGCGGCTCGCGAGGTGGACGAAGGCGCGAAGGAACTGGCCCGGCAATCCGACACGGTCCACCAACGCGACCGTGAAGTCAACGAGCGCAAACAGGAGGTCGAACGGCATCTCAACGAAATGCGCGAATGGTATCGGTCGAAGCTCCGCGAACTCGCCGGCTCGACGCCGTCGAAAAGCTACAACGGCGAAGTGCTGGAAATGCCGGCCGCCAACGACGTCAACGATCCTCAACAGCCGAGCCACGGCGTAAACGACGACGACGACAAGAACATCCTTTCGCTGACGCGCGACGTGGACCAGGCCGACAAGCAACTGGGCGAATTGCTCCTGTCGTTGCAACTCGTCGATTCGGACGTGCTGATGCCGCTTTGGAGCGAAGCGCGGCGGCAGCGGCGGTCGTTGCGGCAGATTCTGCTTTCGAGCGGCGCCATCACGCTGTACCAGATGGCATTGATCGAAGCCGGCAATTTGAATGCGTTGATGCTTGGTGCGTATCGGGTTGTGGACCGCGTGCAATCGACGCCGCGCGAGACGCTGTATCGCGTTTACGACCCCCATCGTCGCGGGCTGGCGTTGTTACGGCATCTCGCTGAAAGTGAAATGCACGACCCGGTTCATCCGGACGAATATCGCCAGCGGTTTGGCGCCGCCGCCGCATTGGTGCATCCGAACCTGGCGCCGACGTTTGAGTTGGTCGAGATTCAAGGCCGGCCGGCAGTGCTGCAGGAATGGGTGACCGGCCTGCCTGGCTCCGATTGGCCGGCGCTGGCGGCGGTTCCGGGCGTTTGGTATCGACTCGTCAGGCAGGCGGCCCTGGCGCTTCAGGCTGTTCATGCCGCAGGTCTCGCCCATGGCCGCCTGGAGGCTCAGCATTTCGTCCTGGCGGAGGATGGAACGGTCAAGCTGACCGGCATCGGCGAGCCGGCATGGATCAGCGGAGCGGCCGAAGTCGAAAATCCGCAGCACGCGGACTTGCACGCACTGGGCCGCATCGCCGCCGACTGGTCGATGCTGGTGCCGCGGCGAAAATCCAGCAAGCCGCGCGCTTTGCCCGAACCGTTGCAAAACTTGTTGCGGCGACTCGGAAGTGCGGCGTTCTCCGGGGAATTTGAGGACGAGTCGCCAATAATGATGCCGCCCTTGCCGCCGGAAGAATGTCACACGTCGATCGCGGCCATGTTGGAAGAACTGGAGCAAGCCGGCGCCGATCTACCGGCCAATAGCGAAGCGTGGGACCGCTTGGTCAAACATGTCGGTACGCATCTCGTCGAAGGCGCCGCGTTGCGCCGAACGGCATAACGATCCGAGCACGAAGCACAAGCAAGTTCGGGCGCACTTGCTCGCGCCGCGTGCTCAGGACAGCGTTCGTTAGAAGCTGAAGGTCTTGCTGATAACCGTTTGACCGCCCTGGACAACGGTGATCGTCGCGCTGGAGAACTGTACGTCATCCAGCGTCACGGACCAGTTGTTGTTCGGGCAGCCGGCTTCCTTCGGCGTCGGGGTCGCGGGCACCGGGCTGGTCAGCGAGAACGACGCGGTGCCGTTCTTGATTTCGCTGGCCTTGATGACTTGCGAAACCGACAATTCGATCGGGACCTTGTTCTGGCCGGGCGAGACGTTGCCACCGGGGTTCGTACAAAACGTGGTGGCGCTGCCGCGGACGGTCATTGTGATGGTCACGTCCAGGTTGCCCAGGCCGGCCAACGAACCGGAAGCAGTGAGCGTGAGCCCGTTGTCCACGAACGTCGGTTGCCGCTTGAAATGCGCATTCCCGGCGACGTTGGTACTGGTCGAGCCCTTGACCGCGGTGCTGCCGATCGGAGCGGCCATAAGTGAGGAGGGCATTTCCCGGCGTTCGAGCGAGTCCACACCGAGGCGAGCCTTGAGCAGATTATCAGGGCGCGCAGAACGAAACAGTTTGCGAATCATGTGGACGGGTCCTTTTTGGTCTGCAATTTGGAACGAATCGAGCGCGCAGACTGACTCGCCTGATTCATCAGCGACCGTTGCGAGGAGGGGGTGGCAGTCCGTGCCGGCATCTCGCATCGATTGCGTTCTTCAGAAAGAGCAAAGTTTATCGTAGGTGCGCGAACGCACCTGTCAAAGGACTAAATTGCGGAAACAATTCGAACGTGACAATCGGCCAGAAAATGAAGCAGGCCGGTTTTGCCACCGGCCTGCGAAATGCGTGTCCCGATCATGGGTGATCTCCCTATGGTCCGCTGTTTGATGCTGGGTCGTCTGGGGGCAAATCGATAATTGCCCAGCGTTTGCAGTTTGGACATTGAATGGCCACGCTCGGCGGTTTCGCTGGATTGATCTTGCCAATCGTGCCGGGCGACGACCAAATATCTTTGGGGTTAAAGTCGTACGAATGCTGACAGTGCTGGCATGTGACGTTTGGCATCATCCGTTCCCTCCGCACACTGTCGAGTCTGATTCCAACACCCTCCACAAAGAACATTCGTGTTCTTCGCACCTGTCCGTCAGGCAGCAAACGAGATGCCGTTTTCTCACGCCCACGTTCATGCTTCAAAAGTCTTGATTCTGACGCGATTTACGTAAATCACGCTTCGAATCAGCTGCTTGAGCGGCTGGAGATCGGTCAAAAAAAAATGGGAATCGCGCTTCTCTTCGAAATGTTCACGACAGAATTGTCGGCAGGACATTCTTCGGGTATGGTGACCTTATCCCGCCGGTAAAACTCGCCATGCGATCGCATATTCTCTTCGCTTTGTGGACGCTTGCAACGACTGCGATTTCCCTTCGCGCAGAGACCAAGCTGGAACTCGAAAAAATCGAATACTTTGAGAAACAGGTCCGCCCGCTTCTTGTGTCGCATTGCTTCAGCTGTCATGGTCCCGAAAAGCAACAAGCGGAACTACGAGTCGATTCTCGCGAAGCGCTGCTCAAGGGCGGAAAATCGGGGCCCGCGCTCGTGCCCGGCAACGTCGAAAAGAGCCTGCTCGTTCAACCCGTGCATCGTGATGAAACGATCGATCTCGAGAATCGATTGACCGATCACCAGTTCGAAGTGCTTTCAATGTGGATCAAAGCCGGCGCCGCCTGGACCGACCCGGGGACGATCCGAATTGCCGCAACGAGTGCACCGCTGCCGACGCCGAAGGATCGTGCTTTTTGGTCGTTTCAGCCGATTCGACGGCCGACGCCGCCGGCCGTGCGAGGTTCTACGTGGACGCAATCGCCGATCGATCGATTTGTGTTGTCCAAGCTGTGGGAGAAGGGACTGCATCCTTCGGCTGCCGCCGACAAGCGCACTCTGATTCGCCGAGTTACGTTCGACCTTATCGGCCTGCCGGCCACGCCGCAGGAGATCGACGCCTTTTTGTCGGATGAATCGCCGGCGGCCTTTGCGAGAGTGGTGGATCGCTTGCTCGCGTCGCCGCACTTCGGAGAACGCTGGGCGCGGCACTGGCTCGACGTGGCCCGCTACGGCGAAGACCAGGCGCACACCTTCCAGGCGCGGAAATACCCGGACGGCTTTCGCTATCGCGATTGGGTGGTTCGCGCTTTCAATTCCGATATGCCCTATGACCGGTTTCTCATGGAACAGATTGCCGGCGACTTGCTGGATGGACCAAATCGCGCGGACCGCCTGGCCGCACTGGGATTTTTCGCACTCGGACCGGTTTATTACGGCAAAGCCGTCGACGACGAACTGGACGACCGCATCGATACCTTGAGCCGCGGCATCCTTGGACTCACGGTGGCCTGTGCACGATGCCACGAACACAAGTTCGATCCGATCTTTCAGCACGATTACTACGCGCTTCAGGGAGTGTTCGCCAGCACGACCTACAAGGAGTACGTGCTTTTGCCGGATGGCGGGCTGGACGAAAAGGCCGTTTCCGATCCGATCGACAAAATGGTTCGCGAGAAGAAACCAACCGAGAAGCGCAAGCCCGTTCTTCACTCGCTGACGGAAGGTCCCAAGCCGGCGAATGTTCGGATTCAGATCCGGGGGAATCCGACAACGCTGGGCGACGAAGTGCCGCGACGCTTCCTGGCGATCTTGTCGAATGAAACGCCAACCAAATTCACCCGAGGCAGCGGCCGCCTCGAGCTGGCCGAGGCCATCGTCAGTAAGCAAAACCCGCTGACCGCGCGCGTGATGGTCAATCGGGTCTGGCATCATCTGTTTGGCCGGGGCATTGTCGCGACGCCGAGCAATTTTGGTTCGTTGGGCCAACCGCCCTCGCATCCGGAATTGCTCGATTATCTGGCGAGCCGGTTCATGGCGAATGGCTGGTCGATCAAAGCGCTGATTCGCGACATCGTGCTTTCCGCGACGTATCAACAAAGCAGCCGCCACGATGCGACTGCAATGCGGATTGACCCGGACAACCAGTACCTTGGGCGCATGAACCGCAAGCGGCTGGAAGTAGAGCCCTGGCGCGACGCGATGTTGGCCGTCGCCGGCAATCTCGAGGCCAGGCTCGGCGGGCCTTCCGTCGATCTTTCCGCGGCGAACAACCAACGACGCACGTTGTACGGCGGCATCAGCCGGCATCAACTCGATCCGCTGCTGCGACTGTTTGATTTTCCCGATCCGAACTTGACCGCGGACCGCAGACCCGTCACCAGCGTTCCATTGCAGCAATTGTTTGTGCTGAATAGCGAATTCATGGCCCGGCAGGCAAAGAAGCTTGCGGCACGAATTACCGTGTCGGCGAAAGATGATCAAGAAAGAATCCGATCGGCCTTCTTGCTCGTTTTCGGACGCCTGCCAGGCGACCGGGAGGTGGAACTGGCTGCCAAGTATCTATCGATCTCGGGCAGCGCTGGTTGGGAACAGTACGCTCAGGTGTTGCTGAGCGCCAACGAATTTGCGTTTATCGACTGATCCACGGGGGTTTTGCGATGCTTGGGCAATTTTCCCGTCGCGACATGCTGCGATGCGTGGGCGGAGGTTTCGGCGCGATCGGCCTCGCCAGCCTATTGGACGATCGCGATGCCTGTGCGGGCAGCGATCCCCTGGCGGCAAAAGGCGCTCACATTCCCGCTCGCGCCAAGCGCGTGATCTTCTTGTTCATGAACGGCGGTCCATCGCACGTCGACACGTTCGACCCAAAACCGGAACTGGCGAAACAGCATGGTAAGGAGCCGCCCAAAGCAGGCAGCACTCGCAAAGGCGGCAAGCTGATGAAGTCGCCCTTCCAGTTCCACAAATCGGGAAAGAGCGGCATCGAGGTCAGTGAATTATTTCCGCACGTGGCCGCCCGAATCGACGACATCTGCGTGATCCGCTCGATGCATCACGAAACGCCGGCTCACGAACGGGCATTGCTCTTGATGAACTCGGGCAACGTTCAGCCGATTCGACCGAGCATGGGCTCGTGGCTGACCTACGGTCTTGGCACCGAAAATCAAAACCTGCCGGGGTTCATCGTGCTTTGCCCCGGCAAACCGGTCGTCGGACCGCAACTGTGGAGCAATAGCTTCCTGCCGGCGGTATTTCAGGGGACGCATATCAACAACAAGTCGGTCAACCCGCGCCAGGTCATTCGATACATCGAAAACCGGCTGCCGATCTCCGAACAGCGGCGGCAACTCGACCTGCTTCAGGAAATGAACGAATTGCATCGTGCCCAGCGCGGAGCGGACACCAATCTGGAGGCGCGCATTCAATCGCTGGAAATGGCCTTCCGCATGCAGTTCGAAGCACTCGACGTATTCGATCTCAGCCAGGAACCGGCTCCGGTACGGCAGCGCTATGGCGTTGGCGAGTTCGCCGATGCTTGCCTCATTGCCCGCCGGTTGGCCGAGCGCGGCGTTCGCATCACGCAGATCTATTACGGAAATGACCAGCCCTGGGACGACCACAAGGACATCGCCAACCATCGCAAGCATGCCGAAAAAAGCGACCGGCCGATCGCCGCCCTGCTGGACGATCTGAAGGCACGCGGTCTTCTGGATGAAACGCTCGTTATCTGGGGCGGGGAGTTCGGCCGCACGCCGACATCCGAAGGCGAGAAAGGCCGCGATCATCATAGCCGCGGCTTCACCATGTGGCTTGCCGGCGGCGGCGTCAAAGGCGGAATCGCGTTCGGCGCGACCGACCCGCTCGGCATCGACGCCGTCGAAAACCGAGTGCACGTGCACGACCTGCACGCAACCGTTTTGCACCTCCTGGGCATCGATCACGAAAAACTAACTTATCGCTACAGCGGCCGCGATTTCCGCCTCACAGATGTGAGCGGCAACGTCGTTCGCGGCATCCTGGCCTAGGTCAGATTACTGTGCTTCCACTTGCTCCTTGGCAAGGCCGTGTTGCTTTTGATGATGCGGCCCGTCAAAAAACTGCGTCGTCTTGAATCGCTCATGCCGGCCGTCGCCGGCGAGCGGTTTCACTTTCGCGAGCAATGCCGACTTTTCTTCGTCCGTCATCGGCTTGAAATTGCGCGCGATGGCAAGGTTCTGCTTCAATACTTCCATGGAATCGATGCCGGACACCAGCGATGCGATCGGTTGACTCAAGGCAAATCGGATAGCCTCTTCGGCGGTGCAGACTTTGCCGGTGACGAATCGCCCGGGCCGGCCGCCGCCCAGGCTCTTCATGCCGAGAACGCCGGCGCCGCGATCGTTCGCCTTGGGCACGACTTCATGAATAAAGCTGCGGAAAAAGTGATCGCACACGTTGATCGGCATTTGCACCGTGTCCCATTGGTGTTTCTGCAGCATCTTCAGATGGATGTGCGGCGACTTGTGGCCCGTGAAGCCGATGTACCGGACCTTGCCCTGTTTTTGTGCTTTGAGCGCCTCGGCCAGAGCGCCTTTCTCGACGATCCAGTCCGGATCGTTATCGTAGTTGATCTCGTGAAACTGCCAGAGATCGATGACGTCGGTTTTGAGCCGGCGCAGGCTGTCTTCCAGGTTTTTGCGCGTTCCGGCGGCGTCGCGCTCGCAATTCTTGGTCATCAGGAATACTTTCTTGCGTTTGCCGTCGGCAAGCGCCTTGCCCATGAGCTCCTCGCTTCGGCCATCGTGATAGTCCCAGGCGTTGTCGAAAAACGTCAGCCCTTCGTCGATAGCGGCGTGCATGATCTTGATGGCTTCCTTTTCTTCGACGGCTCCGATGTGCCAGCCGCCGAGACAGAGGATCGAAACGCGTTCATCGGTTTTTCCGAGGGGACGAAGCGGCAAGCCGTCCTTGCCCGGTTCGTCCGCGTGCAACGATGCGCCCAGCATGGCGGCGCCAGCCATCGCTGATTGGATAAAGTCTCGGCGAGTGTTGGAGTGCGTGCTCATTCTCGGTTTCCCCCGAATCGATTGGTTGCGGGCAGTTCGCCCGAATAATCGCAAATTACGTGCCTGTTCGCAGGAGAGTTGCCGTAAGAGGACGGTGATTGGCACGGGTCGTGCATGATATGGGAGACAGAGATGCCTGCCTGCCGTTTGATCCGGAGTCTCCCGATGCACCCGCTTACCCGATTACATTTCGATGATCTCGGCAAACTGCTGCTTCGACTGTCCGTCGGCGGCCTGATGCTATTTCACGGCATCGCCAAGGTCCGCCACGGCATCGATCCAATTGTTCACCTTGTGGAATCCAAGGGACTGCCGTCCTTCGTGGCCTATGGGGCCTATCTTGGCGAAGTGATTGCGCCCATTCTGATACTCATTGGCTTTTTGACCCGGCCCGCCGCTTTGATCGTGGGCGTCAACATGGGCTTTGCGATCTGGCTCGTGCACATGGCCGACCTGCAACGAATCACGCCGCAAGGGGCGTGGGGCGTCGAACTGCAAATGTTTTACCTGCTCGGCGCCATCGCCCTCTTCTTCATGGGCGCGGGCCGATTCAGCGTTTCTCGCGGCAAATGGGCATGGGACTAATCACCGATTTTCAAGGAGGTTTACATCATGGAACTGCCACTCCAGGTAAGTTTCCGCCACATGGAACATTCGGACGTGATCGAGGAGATGATTCGCGAAAGAGCGGCCAATCTGGATAAATACGCGACCGACATCATGAGTTGCCGGGTCGTCGTCGAACCGGCAAGCAAGCATCACAAAAACGGCAACCCGTACGACGTGCGTATCGACCTGACGCTCAAGGGCGAAGAGATCGTGGTGACGCGCGAGGCAAGGCAGCGGGCGGAGAGCAAGGAAATTCGTGTGGCCATTCGGGATGCGTTTGATGCTGCGCGGCGCCGCATCGAGGATTATGTTCGCCGCCGCCGGGGCGAGGTAAAGGTCCGAATCGAGCCGCCCCATGCGCGGATCCGCACACTGGTGCCGCATGCGGACCATGGCTTCCTGGAAACGGCCGATGGCCGCGAGATTTATTTTCATCGCAACAGCGTGCTCAACGGCGGCTTCGACGACCTCGAAGTCGGTATGGAAGTGGCATTTGCCGAGGAAATGGGCGAAAACGGACCACAGGCGAGCACGGTCAAGCCGGTGGGCCGCCATCAGCACAAGTATAACCCAAAGCCAACCGAATAACCGTTAGCTCTTTTGGACCTTCGCGCATTCGAGGCAGTAGCGCGCGTAGGGCACGGCTTTCAGGCGCTCCTTGCGAATCGACTTGCGGCATGCCTCACAAACGCCGAACTCGCCGCGCTCAATCCGAGCGAGCGCCTCGTTGATTTCCTGGATCAAAAACTCCTCGTTCTCCAAAACGCCGAGGGCCACTTCTTCCTCGTAGGCGCGATTGCCAAGATCGCTCGGGTGCGTCGGCATATTCGAAGTCCCGCCGCTGGCTTCTCCGCCGACCGGTTGCAAGGCTTCTTCTTTGAGCCGGTTGCGCTCTTCGTCTACTCGGCGAAGCATCACCGTCAGTTGATCCCGAAAGGCATCGATTTCTTTCCGAGTCACAGTGGACCCCTTTCCAATTGAGCGTTTGCGACACACTCCACGAAGGAACGGCAAATGAAGCAATTCCTGTGCCGCTGATATGAGCAGCATCGGAATCGAAGGGGTTCAACTATCGAGCATCGCCTAACCAGTGCAGGACAATTGCGGCGAAATAGACGCCGCCGACGTTCGAAGCCTGGCCGGGTTTGACGCCGTATCCGGCGTCGTCGTTACGGCACTTGGCGATAAAGGCACGCAGGCGGTCCGAGTCCTTCGGTTGTGCCTTGAGCATATGGAAGCAGCGCATCACTCGATAACTGGTTTCGAGGTCCGACTCGCCGCTGTCGTCTTTGCCCCAGGCGCCGTCGGCATTCTTGGCGGCGTTCAGCGTAGCGATGATCCTGGCCGCGTCGTCCGCCTTCCCTCCCAGCCGAAGAATCGTCACGATTGACCCGCCGGTGGAACGAGCGAGCGTGGCGCCGCGGCCGAACGTGCCGTCGGCGTTTGCTCGACCATGTATTTCGTTTCGCCATTTCTTGGCGACGTCGGGCAACGACCCGGCGGTTTCGAAACCGGCGGCAGCGATGCGAATGTCCTCAAACTCTTTGGCGTTCCCGGCCATGTAGGCAATGGATTTCTCCGCATAGTCCTGCACCGGCAAACCGGCCTCGACGACCGCCATCAAACCGACTGCCGTGCTGAATACATCCGGCTTGCCCCCGGGCTGATCGGCAAAAGCGCCGGCTTTGGCGTCGTAACAGGACTGGATGAACTTCGCCGTAGCCGCATTATCTTTCGGCTTGCCGCCGAAGTACTTCAGTGCTCGCAACGCGGACGACGTGGCCCGCAGACTGCCTCGCGGAACCTGGTCCACGCGCGAGTCCTGCGGCACGGGGGCGAAGCCGCCGTCGGGCGTTTGCAGTTCCTGAACGAACTTGATGGTGGCAGCCTTCTGCTCCCGCGATTGTGCTGGTAACGCCGTGCAGGCAATAACAAGGACAAAGAGAGACATCAATTTGCGGTTCATGTTCGTGCTCCTCGGCAATGCGAAGTCTACTCCGGCAACAGATTCGCGACTTTCAAAGCCAGCGCTCGTTGAGAGGCATTCAGCTTCCACGGCAAGTTCGGGGCATCGTCGAGTTCCAGGACCCGCCGCGCTTGCTGCTCGGCGAACTTCTTGCGCTCGTCGTTCTGCGCATTGAGCAATGCTTGCACGAAGCGCAGGCGGAGGCGGCTTTCGAGCGCGGGCGACCGTTTGGCGATCTCGGCGATCAGCGTCTCGCAGGCCCGATAGTGTTCGCCCAAACGTCGTTGGATTTCGTTTTCCTGTTCTGCCGGCAACGGTTGCGACCCATATTTGAGACGGAGCCGGGCAAACGTGAGCCGCAGTTGCAGTTCCGTCAACAAACTTTCGACGCCGTTGGGATCGAGCGCATGTGCCGATTGGACAAGTTCAAGCGCACGGTTTTCGAGTTTGCCATCAGCGTGCAGGTCGTTCCAATACCGGCGCTGCCATTGGGCCAATTCGTCGATCGACGCCAGGTTATTTTTGTCCGCCGCGACCGACGACTCCATCCGTTTGAGAATCATGTTTTCGACGAATTGCCGGTAGTCCTTGGCGCGGCGACGCTGATCGGGAGGCGGAAGAGTTCGATACTCGTATAACTTGCCCGCATACAGCCGCCCGGCGCGTCGCGCGTCGCGCAAATGTCCCGTGCCTTGAAATGCGGGGTCCCAGACCAACAGGAAGTAAGCGCCCGCCAAACCGCATGCGGCCGGGATTGTCAGCCAGCGAAAGTTACGTTGCCCGGCCTCCACATGCTGGGCGGAACCAGCCAATGCCAGCGCCGCAATCGCCCAAAAAGTTTGCATGAGGACCGGTTGCAGCAGCACCGGCGAAATGATCCCGAACAACGCGACGCCCACAAGTCCTGCTGCCAGCGCATAACGTCGAGCGGCGCCTTGCCAGTGCAACCCATCGAACAACGCGAATGCGAGGAACCAGATCAATGCCCGGCTGCCGGCAGCGATTCCCAGATGCAGGATGCGGCGCGGATCTTCCGCCACCGGGTAATCCGTCGTGCGCAGCAACAGGCCAAGCAGCAGTCCTGCAACTCCGCCCAGGTAAAACTCCCAACGTGGATGCTCCGTTCCGTTCTTCTCGACAACGCCGGATTCATTACGAACGCGAAATGCAAGCCGAATGGCGATAATGATGGTCCCGGCAAGTAGGAGCGCTGCCGGGACGCCCGAGGTCGCAGCCAGGGTAAGCCAGCTGTCGGCTGGCTCGCGCAAGGAATCAGGATTCACGGCGACGACGAATCGCGGCACGTGCCGTTCGAGATTGCCTGCACCGACGCCGAAAATCGGCCGTTGGGAGGCGAGATCGGCTGCCACTCCGAGGCGCGTAAGTCTGGGCGCATCGTAATCCATTCGAGCCTGCGAGCGAATGGCAAGAATCAGCACGGCGGCGCAAAGCGGAAGCATCAATCCTGCAGCTCTGGCCCGCCATCCTTGGCCGAAGAATGCATAACCGCCGATCGCCGGCAGCAGCAACAAAATGACGGCTGCGAGCGAGTCCGGATTCTCAAAGGTGCCGCGTATGACGGCGCTGGACGGCAAGATCTCGCTGTAATTGAAAAACTCGGCAACGGAAACCGGGCCCGTGCTGGCCGTTCGCGGCAGGTCGGGAACCGTCCATCCAGCCACTGGCGCCGCAGCCTGATACAGGGCATAACCGGCCACGCTGATCATCGACGCGAGCATTGCCGATAGCAAACCGCCGGCCGAGTCGGCTTTTGGATCCTGATCAGCGGCCAATTCGCGAACGAGCAAAAATATGATCGGCAATTGCAGCCATTCCGAGACGATTAACCATGCCGGATGTCGATAACATGGGACGACGGCGGCACTGACTGCCGCCAAGAGCGAGAAGACCGCGAGGGCGGCTGGAATCGGGCCGATACAGAACCGGCGCGACGAGCGCGTAAGCCATATCGACGCAGCAACCGCGACGAACAGCCAAATCAGATTCAGCGTTTGACCGGATGTCGATTCAAGCCAGCGCAAGCGGCCCGGGTCTTCCCCGGCCACGACGGGGCGGGCCACCAGTAACGCCGTCACGGCGCCGAGCAGAATCCGGCGAAAGCGATCGGGCGGCGAGACGCTGAGAACAGGTTCTTCGTTTCGGCGGCGCGACATGGCGGTTGCCGATCGTGAAAAACGGACCGTGGACTGCGAAATTCAATCTATCACGTCGGCCTGTGTTCTTCGAGATTCTTCTTGTTGCAGCCGCTGCTTGTAGTACGTACGGGCCTGGTTCAGAAATTCACGGACGAAGGGTTCGGCATAGTCGGCATACGTCCAGGGCCAGGGTAAATACTGCCCGTCGCAGTAACGCAGCGTCACTTCCGCAAAAATGCCATCCCGCAGATATAGGCGGTGGTCCTTGTCCTTTGTCGTTGCCAGCATGAACTTGCCGAGATTCAAAAGCCCCGGATCGAGGTTGATCGGTCGCGGCTCCGGAAAGCGGCCGGACTTCGCCAGTTCATCCTCGAGAACAATGGTGTTCAGTTTGTGACTTGCCAGTTGGTCCAGAGGCGTCAGTCGTTGAAATACGAGTAGTTGTTTTCGTAAATCGACGCCCATTGTTCGCTGGTAATAGGAGGTGTGGATGAACTCAAACGCCGGCAACTCCATTGCTATCGGACCGAACATGGCCACGAGCCGTTCGCGCGCCCACGCTAATGCGTCGGGATGCCGGCTGAACGCAGCAACGATCAGCAAGGCATCAGCGGTGGTCGGCGGGTGCATGAAGGACAACTTGCCGTCGGACTACTTTCGTAATTTCGCCTGCACCAACAGGTCATTGATCCAGCGGCGATCTTCTTCACTGGCGATAATCGCCGGCGTTTGCATGTAATCGATCTGTGCGCAGAAATTGCCGTGGTCGTAACAGCGTGCAAAGGCGGCCTGCAGATCGACGATGGTGTCGCGGTCATCGAGCGCCAACGGCAGCTTGAAACGCGGCAAGCGCTTTTGAATCGTTGCCGTATAGATTTCGTATCGCTCGGGCTGGGCGGCGCGGGTCACGGTCACGGCGTAATCCCAGTCGGGCAGGCCGTCGCGCGAGTACTCGAGCATCGGCGGGCCCTGCAGCACCAGATCGACTTCGACGATGCTGGCCCCGGCGTTGCGCGCTTCCCGGCGCTTGTCGAGAAATGCAGTTCGACCGGCGGCAGTCGTCTTGTTGACGATGCTAACGGCATCGACCAGCGTGACGAGCCGGCCATCGCTGCGATTGCGAATCTCGATGTACTCCTCGACATGCTCCTCGCGCACGACCGACGTAAACAGCGGCATTTCGGTCAGGTACTGGCGCGTCGCCACGCGTGCGCGATAGCGATCCACCAGATTGGGCAGCAGTATCTGGTACAGACTGCCGATCAGATGATGTTGGAACGGCTTCCACAACTTGTCGTTTTCGAGATACGGATCCATTCCCGGAAACGGACTCGGCATGGGACAACTCTCCCTGGGTTCAGCTTCAATGCTGTCGATGCGATCCGCGACGCCAATGGCCGGCGCATGCACCTTCCGCGCTGGGTGAGCAGGAGATGGGAGAATCGGGTTCACGAACGAAGACCGGCAGCACCAAAACGAAGTTCCTAGCTCGTCATTCCTGTTTCTGATTTCGCACGAGTCTCCGGGCGCGCTGCATCAAGGGCGGCTTTGACGTAATCCTCAGACGACGAGTTCGGCGGTGTTCTTTTATTCCGTGCCAGGTATTGGTTCGCACCCGCCTACCCTAACTCTCCTCGCCGGTGCAGGCGGCAGCTGAACGCCATTCTAATCAAGCCGGCCTCCAAAAGAAAAGATGTCAATGCATTGACACACCAGAAAATCGGCGCTGGCTCGGATCACACGTCTAACAACTTCATGGCCGCGTCGGAATAGCGCTGTCCGGCAACGGCGCTGGCCGGGACCGCTTCGTCGAGGAACCGGAAATCATCGTCGGAAAGCGCCACGTTCAACGCCGCCAGATTTTCGTGCAAGTATTTGCGGCGTTTGGTTCCCGGTATCGGCACGATGTCGCGGCCTTGTTGCAGCAGCCATGCCAGAGCGATCTGGCCGGCCGTCGCTCCTTTTTGCGTTGCCAACTGACCGACCTTGGCGACGAGGCGCAGGTTGCGCTCGAAGTTTTCGCCCTGAAAACGCGGCATATTCCGCCGATTGTCGTCGCTCGTCAAATCTTCGGCGCGGCGGATTTGCCCGGTGATCAGGCCGCGCCCCAGCGGGCTATACGGCACGAAGCCGATTCCGAGTTCTCGGCAGGCCGGCAGCACTTCCTTTTCCACTCCCCGTTCGAACAACGAATACTCGGACTGCAATGCAGAGATCGGATGAACTGCATGGGCCCGACGCAAGGTTTTCGGGCTGGCTTCCGAAAGTCCGAGGAAGCGCACCTTCCCCGCCTGGACGAACTCGGCCATGACGCCGACGACTTCTTCGATCGGCACGTTGGGATCCACGCGGTGCTGGTACAACAGGTCGATGCGATCGGTGTTGAGTCGCTTCAATGAGGCTTCCACGACTTCGCGAATATGTTCCGGCTGGCTGTTCACGCCGGTAATCTTGCCCTCGGGCGTGAACGTAAAGCCGAACTTCGTGGCGATCGTGACCTGGTCCCGTTTGCCGGCCAGCGCCTTTCCTAAGAGCAGTTCATTGGTGAATGGACCATAGACTTCCGCCGTGTCGAGAAAGGTGCAGCCCAGGTCAATGGCCTCATGCAGGGTGGCGATCGCTTCGTTTTCGTCGCGCGGGCCATAGGCCCAACTCATGCCCATGCAACCGAGGCCGAGCGCAGAGACCGTCAACCCCTGGGCGCCTAACTTGCGTTGCTGCATTATTGTCTCCTCCACTCCTGAAGTGATTCACATTGTTGCCGGCGCCGGCCAACGTGGTTACCGTGCCGTCCAGCCGCCATCGACGGGCAGCGTGATGCCCGTGATGAATCCGGCTTCGGCCGAGCAGAGCCACAGCACTGCCGACGCGATTTCCTCCGGTGAAGCGATGCGCCCAACCGGGTGCAAGTTCTCCAGCTTGCGACGCAATTCCGTTTCCGATCCGCCGGTGACGCGGTCCAACATATCGGTTTGCACGCCTGCCGGCGCGACGCCGTTGATGCGCAGGTTTTGTCTTGCATAGGCGAGCGCAAACGACTTGGTGAGTCCAATAACCGCGTGCTTGCTGGCGGAATAAATGGCCGCGCCCGGCATGCCGCAAAAACCACCCACGGATGAGCAGTTGACAATCACTCCTCCGCCGGTTTTCAGCATGGCCGTGACTTCATGTTTGAGGCACAGCCACACTCCCTTGACATTGACTCCCAGCACCTGGTCGCAAATCGCTTCGGTTTGTTCGTGCAGAGGCACGTATGGTTCATCGACGCCGGCGTTGTTGAAGGCGATATCCAACTTGCCAAATTGCTGGATCGTTTCATCGACCATCCGGCGAACATCCGCGTCGCGGCTCATGTCGGTGGCGAGAAATCGACCGCTGCCTCCTGCCTCGACGATCTTCGCCACGGTTTCGTTGCCCTCGACCTCGCGTCGACCGGCGACGACAACCTTGGCGCCTTCGCGGCCAAAGGCAATGGCGGTCGCCCGGCCGATACCGGACGTGGCTCCGGTGATTAGTGCGACCTTTCCGTCGAATCGTGCCATTGCCGCCTCACCAGCTTTTGCGGTCTCTCCGAATATCGTATGATTCGCCCGTCGCTACACTATCGTCGTCCCGCGTTTTGCACCGGAGTTCGAGCATGTCGGCGGAAGACCTCGCGAAATACTCGCGGCCGTTTACCAATTTTCTGGACTGGCCCCAAAGCGAAGGCGAATGGCGGCGCTACCGGCTGACCGATCAACAGGTGGCTCATTACCACGAATTCGGTTATGTCAGCGGCATCCGGATTCTTTCCGACCGGCAAATCGAGCAACTGCGAAACGAATTGCAGGGACTTTTCGATCCCAATCATCCCGGTCATGCATTGTTTCATGAGTATCACTCGAACGAGTCGCCGGATCCATCGAAAGTTCTCTTTCACGCCCTGGGCGCTTGGCGGATTGCGCCAGGCTTTCACGATCTGCTGTGGCATCCGGCGTTTACGATCCCGGCGCAGCAGTTGCTCGGAGGTCCGGTCCGCTTCTGGCACGATCAGCTTTTCTGCAAACCGGCCAGGCATGGCGGAGTCGTCGCCTGGCATCAAGACTATTCGTACTGGACCCGCACCAGGCCAATGGCGCACATCACTTGTTGGATCGGACTCGACGATTCGACGGTTCAAAACGGCTGTTTGCACTACGTTCCGGGCAGCCATCGCTGGGAGCTTCTGCCCATTACCGGTCTGGCCGGAGATATGAATGCAATTCAGAGCGTCTTGAGCGAAACGCAAAAAGCCGAATTTCGACCAGTGGCGATTGAGTTGAAGAAGGGTGAGGCGTCGTTCCATCATCCATTGATGGTGCATGGCAGTTACGAAAACCGCACCGATTCGCCGCGACGCGCCACGGTGATCAATGCCTTCCGCGACGGAGTGAAGTCCGACCTGGGTCAGCCGCTGCTGAAAGGCGTCGACGCAATTCCCGCCGGCGAACCCATGGGCGGCCGATTCTTCCCTTTGCTGACGTTAACCGGATAGCGCGGAATCCAGCAACCAGTCTTCCAGGTTGATGTGCCGGAGGATGGGGGCGCGAAGCAGCACGGCATTCGCGGGCAGGAGACTCGCCAGCCACGGCCGACGCACCATGTGCGAGACCATTTTCAGCCCGATCTTGCCCGGCGAATTTCCATTCAGTTGTCCTCGGACATCGTCGGCGAGTCGTTTAAACGTGGCCGGGATCAAATTCGGATCCGGCCCGACATGAATGACGGTCTTAACTCCGGCCGATAGCACGTGTACGACCTGCTCCCAAAGCTTTTGCGGGTGATCGACCCACTGGTGCAACAATTCTCGGGCATTATGCGGCGTGAAGCTTTCCTTGCCGGTGACGCCGGAGACAATCGGCAACGGAGGTTCGTCCATGCCGCCCGGAATGGTCTGCAGCATGACCGCCGCCCGATTGGGGATCGCCTTTTGCCACGTAATGGTCGTATGGATGGGCGGCCAGCGATACGGATTCTTGCGCAACGTTGCGGTCCGTGGAAGGAACTTCGGCATCAGCGATTTGAATTGGTCGACTGTCTCTCGTTGCCCGAGCAGCAATACGCAGTTCGGCGAGAGGAACGTCGAAATGCCGATGATGCCGTTGCCGAGCAGATTGATCTTCGTGCACATGTGCTGGACGGTGGGGATGTCGAGCGCCGTGCCGCGCGAAAAGAGCACGCCCATGGTCGTGTCATAAGCGAGCGCGACCGAATCCTCGGCAAGCACGATGGGAACGCGCAACAAGTCCTTGTCAAACATGCCCGAGGCGATCAACAGGCCGGCTTCGCCGAGGCTATATCCAAAGGCCATCCGGGCCTCGGTAAAAGGGACGCCAAATTGCGATTCAAGAATGCGAAGCTGTGCCATTTCGACGCCGACGATCAACGCGACATCTTCCGCATAGGTCGTCAAATCGCGTGTTTCGCGGCAGTGCCGAACCCGTTCGACGAGGTCAACATGACGGCCCACGGCATCGCTGCACAACGCCGAAAATTCACGAAGCGTCGTTTCGACGGTGGAAGCATAAACCGGGTGCGCCAAAAGTTCCGAAGTGCGACCCAAATTGGTCGTGTTATATCCGCGAAAGGAAAAGGCCGTCTCGCGGATTTGGCTGCGCAATTGATCCGGCCGCAACGTCATGGGAAGCACCTGCCGTGTTCCGCGCGGCAGCGCCAAGGGGTCCACGACGGACCGTGATTTGCCGCTAATGAATCATACGCTGCAAAACCTGGACCAGCGGCGGTTCGCCGGTGAATTCTGCCGTTTTCAAATCGGTTTCAGCGAAAAGCCGCTAGAGGCCGAAAAAGCGCAAATTCATTCGCACCAAGCTCTTCCTCGATTCGAAGCAATTGATTGTATTTTGCCAGCCGCTCGCTGCGAGCGATCGAACCGATCTTAATCTGCCCTGCCCCGGAGGCAACCGCCAGATCGGCGATGAAGCTGTCTTCCGATTCGCCACTGCGTGCTGAAATGACGGGCCGGTAGTTGGCGTCGCAGGTGAGGCGCAAGACGTGGAGCGTTTCCGTCAACGTTCCGATTTGATTCAGCTTGATCAGTATGCTGTTCGCCACGCGCTGCTGAATGCCGCGTTGCAGCCTTTCCGGATGGGTGACGAACAGATCGTCGCCGATGAGTTGGATTTTTCCGCCCAGTTTCTGGGTCAGGGTCTGCCAGCCGGGCCAATCATCTTCGGCCAGTCCATCCTCGATGCTGACGATCGGATACTTTGCAACGAGTAGTTCGAGCCAATCGGTCATCTCCGTACTGGTCAGTTTCTTCGGTGCTTTGCGATCTCGAATTGTGTAGCAGCCGTCGGCGCCGACGAAATGCGTCGAGGCCACATCCAGGGCAATGGCGGCATCTCGGCCCGGCTCAAGGCCGGCGGCGCGAATCGCTTCGACGATGATGTCGAGCGCGGCCGCGTTATCCGGCAAATCGGGGCCGAACCCGCCCTCGTCGCCGACCAAGACGTTTTCGTAACCTGCTTTGCAGAGCGCCGTCGCCAACGCTCGATAGACGGCCGCCGTCATTTCCAAAGCCGACGAATAAGACTTTGCCCCGATCGGGATCAACAAATAATCCTGAAAGTCGAGCTTCTTGCCCGCATGCAATCCGCCGCTGATCAGGTTCACCATCGGCATCGGCAACGACGGCTTCGGAAACGATCCGCCGAGCCGATCGGCGAGATAACGCCACAATGCAACACCGCGAGCGGCCGCCGCGGCACGAGCGCATGCCAACGAAACTCCGAGAATCGCATTGGCGCCCAGTCGCGACTTGTTGGGAGTGCCGTCGAGTTCACACATTCGCCGGTCGATTGTCTCCTGATCGGCGGCGTTAATGCCGACGATTGCCGAAGCAATTTCACCCCGCACATTGGCAACTGCCCGCCGCACTCCCTTGCCGCCGTACCGCGTTGGGTCGCCGTCGCGCAATTCGACGGCTTCGTGCCGCCCCGTACTTGCGCCGCTCGGCACGATGGCGCTGCCGGTTCCACCGCCGGCACAATGCACCTCGACTTCGACCGTGGGGTTGCCGCGGCTATCGAGTACCTCGCGCGCTGCAATACTGCGAATCGTGTCAAGCGACATGCGTCTAATCCGGTTTCGTCACCACGGTGAGCTGCACGTTGGTTGCCTGATCGTTGCGATGGAGCGCCACGGTCAAAAGGCGTTTTTCCTTTTCGCAACTAAAAAGGCTGGATTCTTCTTCTCGCGAGGAGACAGTGAGCTTCCACCCTTGCTTGGGCAGTTCCGCGGCATAGAAGTCCGAAACCTTGCTGAGCGGAGTCTCGACCTCGAACATGACGCTCAATGCGCCCTGCAGGTTGCTGACCACCTTGGGCACGGCGCCGGCGGGAGTCGGCACGTCTTTCGGAAAATCGGGCGGAAGCGTGACATTGTCGCCTACCTGCATTCTGCCGCCGGCAGGCCCAGCGATGTCGACGGTGGCGCTGCGGCCATCGACCGACACTTGTGCCGTGCCGTCCGGCGTGGTGACGCGCCAGCAGCCTGCCGACAAGGCCAAACCGCTCAGGCAAAGCATCGCGGGCATAATCGACTTCATTCCTGCTCCTCTTGGGTTAACGAAAATGGCCGGCATTCGCCGAGCGACTCTTCGACCGCCAGCAACGCCAGCTCCCAGTTCTCAGGCTTTTCGTCAAACAGGCGCTGAGCGATGCATCGAACGGTTTCACGCTCTTCCTCGCCGGTGAGATAAGGCGCGGGGCTGGTCCCGTCTACGCGAGCCAGCAAGCAGGCCGCAAGGTGCTGGATGCCTGCGCTACGAAGGTCTCCGATCGGCAGCGCCTGTTGGACGGTAGTGTAGCCGGTCCAGAACCCGCGGGTCAGGGCGAAATAGTCAAGCGACTTCTCCGGTCGGTGCACTGCCTTGAGGAGAATATGGCTCAGGAAAAAACCGATGTCCATGGCGGGGTCGCCCCAGTGGCCGGTTTCGTAATCGACCAACGTGAAGCCGCCGCTGTGCACGAGCAGGTTTTTTGGGCTGAAATCGCCATGGCAAAGCGCCAACCGTCGACTGCGCATGCGCTCGATCAACGCTTGCACGGGCGCCTGCACGTGTGGGTGTTTCTGCTGGATCTTCAAATAAAACGGCTCAACGCGCAATTGTTCGAAGACGGTGCGGTCAGCGAATCTCGCCATTTCCTGAGATCGTCGCGCCGTGGCGTCGTGGATCACGCCGAGCAATTTCCCGGCCTGTTCTCCCAAGGCAGCATCGACTTCGCCTTGCAAAAGCATCGACCGCCAGTTGCGAAACGGCTCCGGGGCATGACTCATTGCGAACGCGTAGTCCGCCTCCACGCCGAACAGGATCTCCGGCACGACCAGCGACGGCAACAAGGGCCGTAACAGTTGCATGACATCGCGCTCGCGCCAAATCCGATTGATGTCGCTGAACCATGCGGCTTCGGTCCGCAACTGCGGCCGCGATTGCTTGACGACAAACGTTCGCCTCGGGGTTTCCACGCGCAACACCACGTTGGAAACGCCGTCGGCGAGTTCGCGGACGTGGATCGGCTCCCGGTCGCCGATCCGGGCATGTCGGCGAAGCCATTCAACGCTGTTTTCCGTGGTCAATGCAAACATGCCGAAATTGTATCGACGGCTGCCTCGTGTGATTTCGGGGAGCGCAAAGGGGGCCTCGACGATTGGCAGAACTTGGTACATTGCCATCAGATGGATATGATGTTGCGTCCACCGACTTTGATTGCAAAACTCTGAAATGCATGCAGTGCCTCCCAGATTCGATAGGCCGCTCTTCTACCATGCCCTGCAATTGGCGAGCCGGTTCAATCTCGCGCCGCTGGCCGGTTACACGAACCTGCCATTTCGATTGTCGGTGCGGGAGCTCGGCGGGCTCGGCCTGGGCACGACCGACCTCGTCAACGCCCGTGCCCTGCTCGAAGGCGCCAAGAAGACGCACGAGCTGATCGCGACCGCGCCGGAAGATCGACCATTTGCCGTGCAGATTTTTGGCGCTGTCATGGAAGAAATGGTGCGTGCCGCGAAGTGGCTCGAGGATTACGGCGCTTCGAGCATCGACATCAACATGGGCTGCCCCGTGCGAAAAGTCGTTCGGACCGGAGGCGGGTCCGCGATGATGTGCGATGCCGTCAACGCGGCGCGGCTCGTCGAAGGAATTGTCGGTTCGGTCCGCATCCCGGTCACGGTGAAAATGCGGCTGGGCTGGGACGATGACAACCTGACGGCCCCCGCGCTGGCGCGCGAGCTTGAAAAAGTGGGCGTCGCCGCCATTACCGTCCATGGCCGCACCCGCGAGCAAGGTTTCGGCGGCCAGGTCAAACTCGAAGGCATTCGCGCTGTGGTCGAAGCGGTCGATCGCATTCCCGTGATCGGCAATGGCGACGTGCGGACCATTGCCGATGCCGCCCGAATGTTATCCGAAACCGGGTGCTCCGGCATTGCCGTGGGCCGCGGCGCATTGCTCAACCCGTGGTTCTTCCGCCAACTCGATTCCTGGCTCCGCACCGGGGATCCGGGGCCGCGCGCGACGTGGGGCGAACGGCTCGACTTTATGGCGGTTCATTTTCGCCGACTGGTGGAATGGCGCGGCGAGTACCTCGGCTGCCTCCAATTCCGCAAGGTCGCCAACTGGTACTGCAAGACGTTGCGAACGGGCAAAGAGATTCAGCAACGGTTAATTGTCCTCGACAGCGCCGCCACGTTCGAGCAGGTCATCGATCATCTTCGCGAACGCGGCGAACCGACCGGCTGGTCCGAACGGGATGCCGCCGAGCCGAGCATCAGCGTGCCCAGCGGACCGGTGTCGCATTGGTGAATGGGACAAACCGCTACACCGGCTTGCGCGTGAACACGCCCGCCAGCGTCGGGGCGACATATTTCGCCAGCCAGGCGCGGATGAGGAGTTTCGGGAATTCGAGCTGCAGCAGATGCCAGACGAGAGCAGCACACACAATAAAGCGCGCCGCCCGCAAGCTGCCGCCCACGATCCAGTACAGGTACAAGTTCCAGTGGCCATTCTCTTTCAGCAGCCAGTACCCGACCGGCGCCGCGAGCCAGAACCAAACCGGAAAAGTCAGGTAGGTCACCACGTCGAGTGTGGCGACCGTCCAGCCGAGCCGGCGTGATTGGCCAATGAGCGGCAGCAGAAGCGGCGCGAACCAGAGAACCCATTGCGGCGAATAAAACACTGCCAAGGATACGAAGATGATCAGCACGACAGCGCTGCGACGCAGAATGCTCGCGATGGATGTGATCGGCTGAATCAGCAAGAGCGCAATCGCCAGTCCCAGCACGCCCAGGCGAAACGCCGTGCCAATGATGCCGCCTGCCGCGGCTTCGGGCAGCAAGAAACCATAAATGGTCAGTCCGATTTCGGGCGGCCGCGTGAGTTGAAATCGATACGGTCCCATGACCGCTTCCAGATCGGCGCCAAACAGCATCGGCAAGAACGCCAATGCACCGGTGGCCGTCAGGGCGGTGAACCAGCGCAACGCGGCGCGGCGATCGGACCACAAGTAGCGGAGAATGAACGGTGCGAAAAGTATCGGATAGACTTTGAACAACACGCCGAGCCCGAGTGCGATCGCCGACGACCGGCGCCAGCCGCGTCCGAGGCAGGCAAAACTAATGGCCGTAAAGAGTGCCGGGATTACGTCGTAGCGATTCAGCGTGAAAAGCAGCGAGGCGGGCAGTAACAGCATGAGCGCCCCGCCCTGAAGATTCGTGCCGGCGCCGTAACCCCATTCGAGCACTGCAATCAATGCAAACAAGCACAGCACCATCACGAATACGTAGCAGCGCGATGCCAGCACAAAGCCACGCCAGAGTTTCTGTTCCTCGGGAGTTTCGGGTTGATGCAATACGAGATTATGATAGTCGCAGTCCAGCACGCCGCCGGAGATCGGCATCTGCTGTATTTCGGGCTGGAACCACCAGCCGGCCCGAAAAAGCAGCAAGGCGGCATGCGGATATTCAAGAAAGTAGCGATCGTTCAATGGAGGCGACGTGAGCAGTTTCTCCTGAAAGCACTCATCCTTGTAATCGAACGGTTGGTCGAGCAAACCTGCCTGCCGGCCGCGAACCGCATTCAGGCCGCGCAGCGACATGGCGGCCAGGTCGAACTCGTCGTAGATCAGCGAACTCAGATAGGACCGATAGCCCGGTTCTTCGAACGGTGTTGCGAACTGATCGCCCGGCTGCATCCAAAGCCAGGCCGCCAGCGCCGCCAGCGGAACGATCACGAATGCCGCGATGCGCAAGCTTCGCCGTATCCAAGATGTTCGGCCGGAAGACGGCATGGTTCTGGGCTTGATCCCTAAAAAGGAACCGGCGGGCGGATTGCGTGTTAGTCATTCAAGGGACGTGTCCCCCGCTCGGCCAGTATGAACATGGATGCGCATCGCACGGTGTGTATTCCGATGCCGGGCAGGATTCCAGAAATATGCAACCGGATCGGGATCAAAAAATCAGTGGATGGATTCGTTCTGTAAGTCTTTACCAGTAAATCGTTTGTGATCCCAAGTTTGATTCCGAATCCACCCTCTCACCCTTCTCTGGAATCATGTAAAAGCGGATCGGAATCAAAAAAACTTGTGGGTGCGAATGAGCTCATCCGCAACGATTGCGGACTTCATTTTCTTGACTGTGCAGTTTTCCACCATTATCCTGACTTGGACAGTAGTTCGCCTGTCCTAGCCTTGGTTGGTTCGCTTCGCTTTGACAATCGAGGCGCCCGTCGATCGCAGTGGCGCGGTCGGCGCACGGGACGGGCTACACCATCCATGCAACAAAAGGAGATCGATGTTCGACCGAAACGCACAGCAACGCCCCACCGATCGCGGCCCGCGCATTAACGAACAAATCCGCCTGACTCCGATTCGCGTCATTGGCGCCGAAGGCGAACAATTGGGCATTATTCCGACCGCACAGGCCATGGAAATGGCTCGCGAAGCCGGTTTGGACCTGGTCGAGGTCGCACCGACTGAACGTCCGCCGGTTTGCAAGATCATGGACTACGGAAAATACCGATACGAACAGTCGCGCAAAACCCACAAGAACAAGCCGCACCAGCAGAAACTCAAGGAAATTCGCGTTCGGCCCAAGACTGGCGAGCATGATATCGACACGAAGATCAACCAGGCCAAGCGATTTCTCGAACACAAGGACCGGCTTCTGATCAAAGTGATGTTTCGCGGCCGGGAATTGCAACATATTGAAGAAGGCCAGCGCATCATCACGCACATGCTGGAGAAGCTGGCGGATGTTTCCAAGGTGGAAAAAGCACCCGCCATGGAAGGCAAAAGCATGACGGCAATGCTGGCGCCAAAATCGTAGGAGCCGAGGCGTTTCCACTGCCCATGGCCGGCTGAATTCCTACAATATTGCTTCCGTGTCGGGAATAACCCGGAACCCGCCGGCCCATGCTGCGGGTTCCGCTGCTTTTTTGGATGTGCACATGCCGAAACAGAAGACCAATAAGAGCGTCAAGAAGCGCTTCAAGATCACCGCGTCCGGCAAGATCAAACGCCATAAGGCCAATAAGCGCCACCTTCTGGCCGGGCGCACCAGCAAGCGCAAGCGGCAATTGCGCCAGGCGGCAATCGAGACCGGCAAGATTGCGAAGAAGTACATTGTGGCGTTGGGCGGATGAACCAGGAATTTGGACTCAATTGCCCCGAACTCATTCGCGGGATGAAGAGTCCAGCTTGATGTTCCACACTTGGAACGCAGAACTGAGGACGAACGATGACTCGGGCACGCAGCGGCGTCTCGGTGACGCGGGGCCGCAAACGAATTCGCAAATTGTGCAAAGGCTTCCGGCAAGGCCGGCATAACCTCTTTCGGCAAGCCATCGTCACGCTGATCCGCGGCCGGGCGTTTGCGTTTCGCGATCGCCGGGTCCGCAAGCGCGAATTCCGCAAGCTGTGGATCGTGCGGGTCAATGCCGCCTGCCGCAGCCGCGGCATGCGGTACAGCCAGTTGATGGCAGGTCTGCAGCGTGCGGCCGTGGAACTGGACCGTAAGACGCTGGCGGATCTGGCGGTGCACGATCCGGATGCGTTTACGAAGATCGTCGAATTGGCCCGCAGCCATCTGCCGGCGCCGGCGCAAAAGTCGGCGTGACGCTGGGAAGAGGATCGCGATTCTTCCGCAATTCGGCCCGAAGGCGTGCGTGGCAGGCGCTATGCATCCTTCGGGCCGAAACTGTTTTACGGCGGTCGGGCACTTGCTTGCGCGGCGTGCTCACGAGCGGCGTGCTCACGAGCCTGTGTGTTTCCGAGAACGACTTGAATGTCCACCGAACTGCTGGAACTTGAACGTGGGGCGCGCGCCGAACTGGATGCGTGTGCGGATGAACCTGCGCTGCGGGCCTGGCACACGAAGTATTTCGGCGACTCCGGCGTCGTCAAAGCCGCGATGCGAAAAATCGGCGCCATCCCAAAAGAACAACGCGCCGCCTTCGGCCAGGAGGCCAATCGCGTACAGGAGGCGCTCAAGGCCGCCTATGAGTCCGCGCTGGCGGCGGCTCAGCAGCAAGCGCTCGAACGCAGCCTCGTTGAGGATGTAATCGATGTGACGCTGCCCGGTCGCCCGGCGCCTCGGGGCCGGCTGCACCTGGCGACCAAGACATTGCGCGAAATCTATGCGATCTTCGCCGATCTTGGATTTCAGATCTATCGCACGCGCGAGGTCGAAGACGACCTGACGAATTTCGAACTGCTCAACATGCCGCCCCATCATCCGGCCCGCGACATGTGGGATACGTTTCACACGACCACTCCCGGCGTGCTCCTGCGAACGCATACCTCGCCGGGCCAGATTCACGTGATGCGCGAGTATGCGCCGAAGCCGGTTCGAGTCATCCTGCCCGGCATGTGCTACCGCTACGAGCAGATTACCACTCGCAGCGAAATCATGTTCCATCAGGTCGAGGGGCTGGTCATCGGCACGAACGTTACGATGGCCGATCTCAAGGGGACGATTCAAGCGTTCGCACGCCGGCTGTTCGGCGAATTACGCACGATCCGCATTCGCTCGAGCTATTTTCCGTTCACCGAACCGAGCATTGAAGTGGACGTGGATTGCATCGTCTGCGAGGGAAAAGGCTGCAGCCTGTGCAAGAAAACCGGCTGGCTCGAAATCATGGGCGCCGGCATGGTGCATCCGGTCGTGCTCCGCAACGGCGGCTACGACCCGCAACGGTTTTCCGGTTTCGCGTTCGGCATGGGGCCGCAACGCGTCGCCATGCTGCGGCACGGCATCGACGATATTCGATTGTTTTGGGGCAACGACCTGCGCTTCTTGCGGCAGTTTTGAGATTGCGCCATGAAAATCCCGTTGAAATGGCTCCGCGATTACGTGGATGTTCAACTCGACATCCCCCAACTAGCCGAGCGGCTCACGTTGGCCGGGCTCGAAGTGGCCGGCGTGCGCTTCCTGGGTATGCCCGTCCCCGCGGGGTTCGCGGTTCGACCCGAAGAACTCGGTCCGGAGTGGCTGAAGGACAAGGTCGTCGTCGCCGAAGTCATCAAGGTCGAAAAGCATCCGAACGCGGACAAGCTGCGACTCGTCACGGTCCACTATGGCGGTTCGGAGCCCAAAGTGGTCGTTACGGGAGCGCCGAACATCAACGTCGGCGACTCCGGACAAAAGGTGATTTTGGGGCAGGCCGGTACGCGCTATCTCGACACGCACGTCGACCCGCCGCAGATCAAGGAACTGAAGCCGAGCGTGCTTCGCGGCGTGCCTAGCGACGCGATGGTCATGTCGGAGCGCGAGCTCGGCATCTCCGACGAACATACCGGGATCATTTTGCTTGAAGCCGACGCGCCGGTCGGCATGCCGGCGGTCGAGTTCATGGGCGATGCCGTCATCGAAGTGGATGTCTTGCCCAACATGGCGCGTTGTCTGTCGATGATCGGCGTGGCGCGTGAAGTCGCCGCCATTACCGGTCAAAAGCTGCGTTATCCCGACGTCGACTGCCCGCGTTCGCCGGAAAAGATCGACGGCCAGGTCACGGTCGAGATCGAAAATCCGGCATTGTCCGCCCGATATCAGGCTTTGCTGATCCGCAATGTTGCCCTCGGTCCGTCGCCGGGCTGGATGCAGCGGCGTTTGACGTATGCCGGCATGCGGCCGATTTCCAACATCGTCGATGTGACGAACTTCGTGATGCTCGAATGGGGCCAACCACTTCATGCGTTCGATTACGACGTGTTGCGGAAGCGAGCTGCCGGTGGAAAACCGCGGATCATCGTGCGCCCGGCGCGGCCGGGCGAGAAGCTGATCACGCTGGACAACGTCGAGCGAGACCTGAACCCGGACATGCTGGTGATTGCCGACAGTGCCGGCCCCATTGCACTGGCGGGCGTCATGGGCGGCCTCGAGACGGAAGTAACTGCGCAGACGAAAAATGTGCTGCTCGAGTCGGCCAATTTCGACTATGTGAGCATCCGCCGCACGATGCGAACCCTGAATCTTCCAAGCGAAGCCAGCCTGCGCTTCAGCAAGGGGATTCACCCGGAAACGGTCGCGCCGGCGGCCGAGCGCGCCGCCCAACTGATGGCGAAGTATGCCGCCGGCTCGGTGTGCGCCGGCGTCGTCGATTGTTATCCGGAACGACCGGCCCCTCGAGTCATCGAATTGACGATGAACGATGTCCGTCGCTCGCTGGGCATGGATTTCCCGATCGACGATGCGGTTCGAATCCTCACCGCTCTCGAATTCGACGTGCGCCGGGAAGGTGATCGCCTGAGAGCGACGGCGCCGACGCATCGCCTCGACATTCAAGAAGGCCCCGCCGACCTGATCGAGGACCTGGCGCGCATTCATGGATACGATCGTTTGCCGGCGACATTGCTTGCCGACGAATTGCCGGAGCAGCACGGCAATCGGCCGCTGGCGCTCGAAGAACGAACTCGTGATCTGCTGGTCGGCGCCGGCTTGCAGGAGGCGATTACCTACGCGCTGACCACGCCGGAAAAGGAAGCGCCGCTCACCGGCGGCTCTCGCAACTATGTGACATTGCTGAACCCAATCAGCAACGATCGCACTTCCATGCGGCACACCGTCCTGGCCGGTATTCTCGAAGTCGCGGCCGCGAATTTGAAACACGAATCCTCCGCGGCGCTGTTTGAAGTCGGCTTTGTCTACCTGCCGCGAACCGGCGAGAAGCTGCCGGAGGAGCCGCGTCGCGTGGCCATCGTGCTGGTCGGCCAACGCGGTGCAGACCACTGGTCCAACCCGCTGGGCGAAGCCCAGGCGGAATTCGATTTCTTCGATCTCAAAGGAATCGTCGAATCCTTGACCGCCGACCTGCACCTGCCGGACGTGCAATTTCGACGATCGACCGTGGCCTGGTTGCATCCCGGAAAGGCGGCCGAGTGGATCGTCCAGGGTTCTTCCGCGGGGCATTTCGGGCAATTGCATCCGCGCGTGGCGCCGGCATATGACCTTGCCGGAAAAAATGTCTTCGTCGCAGAGATCGACCTGGACGCGATAATGCAATTCGTTCCGGAACGATATCGGTGCGCTCCGGTCCCGCGTTTCCCCGCGGCGAAGCGCGACATCGCGCTGGTGGTGGACGAGCAACTGACTGCCGAGCAAGTCGCGGCCGAACTCAAATCAGGCGGCGGCGACCTGCTGAGCGCGGTGACGCTTTTCGACGTCTATCGCGGATCGAGCATTCCGCCGGGCACCAAGAGCCTCGCGTATGCGCTGACCTATCAGGCGGCCGATCGCACGTTGACCGACGAGGAAGTCGATCAAGCGCACAAGAAGATCGAAAATCGGGCCGTACACGTGCTCAAAGCCAAGGTGCGCGGAAAATAGCGCGGCATCTAATTGACGCTGAACTCGGGCGGAAATGGATTTTTTCGTTCGCCGGGCATCGGCAACGCTTCCAGCACGTCGAGAAGCGTTTGCGCCCGTACGCCGACGTCGGCCTCTTCCAACAATTGCTGTTTTTGCTCCAGCAGCATCGGCAAGCGGAATGTCAGCATGTCGCAAAGAGCCCCGAGCGCGGTTTCGCCGTTGATCATCTCTTCCAGAATCTTGCGCTCCTTTTCATTGCCGGTAAATCGCGGCATCAAGAGTTCGGCAAAGCGTTCGCGGACGTGCCGGCACTCCAGGGGCGAAATTGTGAGTTCGTCCGAAATCAATTCAACCTTGGCCACGCGATACGGTTGATCGGATTCCAGTTCCTCGACGATACGAATGCGACTGATTCCGCGCAGCAACAACACGTAGCGACCGTCGTTGAGACGCTTGTCGGCGACGATCCGGCCCAAACATGCCACCGAGTGCACGGCCGGCTTGTTGTGGTAGTTTTCCTCCCAACCCGGCTTGAGCAGGCACAGGGCGATGAAACCGTCGCTCGCGAGCGCATCCCGCGTCAATTGCCGATAGCGGGGCTCAAACACATGCAGCGGTTGGACGACTTGAGGAAACAGCACGAGGTTCGGCAGCGGAAAAAGTCGGGCGATGCCGTAGAAGCGTGACAGGAGGAATTGATCGTCGTTCATGATCGCACGTCAATGGTCGTCCTCGTCGCTGAACTCCGTCGGATCGGGCCAGGACTCCGGCGGCGGATCCAGAACGATCGTCGGAATTCGTTCCTGGTTCAGCGCCGCGTGGTCAGGCGGTTCATTCGACTTCAGCAACGGTTCGAAGCAGTGTTCCATGTCCGCCCAAAACTTCGCCACGTCCAGCCCCAGATGGGGCGACGGATATTTTTCCATGTACGCGCGGGCCGTCCGATAGAGCTTGATCGCCCCGCGAAAGTTCCGATTGCCAAAATGGTACAGCCCCACGGCTGCCTGGATCAATCCCTGCACAAATCGCCGATCGTCCCCGATGCACGAATCGAGCCAAAGACTTTCCCATACCTCATGCGCTTCGAAGAATTCGCGCTGGTTGAAGAGCACGATTCCGGCGAGGTAGCGCGGTTCGTATGCCGGTGCAGCATGCATCACCGTCATTGTACAATGCTCCGTGACGATTCGCGCCGGCGGGTCGCAGGATTGGCGGCCATCTGGTAGGATGATCGGGGGCAATTTCTCAAGGCGCATCCGCATGTTCTCGTCGCAGATACCGCTTGCCAGCCTTGCCGCATTGTGCCAGTCGCTTCGCGTCAGTCACGGCGCGGGGCTAACGCTCGTGCACACGTTTTCGCAGCAGGCGAAGAAGGGCCCTCTCGCGGCCCGCGCCGTTTGCCAACGAATCACGGAGCGGCTGAAGGACGGCGACAGCCTGGAAGAAGCGCTTCGCGACGAGAGCCGGGCGTTTCCCAATCTGTTTATCTCGATGGTCTCCGTGGGCGAACAGTCGGGGAATTTGCCGGAGATCTTTCGGGCGTTGGAAGAGTACTATCGCGAGCAGCTAACGCTGCGCCGCGACTTCATTGCGCGCAGCATTTGGCCGGTCGTGCAATTCGTGGGCGCCATCGTCGTCATCACGCTGCTGATCCTGATCAGGGGCATGTTGTCGGCCAACCCGGAAACGGCATTCGACCCGATCGGCCTGGGCGTCGGGCCGCTTGGCGCGCTCAAGTTTCTACTGCTTATCGCCATCTTCTTGACGGTGCTCTTTGGCGGCTACTTTCTGGCCACGCGCGTCCTCGGCAAGACAGCCACCGTGCATCGCCTGTTGCTGGCCATTCCCGTAGTCGGTCCATGCGTTCAGGCGCTGGCGCTGACCCGGCTCAGCCTGGCGATGAGCCTGACCCTGGACACGAGCCTGCCGACGACCAAGGCGATGCGGCAAAGCCTGGCCGCGACCGGCAACGGCGCCTACGAAGCGTGCGGCACCAGCGTCGCCGCCGCCGTCAAGGACGGCGAAACCGTCGGCACGGCATTGCGGAATACCGGCATGTTTCCCGATGAGTTCGTCGCGGCGGTCGAAAATGCCGAGGAAACGGGCCAGATTCCGGAAGTGATGGAGCGGCAATCGCAACAGTATCAGGAGCTTGCTAGCCTGCGCATGCGGACGCTGACCACTGCTGCCAGTTTCGCCGTCTGGGCTGGCGTTGCCATCCTGATTATTTGGGCGATCCTGCGTATCGCTTTTTCGATCAAGGGCGTTTACGACGATGCCATGAAGGGCGTGTAAGACGCAAACTACTCGGCCGCCAGCGAAACGCACACTATCTCCTTGTCGTTCCGTGCGAACACACACTTGTTAGCGAACGCGGGGTGCGACCAGACCACGTCGCGGCCTCGGGCATGCTGGCTCGGTTTGAGCAGATTGGCTCGGCTGATCTCCTCGTAACCCTTCGGCGAAAGTTTCGCGATGATCAAATCGCCCTGGTCGTTGAACAGAAAAAAGCGATCCGCGTGTTCGACAAAGAAGATCGTTCCAAACAACGCCTCTTTACCACCGATCGCCTGATAGGACGACCAAAGCAATTCGCCGGTTTCGGCGTTCAAACACACCACATTGCCCATGCTGCAGACGCCGTAGATATGTCCGTCCTTGAATACCGGCGTGCTCATAAGCGTGTGCAAGCGATCCGGTTTGCCGGGGTTGTTGCTTTTGCCGCGATAGAGGACTTTCGGCTCGCCTTTTTCGAAAACGCGCATGCCCAGCGGGCCGTGGTAGCCGGAGGTAAGAAAGAGCAGGTCGCTTTGGAGGCGGGGCGTCGCAATGGTGACGTTCGGCCGCATCGGTTTGCCGTCTTCGGGGTAGGCCACCGTCCACAGCACTTTGCCGGTTTCGGGTTCGACCGCATTGACGGACTCGCTGAGCCAGATGAATAACTGCCGCGTGTTTCCAATTTGGACCATCGTCGGCGGCGCGTAGCCGACGTCCTCGCTCGTCAGCGTTCGCCAGATTTCCTTGCCGCTGTCCTTGTCGAAAGCCACTGCGGCGCTGCCGTCGCCGCCGACGAGGCTGATCAGTTTTCGTCCGTCGATGAGTAAGTGAGCCGAGTATCCCCAAACGGGCGGAGTGCACTTGTATTCTTTTGGCAGTTCCTTGGACCAGAGAATCTTGCCGGTGTCCTCCGCGAAACAAAACAAATGCCCCATTGTGCCGAGCGTGTAGACTTTGCCGTCGTGTACGAGGGGCGTGGTTCGCGGCCCCGACGGGTAGCTAATTTTGACGTAAGGGCAATCGTATTCATGT
>Ga0073934_10002582_pt1 | contig 36924 bp, 36 predicted proteins | sample LarsenN4metaG_FD_76834 | JGI IMG/M metagenome (GOLD analysis project Ga0073934, IMG submission 76834) | Hot spring sediment bacterial and archeal communities from British Columbia, Canada, to study Microbial Dark Matter (Phase II) - Larsen... ... | reverse complement strand
CGCATGACGGTGACGCCCACGCAGCGTGGTGCCGTCGTCTCACATGATGACGTCACGGCGCTGGTCGAAGCGGAGCGACGTCAGAAGCTGCTGACCAATGAGCTCAATCACCGCGTCAAGAACACGCTCGCGATCGTGCAGGCCATCGCCTCCCAATCGATCCGATCGTCGGCAGACGTCCAGGCCGTCAAGCAAGCCTTCGTGGCACGGATCGGCGCGCTGGCCCGCGTGCACGATACGCTGACCGCGACGGCGTGGAGTGGCGCGACCCTCGCCGAGATCGCAGAGGCTACGCTCGAACCCTTCCGATCGAGCGGCGGCACGATCTCGGCGACTGGCCCGGACGTGCGCCTCGATGCCGGAACCGCCGTGACGCTGAGCCTCGCACTCCACGAGCTGGCGACCAACGCGACGAAGCACGGTGCGCTCAGCCAGCCGACCGGCCATGTGACGCTGGAGTGGACGCTCGCCAACGGGCCTGCGGAAGTGCATGTGAGCTGGGTCGAGAGCGGCGGCCCGCCGGTCGTTCCACCGACCCATGAGGGGTTCGGCAGCCGCCTCATTCGCGGTGTGGCGCGTGGCGGCGACTTCGCGGTGTCGTTCGATCCGGCCGGCGTCCGCTACCTGCTGACGCTGCCGATAGAGAAATCGTGATCCGGCGCCTGCCGCCAGCGTCTTGACCGGGTGCATCTGGCGCTTGCATCTCTCGACTGTGCTCACCGGGAGATGCAAACCATGGTCCGTCCGGCTCTGCTTGCGGCCTTTGCCCTCGTCGCCGTCTTTGTGACTTTCTCGCCGGCCGGCGCGGCGCCGAAGATCGGCGAGCCTGCGCCCGCATTCACCGTCGTCGACAGCAAGGGCACGAAGCGCAGCCTCGCCGAGTTCGCCGGTAAGACCGTCGTACTCGAATGGTCGAACGACGGCTGTCCCTTCGTGCGCAAGCACTACGATACGGGCAACGTGCAGGCGCTGCAGCGGGAGACGACGGCCACGGGCATCGTCTGGCTGACGGTCATCTCGTCGGCGCGCGGCATGCAGGGCTACGTTGAAGGTCTGGAGGCGGATGAACTGACAACTACGCGCAAGGCGGCCCCGACGGCGGTGCTGCTCGACGCGGACGGCAAGGTCGGTCGCCTCTACGACGCGCGGACGACCCCGCACATGTATGTGATCGGTCCCGATGGCCGGCTCGCCTACCGGGGCGCCATCGACGACAAGCCGACGCTCCGGCACGACGACGTAAAGACGGCGGACAATTACGTGCGCCGCGCGCTCGCCGCGGTGGCGGCCGGCAAGCCCGCCGATCCCTCCGTCACGCGCCCCTATGGCTGTTCCGTGAAGTACGCGGACTGATCAGTCGCAGACGAAATAAAGCTCGCCCGCGAGGTTCCAGTAGCACCCACCCCGCTCACGGGGCAGCGCATGGTCCCAGATGGCCTCGATCTTCCGTGAGGCGGTCCTCTGAACGGCGGCGTTTGGTTCGGCCCGCCGCGAGCGATGCGAGCGCACGGCAGGACGGTCGTTGACACTGGCTTCCGCCTCCTCGCGCGCCGCAGCAGGGACGCGGAGCAGGATCGGGTCTCTGTGATTCTCCTCCACCGCTTCCGCGTAGCTCCAGCCGGCAATCGCCGTGTAGGCGACCGGGTCGACTTGCGGGGCTTCCGATGAATATGCGGAAGCGACGGCGACGACGTCGTCACGCGGCGCGATGATCTCCCGCTGCTCCGTCGATTGGGCGACCGTCGTGGGAGCCGGGGCGGCCGCTGGCGGTGGGGCCTCTGTCTGCGCGATTTCAGTTTGCAGTCCCTCGGTCGCTTCGGGGAGCGCCTCTCTCACGGCTTCCACGAGAGCGGGCGCTGCGACCGGCGCGAGCACCGAGCGCTCGAGGCCATGTGCGAAGGCGAACCGGGCGTAGCCGTCTTCGGAGGCAGGCGGCGTTATGGGCGTATCGGCGGCCGTGGCGACGGAGGCCGGAACTTCGGTCGAATCGGGGACGGCCAACAACTCGACGGCCAGCACGGCGCCGAGAAAGCCCGTGACAAAGCCGAGGATCGCCGAATAATCGTGCAGACGACGGAACATGACTGACAGTCCTTCCCAGCCGCCAGGGCAAAAGCCCCGAAACCGCGACAATTGCCGCGAGGGAAAGACATTAACAATCTATTCCTAAAGAAAAATTATTCGTGCCGAATTGGGCCGAATTGCAACGAAGCGAAAACTTCCACCGCCTGGGAGATTAATCCGCAGACCGCAGGATACGTGATCCGCCAACGGAAAGTCAGATCGTTGGCGTACGGTAGAGTAATTGCCCGTCGATCTTGATCTCGACGTCGCGCACGTAAGGCTTGAAGCGTGCGGGCTCGACCGTCATCCCGAAGCCTGGGCGATCCGGCACGTGGATGTAGCCGTCACTGTCGCGCTCGATCGTCTCCACGGCGATGCTGTAGGCAACTGGCCGGGCCTCCAGCGGGTATTCAGCGATTTCGTCGGCCGCGAGGCCGGCAAACGGCTGGATCGACGCCGACAGCGCCAGTTGAGATGTGAACGTATGATTGACGTAGGTCACGCCCTTCGCGGCCGCGTAATCGGCAACGCGCTTGGCGTCCGTGATGCCACCGATGCGACCGGCGTCGATTTGCACGAAGCCGATGCCGCCATGATCGATCATGTGGCGGGCCATCCAGTAATCGTGTGCGCCTTCCCCGCCGGCGAGTTTGACGGACCCCGACCGCCGCGCCAACCCGGCATAGGCATCGAGCGCGCCCGACACGAACGGCTCCTCGAGCCACGTGGCGCGCGCCTCGATCAGTGCCGGGAGGGACTTCTCGGCCCGCTCCAAGTTGTCGACCCAGACGGTGCCCGCGTCGACCAGGAGGCGACCTTCCGGCCCAAGACCTTCGCGCGCTGCCACGACCTGGTCCCGATCGAGCTCCGGCGACCCCTGGCCGTAGGGACCCCAGCCGAACTTGGCGGCGCGAAAGCCTTTGGCCTGGATCGCTTTGGCCTTTGCGAGCGTCTCGGCCGGATCGTCGCCAAAGAGGACGGAGGCATAAGGCAGCTTCGGATAGGCCTTCGCATAGCCGAGCAGTTTCCAGACGGGCTCCCCGCGGGCCTGACCGAGGAGGTCCCACAGCGCCATGTCGATCCCCGACAGTGTATGCGCCGCCTGCAGCAGATCGAGGCTGCGGGCGCGAACCGTCCGGTTGATGCGGAGGATATCGGCCGGCCCGTCCACGGGCTCGCCGAGCACCGACGTGACCACCGGGTGGCAAGCGGAATGGGACATCGGCGTCACGAGCGCGGCGATCGACGGCAGCGGAGAGGCCTCGCACTCACCCCAGCCGACATATCCTCCTGCCGCCACGCGCACGAGGCAGGCATCCTGGCTGCCGTCGCCGATGTCTTCGATCACCGGCATGGCGAGGTAGAAAAAATCTACGCTGTCGATTTTCATGGCGCTTTCTCCCTGTCCCTCAGCCTAGAGGCAGGCCGCGCAGCAGGGAAGTCGCCGCGTCCGGCCGCGGACGCAGGCTTCGCGACAGCCCCATGTGCTCGACTGCCGGCGCTCGGCGGGGCGCATCGCGCACCGTCGGCTCTGCCATTGAGCCCGGCGACCGTGGGGAGAGGCCATGTACGGCGACGTGAAGCGAATTTTGGTGACGGGCGGCGCCGGCTTCCTCGGCTCGCATCTTTGCGAACGCCTGCTCGCGCTCGGCCACGAAGTCTTGTGTGTCGACAACTATTTCACGGGCACGCGGCGGAACGTGGCGCACCTCCTGTCCGAGCCGCGGTTCGAACTGCTGCGCCATGACGTGACCTTCCCGCTCTTCGTCGAATGCGATCAGATCTACAACCTGGCCTGCCCCGCATCGCCGATCCACTACCAGCACGACCCCGTTCAGACGACCAAGACGAGCGTCCACGGCGCGATCAACATGCTGGGGCTCGCAAAGCGTGTGAAGGCGCGGATCTTCCAGGCTTCGACCTCGGAGGTCTATGGCGACCCGACGGTTCATCCGCAGCCGGAGGACTATTGGGGGAACGTCAATCCGATCGGCTTCCGCTCCTGCTACGACGAGGGCAAGCGCTGCGCCGAGACGCTGTTCTTCGACTATCACCGCCAGCACCGCCTCGAAATCAAGGTCGTGCGCATCTTCAATACCTACGGTCCGCGGATGCATCCGAACGACGGCCGCGTCGTCTCGAACTTCATCGTGCAGGCGCTGAAGGGCGAGGACATCACGCTCTACGGTGACGGCTCGCAGACGCGCTCGTTCTGCTATGTCGACGATCTGATCGATGGCTTCATCCGCATGATGGAGAGCCCCGCCGAGCTGACGGGTCCGATCAATCTCGGCAACCCGGGCGAATTCACGATCCGCGAACTGGCAAACCTCGTGATCGAGCTGACGGGGTCGAAGTCCCAGATCGTTTTCCGGCCGCTGCCCCAGGACGATCCCAAGCAGCGCCGTCCTGACATCACTCGGGCGCGCACCCATCTCGGTTGGGAGCCGAAAATCCCGCTGCGGCTCGGCCTCGAAGCGACGATTGCCTATTTCGACAACTACCTGAGCGCCAATCGGGTCGAGGCGATCGCCGCGCCGCCGCGCCTGCTGCCGGAGATCGCGGGAGCCGAAAAAGAAATCGCGGCCCGGAAGGCCGCGAGTTGAGGGGGCTATCCGCATCAGAGGGTACGATGCGTACTCTGAGAAGATGCTCCTGGATTCGCGCGGATTTGCGGCCTGATCGCGGTGGCCGCGTGGCAAATCAGGCGCTAGCGTACCTGAGGAAGTGGACGTCAGTCTCGCCCCAGTTCCGCCGGTCGAACGCCGCGTAGGTGGGCGGAACGGCGAGCTCTGTTCCGGCACGTTCCTCGACGACGACCAGAGCCCCAGGTTCGAGCCATCCCTCGGTAAGCGCGACGAGCGCTTTGTCCGCAAGGCCCTTACCGTAGGGCGGATCGAGGAACGCGATCCGGAACGGGCCCTGCGTCCCAGCGGGCCCAAGAGACGTGGCGTCGCGGCGGAAAATCTTCGTGACCCCCGTAAGCCCGAAGGCCTCGACGTTCGTGCGGATGAGCGCCCGCGCCGCCGCATCCTCTTCGACGAACAGGCAGTAGGCGGCGCCGCGCGAAAGCGCTTCGAGGCCGAGCGCCCCCGTTCCCGCAAACAGGTCGATCACCCGCGCGCCGTCGACATCGGGCGCTTCGGCATTGTGCGCGATGATGTTGAAGACGCTCTCGCGCACGCGATCGGACGTCGGCCGCACCCGCCCGTCCGTCGGCTCGGCGAGCGGGCGACCGCGAAAGCGCCCGGCGACGATCCTCACGTACCGCTCTCCGTCATTCGAGTTCCCAGTCCGGCTCGACGGCGCGTGGCGGCAGACGTTTCGCTTCGCGCCGCTCGACAGGTTCCTCGTCGTCCGGCTGATCGAGTCCGAATTCAGCCGCAAGCCGTGGCCCGAGTTGTTCGGCGAGAACACGGCGCCGGACGATCGCCGTCTCTCCGGGCTCGAGGTCGGTCAGCTGAAAAGGTCCGAAGGAGATGCGGATGAGGCGGTTCACGTCGAGGCCCAGGTGGCCGAGGATCCGCCGGACCTCGCGGTTCTTGCCTTCGCGCAGACCGATGGTCAGCCAGACGTTGGCGCCCTGCACGCGGTCGAGCGTCGCCTCCACCGGGCCATAGCGCATCCCATCGATCTCGACGCCGTCCGCGAGGTCGGCGAGCATGTCCTCCGTCACCGTGCCGTGCGCCCGAACGCGATAGCGACGCAGCCATCCGGTTGCGGGCAGTTCGAGATGCCGCGCGAGGGCCCCATCGGTTGTGAGCAGCAGCAGGCCTTCCGTATTGAAGTCGAGCCGGCCGATCGAGACGACCCGCGGCAAGTGCGCCGGCAAATTGTCGAAGACGGTCGGCCGACCCTCGGGGTCCCGGTGCGTGGTTACAAGTCCGCGGGGTTTGTAGTACCGCCAGAGGCGGACGGGCTCGGCGACGGGGAGCGGCTGACCATCGACGACGATCCGGTCGCGTGGACCGACGTCCAGCGCCGGGCTCTTCAACACCTCGCCGTTGACGCGCACACGGCCCTCGGCGATCCAGCGTTCGGCATCCCGTCGGGAACAGAGACCCGCCCGCGCCATCGCCTTGGCGATGCGCATCGTCTCGCTCGGCCGCCCCTCGGCCGGGCGCGGCCCGCCGCGGCGCTGATCGCGATTGCCAGGCTTGCCGGGGCGGTTCGGCCGATCTCGACCGCTCGGCCCTGCAGGTCTGCTATCGCGTTGTTCGCCGGTCCGCGGTCCGGTCTTCGCGCCGGGGCGCTTGCCCCGTTCGGGACGATCGCCCTCGCGCGGACGGTCGGAAGCGCGATAGGATTTACGCCCAGGGGGACGGCGGTCTGATCGGTCGCGCATGGGAAGGGCTCACGAAACGGGGACCCGTTATGACATCGGTGCCGCCGGGAGGCTACATGGAGATTGCGCTGGCCGAAGCGCGCAAGGCGGCGGCCCGCGGAGAAGTGCCGGTGGGCGCCGTGGCAGTCGCGGGCGACGGCACCGTGATGGCGGCCGACGGCAACCGGACCCGTGAGTGGCGGGACCCGACGGCCCATGCCGAAATCGTGGTTATCCGAGCGGTTTGCGCGGCGCGCGGCAGTGAGCGCATCGGCGACGTCGATCTCTACGTCACTCTCGAACCCTGTCCGATGTGCGCCGGCGCGATCTCGTTCGCCCGCATCCGCAGGCTCTACTACGGCGCGGACGACCCGAAAGGCGGGGGCGTCGAGCACGGCCCCCGCGTCTTCCACCAACCGACCTGCCATCACCGGCCCGAGATCTACGGCGGGCTGGCCGCCAGCGAAGCGGCCGACGTCCTGCGCCGCTTCTTCGCCGATCGGCGCGACTGATCTGGTCCCTTACTCGCCGAACAGGTTGCCCGAGCGTCCGAGGTTGCGGAACAGCTGGCGCAGGACCCCTTCCTCACGCGTGTTCGCCGACGGCGTCGTCCGGCTGATGAAGTCGAACACCTTGCCGTCCTTGATGCCGTAGTTGGCGATCCGCTCGACCATGCCGGCCTGGGTGAAGTAGACCGCGACCACCTTCCGGTCGACCTCGGTCGGCGTGAAGAAAGCCGCCTGCGACATGGTCGAGGAGATGTAATAGTAAACGGTCCCGGTCCCGAGCGTCGTCGAGGTCGCCGGCGTGCCGAGGATGTTGCGGACCGAATCGGCCGTCATCCCGGGCTGGATCTGCTGAAGGTCGGATTCCTGGAACTGATGGCCGTGCTTGGTCACGGTCGAGGCGCAGCCGGCGAGGAGCATCGCCGTTGCTGCTACGACCAGGAACCCATTCGCACGCGCCTTGGGTTGCCCCCTGCGGCGTCCAGGATCGATCGTCTGCATGGTTGCCGTCCCCCGTCCCCACGTCGAACCCCGTTCAGCCGGAATAATCGGCCGCACCGGGTCTGGCAACGCATCCCGCTCGCCCTGCTCACCGTTTCCTGCCATATCCGGTCGGAAGCGTCGACGGAGTGGAAAGCGCGCCGAAATGCTGACCTGGTTGCGAGAACGCGGGCGAACGGGCCGGACGGCATCAAAGCTTTATGGCTCGATCGTGGCCCATGCCCGCAACCCAGCGTTCTTCACGGACCTCGGCGTGCCCGATTCGCTCGAAGGCCGATACGGTGTGCTCGTGGTGCACCTGTGGCTTATCCTCGATCGTTTGAAGCGGGCCCCCGCGGCGGAAGGCCTCGCCAGGGCCCTTGTCGAGACGTTCGTGACCGACATGGACGACAACATGCGTGAGATCGGGGTGGGCGACCTCTCGGTGCCGCGCAAGGTCAAGAAGGCAGCCGCCGGCCTGTTCGATCGCACGCGTGAATACGATGCGGCCTTGGCGACCGGCGACGACGCGGCCCTGTGTGCCGCCCTCGGCCGTCACCTCGCCGGCAGCGACGCTTGGCCGGCCGCGGGCCGGCTGTTGTCCTGGATCCGCGCGACGCGCGGCGAACTCACCCGCTGGCCCGACGATCGCCTGCTCGCTGGCGAGATCGCGATGCCCGCGCCCGAGACGGGAGCATCTGCCCCATGAGCGAGGAAGGTTTCGACCCGGTGTTCGACTGGTCGCACGAGGCTCATACTTTGGCCGCAGGGCGCGGCGTCGAAGTGGAGCGGTCGGCGTCGGCCAAGGAGCGAGGGGCTCTTCTCGAAGCCCTCGATCTCGCTTCCTGTGATCGCGTCGACGTGCGCTATAAGATCGTGGCGCGGGCCGGTGGACGCTTCCAGCTGACCGGTCGCATCGTCGCCGACCTCGCACAAAGCTGCGTCGTGACGCTCGCGCCGGTTCCGGCCCACCTCGACATCACGCTCAGTCTCGAATTCTGGCCGGCGGACAGCGTCGAACGCGGCGGTGCCTTCGACGCGATGGGGCCGTCGGATCCCGAGCCGATCGAAGACGGCCGGCTCGATGTCGGCCGCGTCGTTTACGAAGAAATCGCTGCTGCCCTCGACCCCTATCCCCGCGCACCGGGCGCCGAGTTCGAGCCGGATGCCCCCCCCAATGAGCCCAAGGACAATCCATTTGCAGCGCTTGCTCGGCTCAAGCGGTCGGAGTAAATGCCGACGTCGCGGCTGGGTTCGGTGTGCAACGTCGGCGGGTAGTGGCGGGTCCACGACGGCTGATCGGTCCAGCGCCCCCGGATCTTGGCCGGGCGACGAGTGAGGTGAGAGAGCAGCATGCCGGCAGCGGACCGCCAGCCGCGGATCATAGCCCTGGACGCCATGGGGGGCGACCACGGCCCCGAGGTCGTGGTGCCGGGCGCGGCCCTCTCGCTCGAGCGCCATCCCGACATCCAATTTCTCCTGTTCGGCGACGAGGCGCGCATCAAGGCGGCGCTCGCCCGCCATCCCGCGCTCGCTGCGCGGAGTACCGTTCACCACTCCGCCAGCACCATCGCCAGCGACGACAAGCCGAGCCAGGCGGTACGGCGCGGCAAGGGGTCGAGCTTGTGGCTCGCCATCGAGGCCGTCCAGAAGGGCGAAGCGGAGGTCGTCGTCTCGGCCGGTAACACCGGCGCGCTGATGGCGATCTCCAAGCTGCTGCTCAGGCCGATCGCCGAAATCGAGCGCCCGGCCATCGCCGCGCTCTGGCCGACCATCGACGCCGAATGCATTGTGCTCGACGTCGGCGCAAACATCGGTGCGTCGCCGTCTCAGCTCTGCGAGTTCGCCCTCATGGGCGCCGCCATGGCGCGTGCCTTGTTCCATGTCGAGCGGCCGTCGGTCGGTCTGCTGAACGTCGGCGTCGAGGAAATCAAGGGTAACGAGGACGTCAAGCAGGCCCACGCGATCCTGAAGGAGATCGCCGACCTGCCCATCGACTACCGCGGCTTCGTCGAGGGTGATCAGATCGGCCAGGGTGTCGTCGACGTGGTTGTCGTCGAAGGCTTCGCCGGCAACATCGCACTGAAGACCGCCGAGGGAACGGCCAAGCAGATCGGCATCTATCTGAAGGATGCTCTCGGTCGCTCGATGTGGTCGCGGCTCGGAGCTTTTCTCGCTCAGGGTGGTTTCCGTGTTCTGAAGAAGAAGATGGACCCCCGGCGCGTTAATGGCGGACTGTTCCTCGGCCTCAACGGCATTTCCATCAAGTCGCACGGCGGCACCGACGCGCTGGGCTTCGCCAGCGCCATCGACCTCGGCTACGACATGGCCGAGAGCGGACTGCTCGCTCGCCTCGCAGCCGACATCGCCGCATTCCATGGACGGCTCGCTGCCGCCAAAGCGTCATGAAGATCGACCTTTTCCGTTCGCCGTGGTCCGAGGGGGCGAACAACGGACCGCGCGCACCGGTCGAAGTTGAGGACAGGGGGACCCCGTGGCCGTCATCAGATCCGTAATTCGGGGCGTCGGCGCCTATCTCCCGAAGCGCGTGCTGACGAATGCCGACATGGCCAAGATCGTCGACACCACCGACGAGTGGATCGTCGAGCGAACCGGCATCAAGTCGCGCCACATCGCCGACGAGAAAGAGACGACGTCCGACCTCGGCATCGCGGCGGCGCGCCAAGCGCTCGTGCGGGCCAACATCAACCCCGCCGACATCGATCTCGTCGTCTGCGCCACCGCGACGCCCGACCGGACGTTCCCGGCGACCGCCGCACGCATCCAGGCGGGCCTCGGCATCACGCAGGGCGCCGCCTTCGACGTCCAGGCGGTCTGCTCCGGCTTCGTCTACGCCCTCGCCGTCGCCGACAACTTCCTGCGCGTCGGTCAGTTCAAGCGCGCCGTCGTCGTCGGCGCCGAGACGTTCTCGCGTATCCTCGACTGGTCCGATCGGACGACGTGCGTCCTGTTCGGCGACGGCGCCGGCGCCGTCGTACTCGAAGCACACGCCCAGGCCGGCAAGTCGCAGGATCGCGGCATCCTCTCGACGCGCATCCGCGCCGACGGCCGCTACGAGGACCTGCTGTACGTCGATGGTGGTCCCGGCTCGACCAAGACCGTCGGCCACCTGCGCATGAACGGCCGCGAGGTCTTCCGGCACGCTGTTCAGAAAATCTCCGGCGTGATCGAAGAGACGCTCGTCGAGACGGGCTACACGGCCGACGACATCGACCTCTTCGTGCCGCATCAGGCGAACGCGCGCATCCTCGACGGCGTCGCCCGCAAGCTCGGGGTGTCGCCGGAAAAGATCATGATGACGCTGCAGAAGCACGGCAACACGTCGGCCGCGTCGATCCCTCTCGCGCTCAATCAGGCCTTCGAAGAGCACCGCCTGCGCGAGGGTAACCTCATCCTTCTCGAAGCGATGGGCGGCGGGTTCACGTGGGGCGCAGCCCTCGCACGCTGGTAGCAGTGTTCCCATAATGGGTTAGAAATCAGCCGGTTGCCCTCGCGCGCCGATTGACCCGCATGAGCCGTCTCGGTAGCATCGGTTGGATGCAGCGGCGGGAGGCGGGAGTCATGGGCGGCAGGGCCATGGGCGGAAAGACGCTGACGCGCGCGGACCTCGCAGAGGCCGTCGTCGAAAAAGTCGGACTACCACGGAACGAATCGCAGGAACTGGTAGAACTGGTGCTCGGCGAGATCGCAGGCTGCCTTGCTCAGGGTCAGTCGGTGAAGTTGTCCTCGTTCGGGTCGTTCGGCATTCGCCAGAAGGGCGAGCGGGTCGGGCGCAATCCGAAGACGGGCCAGGAAGTCCCGATCACGCCGCGTCGCGTCCTGGTGTTTCGCGCAAGCAACATCATGAAGAACCGGATCAACGCCGGGCTGTCACGCAAGAAGGCTGCCGAATAGGCGAACCCCGCCTTTCGTTCTGTCGAAGCGTGTCACGGGTCGAAGAAGGAAGCGGGGCGACCATGCCGAAAGCTGCCGAAGCCTTCCGGACCATCAGCGAAGTCGCCGATACGCTCGACGTCCCGAAGCACGTGCTGCGCTTTTGGGAGCTTCGGTTTCCCCAGATCAAGCCGATGAAGCGCGGCGGTGGCCGTCGATACTATCGCCCGACCGACGTCGAACTCTTGCGCGGCATTCGCCACCTGCTGCACGCCGAGGGATACACCATCAAAGGTGTGCAGAAGATCCTGCGCGAGCATGGTATCGAGCAGGTGAAGGCCGCCGGCCGGCGGGCACTCTCGTCCGGCAACTCCGTACATCCTCCGATGGCCGACCAAGTGGTCGCGATGCCGGCCACAACTCCGGCCGCGCCGGAGAAGCAGGCCCGGAAGGGTCGCGCTGCTGCACCGTCGGTGGCCAAGTCTTCCGAAGCTTCCTCACCCGCGGCGCCGGATCGAAAATTTCTGGAGCGGCTGCTCGACGAGCTCGTAGCCTGCCGTGCGATCCTTGCGGCGCCGGACCAGCCTGCCACCACAAGGGCCCGGCGCGGCGCGTCGTCCTGACGTCGCGCCCCGTGCTCGCTGTCTACATCGTCGACATCGAGACTGCGGCAGCGGCGCTGGAAGCCCTCGAGGTTCACGCGCCGCGCCTTTCCGACGCCGAGGAAGCGCGCGCCGCCAGCATTCCAGATGGCGATCGCCGGCGGGCTTGGCGGGCGTGTCACATCGCCCTGCGCATCGTGCTCGAGAGATGGGCTGGCGAAGGCATCCGCCGACAGCCGTTCCGTCATGGCCCGCATGGCCGCCCCTCGCTGCCTCAACCGTCGCCCCACTTCAGCCTGTCGCATACGGAGGGTTTGGCCGTGATCGCCTGCGCCTCGGCCGGTGAGGTCGGCGTCGACGTCGAACGCCGGCGTGACCTCGCGCTGTCGCCGGAGCGCCACGCGATGATCATGGCTGCGGCCGTCGGCCTGAGGCCGACCGACGAAAGGCTCCACGAGGAGGTCGGGATCCTTCAGGCCTGGACACGCCTCGAAGCCCTCGGGAAGGCGTTGGGAACGGGCATCGGCGCGGTCCTCTCGGCCGCACGCGACGACGCCTCGGGACGGAACCCCACCGGGCCGGACTCGTCCGCGGTTGCCCGCCTGCTTAGTACAGCGGATATTCGCGTCGTCGACCTCGCACTGCCTCCGCCCTATTGCGGGGCCCTGGCCGCGCCTCGCCGCGAAGTCCCGCCGATGATCGTTCCGCTGCCGACCGACGAGGCTGGCCTCCGGGCGTTCGCGGGCCGATCGTGATTGTGTTGACCTCCCCGATCGTCCAGGGCAAAAGGGGGCCTGATCGGAGCGTAGCGCAGCCTGGTTAGCGCACCAGTCTGGGGGACTGGGGGTCGTGGGTTCAAATCCCGCCGCTCCGACCAATATCTCGCTCGAGCAGAGCGCCAATGCCGCCGCCTCAACAGGTCAGGGCGGTGCTTTTTGGGCGACCTACACCCGGATGGCAAGTCCGCTGCCTTAACTGTACGCATTGAGTAGACTTGCCGCCATCCGATCGATTGAAAACTGTGTTTCGACGGCTCGGATCTCGAATGCAGCTCTCGGTATGCCGTAAACGACGCAGGACGCTTCATAGTGTCCAAAGGTCGTCGCGCCCGCCTTGCGCATCTTGAGAAGTTCCTCGGCGCCGTCCCGCCCCATTCCAGTGAGGATCGCACCGATGGCGGCGGCGGGGTCTTCTTCTCATTCACCTCGGCGATTCAACGGTGCACCTTCGGCCTTGGATGTTGATTGTGGTACCGGTTGCTCGGGCAGCTAGCGGAGCGTTGGGAGCAGAGAGGATGTCGCCCCCCTAGCGCAGACTGCTCCAAGCGACACGCGCCTGTCAGTTATCCGTTCCGCCATCGGTATATGTAAAATGGTTCTGTACTGCCCGAAGTTACCGCGCAGCGATCCGAGTTCCGGACTTCGTCGCCTTCTCCTTGAGTCGAGTGGCCTTCGGAGCCTTCGATGGTCTTGCCCCCTTTGAGATCGCCGGCTTTGCGATGTCGGCGATCGTGTGCTGGTCCAGTACAGCGATGAAAGCTGCGAAGGCATTGTCGAGAATGGGCCCGCCACCGGACCGAGCCTCTTCGCCAGCGGTGATGTCACTCCCGAACTCAATCACCTGGACGACGTCGCTGATCCGAATGTGCGAGGCCGGCCGAGCGAGCTTGAGACCGCCATTTCTGCCGCGGATCGGCGCGAGAAACCCGGCCTTCGTCAGGATGTGGACCGACTTGAGGGTGTTCTGCAGGGTCATATCCAATTCGTGAGCGACATCCGCGGCCCTCACGAGGTGGTCGCCCGCTTCCGCGCACAGCCTCAAGATCCCGATCGCGTAGTGAGTCTGTTTGGTCAGGCGCATCCGGTCGCTCCGAATTGTTGCCCCCGTGAGTAGACAATAACGGCTCCGCGAGCAAGTGTGGCCGGTCTCCGACCTCGATAATACTTGACGAGCGACGACTAGTTTTATAACACGACGCCCAGTGTCAACTTTTGCGAGGAGATTTACCGTGGAGCGCTTTGTTGTTGGCCGTCGCAGCTTTCTTGCCATGTCGGCCGGCGGGATGGCGTCTGTTGCCATGCCGAACGTCGTGCGGGCGCAGGAGAAGGTCGTGAACCTGTATTCGGCTCGACACTACGACACGGACGAAGCGCTCTATGGAGATTTCGCCAAGGCGACCGGCATCCGGATCAACCGGATCGACGGCAATCCGGATGCGCTGATCGAGCGGCTGAAGGCCGAGGGCAGCAACAGCCCGTGCGACGTCTTCATTTCCATTGACGCTGGTCGCATCGAGGCCGCACGGGCACAGGGTCTCCTGCAGGCCATCAATTCAGAAGCGATCGTCGGCGCCGTTCCTGACAATCTCCGCGACCCCGACGGTCACTGGTTCGGGTTTTCGACGCGTGCCCGCGTGATCATGTATCACAAGGACCGTGTGAAGCCGGGTGATGTTGCAAGTTATGAGGATCTCGCGAACCCGAAGTGGAAGGGCAAGGTCCTGACCCGGTCGTCGACCAACATCTACAGCCAGTCGCTGACCGGATCCGTGCTAGCGGCCCACGGCGCCGAAAAGACCGAGGCTTGGTGCCGCGGGCTCGTCGCCAACTTTGCTCGGGCACCGAAAGGCGGCGATACAGACCAGATCCGGGCCGTCGCGGCCGGCGAAGGCGATCTCGCGATTTCCAATACCTACTACCTCGGCAAGATCATCCGCACCAACAAGCCCGAAGATAAGGAACTGATCGCCAAGATCGGCGTGATCTTCCCGAACCAGGGCGACCGCGGCACACACATCAACATCTCCGGTGGCGGGTTGGCCGCACATGCCAAGAACAAGGAGAACGGCATCAAGTTCTTGGAGTATCTGGTCACCGCCTCAGCGCAGCGCTATTTCGCGGCCGGTAACGACGAGTATCCGGTCGTCGCCAACGTGGCTGCGCCAGCGAGCGTCGCCGGGTTCGGCACCTTCAAGGCGGACAAGCTCAATGCCCGCGTCTTTGCACGCAACAATGCCGAAGCTCTCAAGATCATGGATCGCGCCGGCTGGAAGTAGGCGGACGGCAGGCACCACTCTGAAAATCGTTCCCTTCGGCGCCGTAGCCCTGCTACGGCGCCGATCGGCGTAGATGGCCCTCGCGATGATTACTGTCCTTGCTCTCTTCGTGGGTCTCCTCGTGCTGCTTCCGATCTTGTCCGTCGCAAGCAGCGTCTTCGTGCCGGCATCGGATGCGCTCGATCATGTCCTCAGCGTCGTCCTGGTCGATGTCGTGGCGAACACGGTCGTGATGATGATCGTCGTAGCGATCGCCACTGCCGTCATCGGAACAACGACCGCGTGGCTCGTCGCCATGTGCCGGTTTCCGGGCCGCCGTCTATTCAGTTGGCTGCTGTTACTGCCCATGGCGATGCCTGGCTTCATCATTGGTTACGCGTACACAGATTTTCTGATGTTCACCGGCCCGGTGCAGACGGCGCTCCGTAGCACCTTCGGATGGAGCAAGTCGGACTATTGGTTTCCCGACGTCCACAACGTCGGTGGCGTCAGCATCATGCTCTCGCTGGTGCTCTACCCGTATGTCTACTTCATCGTGCGGGCTGCCTTCCTCGAGCAATCGACGAACGCCTTCGAGGTGGCGCGCACGCTCGGGCACGGCACGTGGTCGTGCTTCTTCCGGATCGCACTCCCGCTGGCACGCCCGGCCATCGCGGCGGGTGTCGCACTCGCCTTGATGGAGACGCTCGCCGACTTCGGGACCGTCCAGTACTTCGGCGTCCACACCTTTACGACCGTCATCTACCGGACCTGGTTCGGGATGTCGGACAAGGCTGCAGCCGGCCAGCTCGCGACGATGCTGCTCGGGTTCGTCGCGATGCTGTTGCTCGCCGAACGAGCTGCGCGATCGCGTCGCCGCTTCCATAGGGCGGGACGCAAGGAGATCCCGATGCAGCTCGTCGAACTCCGCGGGGCGCGCGCTGCGCTCGCTATGGCAGCGTGCGGCCTCCCCGTGTTTTTCGGTTTCGTGCTTCCGGTTGCGATCCTGGTCAACCTTCACGTCGCGGGTGGTGACGATCTGTTCGGAGGTCGCTTCGTGGGCCTCGCGGCCAACTCGCTCGCTCTCGCGGTCGGTGCCGGGGTCGTGGTGACGGCCGTCGCTGCGCTGGTCGCCTATGCGCTCCGCGTGGCTCGGCACCCGCGAGAAAGGGGGCTCCTCCGGCTCTCCACGCTCGGCTACGCGCTCCCCGGCACCGTCGTGGCCGTCGGTATTCTCGGTCCGCTCGGCGCGCTCGACCAGGTCATCAACGGAGTTGCCCAAAGCCTCATGGGGGCGCCGGTCGGCTTGATCGTCAGTGGGTCGGTCGCGGCCCTGGTTTTCGCCTATCTCGTCCGGTTTCTGGCCGTTGCAACGAACACCCTCGAAGCTGGGCTCGAGAAGATCCCCGTCAACCTCGATCACGTCGCGCGGACGCTCGGATGCAGCCCCGCAAGGGTGCTGACTGAGGTCCATGTGCCCCTGCTGTGGCGATCGAGCTTGACGGCGCTTGTCCTCGTCTTCGCGGATGTCCTCAAAGAGCTGCCGGCGACCCTCATCGTCCGGCCTTTCAACATGGAAACGCTGGCGGTACGTGTTTACCAGCTGGCTTCGGACGAACGGCTCGCCCAAGCTTCGACCGGCGCGCTGACGATCGTGGCTCTCAGCCTCCTGCCGCTGATCGTGCTGACTCGGAGCATGGACCAAAGAAGTGCTTCGTAAGCTTTCCAGGTCATCAGTCCGCCGGGAGAAGTGAGAAAATCCAGGTCTGATTCACCCTGGCGGAGCTGCGGTGATCTGCCCGCCTCTGTCTGTCGAAACGGACCAGCAGCGGACAGGTGGGCGAAATGCAAACCACTGGCCTTGCGCTGAGGAATTCAACCACAGCACGTGACGCCTTCGGACTTTGAGTCAGCCCCAGGACCGCTGCCGCAACCCAGTCCGCCTTCCGCCTTTGCCTTCGCATCAACTGCGCAGCATGCCGACAGATGGACCGCCGCAACAATCGTCCGTCTCGCCGATGGGACTGCGCGAGCATACCCCCGTCTCCGGCAGGACCAGTTCAACACGGTCCGCGGCATCGCGGTCTCCGGCGATCTCCGCGATGATCGAGCGGACCTGCTCATATCCGGTCATGGCGAGGAACGTCGGCGCGCGGCCATAGGACTTCATGCCTGCAATGTAAAGTCCGCGCTCCGGATGCGACAGCTCTCGGGCGCCGTGTGGCCGGACCGTCCCGCAGCTGTGCTCGTTGGGATCGATAAGCGGCGCCAACGCCGTCGGGCAATCGAGGGCCGGATCGAGCGAGAGCCGGAGCTCCGATAGAAATCGGAGGTCGGGCCGGAAGCCGGTCGCGACGATCAATTCGTCCGCCACGACGTGGCGTCCGCAGCAGGCAGATCCTGCGGCGATGCGCAGCTTGCCGCCCTTCTCTGCCAGGTGGGTTACGCCGAACGACGTCTCGACGTGCAACGGACCTTCCCCGACGAGCCGTGCGAACACCGATCCCAGCTCGCCGCGCGCCGACAGTTTGTCATTGGCACCGCCGCCAAATGACTTCTCGGGACGGTCCCCGCGCAACAACCAGATGACGGACGTTCCAGGCGCTTCCTGCTTGAGGCGAACGAGATCGATCAGGGTGCCGATCGCGGAGTGGCCCGAGCCGAGGACGGCGACCGTCTTGCCGGCATAACGGTGACGATCCGCACCGCAAACGTCCGGCATGCCATACGCGATGCGCTCGGCATGTTCGGTTTCCCCGATCGCCGGCATGCCATTCGAACCAGAGGGGTTGGGTGAGAACCAAGTTCCGGAGGCATCGATAACAGCGTCTGCCAACAGCCTTTCGGGACCCCTACCGTTCTGGTAGCGGACTTCGAAGAGCGCGGCCTCCCGGCCCTTCGTCTTCGACTTATCGAAGCCGACCCGACTGATGGCCGTGACCCGTGAGGACGTCTTGAGACGATCCTTGATGGCTGTGCGCGTCGCCAACGGCTCGAGGTAATGGGCAACGAGGTCGCCGCCGGTCGGATAAGCAGTCGGATCAGGCGCGTTCCAACCAGCCGCGAGCAGCAATCTCCCCGACGCCTTGTCGATATTGAATTCCCAAGGCGAGAACATGCGCACGTGGCTCCACTGCCGGACAGCGTGTCCAGCCTCAGGCCCCGCTTCCAGAACGATCGGGTTCAGCTTGCGCTCCAGCGCATGTGCAGCGGCAGCCAATCCAACCGGGCCTGCGCCAATGATCGCCACCGTCTTGGACGTTTCGGTCATGTGCGGTCTTTCCAGAAGTTTCGAATAAAGTGGCGCAAATAATCAGGCCGCATTGGCTTTCGAGACCGACGCAACACATGCGCCTTCGGCACAGCATTCGGATACAAGGAAGCCAACCAGTGAGCGCATGACATCGTAGTTGGCGCGGCAGATCAGCGTCGTCGACTGCCGCTCTTGATGGACCAGCCCGACGATCACCAACGACTTCAGATGATGCGAGAGGGTGGATGCGGCTATATCGAGCTTCGCCTGCAGCTTGCCCACGCTCAGGCCGTTATCTCCGGCCTTGACCAGAGCGCGATAGATTCTGAGCCGGGTGGGATTGCCCAGGGCTTCGAGGCGTGCTGCTGCATCATCGATCTTCATGACGGGTTGCCTACCACGCTGCCTGACGACCGTCAACGGTATTTCCAGTATCATCGAAATTACATGTCAGTCGTACGAGCAAGGCGTACGACCGTTGCCGTCGCCACCCGTGCCGCAACGTGGAACATGGCTGATCAGCGGCGGTCAGCTGGCGGTGCCACAGACGCTACGACGCAGAGGCCGCGTTGGCTGGCCGCTTGTCATGGTTCGGTAGAAACAAAGCCACCGCCCAGCACGCCGTGAGGAGAACGGCGGAACCCGCGAGGCACGCGACGATGCCGCCGACCTGATAGAGAAGCCCGGACATCAGTGTGCCAAACAATCGCCCTGTCGCGTTGGCCGCGTAATAGAAGCCGACGTCCTCTGCGGCTTTTTCCGAGCCTGCGTAGGCGAGGATCAAGTACGAGTGCAGGGACGAGTTGACCGCGAAGGGAAAGCCGAAGATCGCCAAACCGATGGCCAGCAGGATGTCGGGGCGAGGTGTCCCCGGCATCATGAGCGCTGCCGCGAGAGCAAGGGGCACAGCCAGGAGTATAAGCGACCAGAGTCGCGCAGCCGGCACTTCGCGACTGAGGCCATCGATACTACGGGTGACGAAGCGCGGTGCGATCGCTTGGACACCGCCATAGGCAATCGTCCAGGCGGCCAGGAATGCACCGACCTCAGAGAATGACCAACCGGCCGAATACAGATAGACGGGCAAGCCGACGACGAACCAGACATCGCGGGCGCCGAACAGGAAGATCCGGGCCGACGCGAGCAGATTGACGCCGCTCGACTTGGCGAACAGCTCGCGCATGGACTTCGAAGCCTTGGCCTTGCCGAGATCGCGCGGCAGCGTGACCAAACCGGCGACGAAGACGGCCGCAAGCAGTCCCGCCATCAGCCAGAGAGAGCCCCGAAACCCGACGGTCTCCAGCAGCAGGCCGCCGAGGAAGAAGCCGATGCCCTTCATGGCATTCTTCGAGCCGGTGAACCACGCGACCCACGTAAAGAGCTGGCCGCTGCCGGCGTCGGACGTCGCCTTGATTGCGGACTTGGACGCCGTCTTGGTGAAGTCCTTCGCAAGGCCTGCGATGCCTTGAGCGGCGACGACCCAAGCGACGGACGCCGCGGCGGCCCATGTCGGATCGAGGGCCGACAGCATCAACAGGCCGCAGATCTGCAAGCCCTGGCCGATCGCCAGCATGCGCGGGATGCCAAAGCGGACGGCGAGCCAGCCGCCGGCCAGATTGGCAATGATGCCGGCGAACTCGTAGAGCAGGAACAGGAATGCGAGCGTGAAGGGCGAATAGCCGAGCTTGAAGAAGTGGAACAGCACGAGCATCCGCAGCGCGCCGTCGACGAGCGTGAAGCCCCAATAGGACGCCGTGACGATGAGGTAGTTGCGCACTGCGGCCGTCATCACACGCCCTTCACCGCAATGCGGGTCGCAAGGTCGACCATGCGGCACACATAGCCGATCTCGTTATCATACCAGGCGTAGACCTTGAGAAGGGTGCCGTCTGTCACCATCGTGCTCGGCGCGTCGACGATGGCGCTGCGGGTATCGTTGCAGAAGTCGACGGAGACGAGCGGCCGCGTCTCGTAGCCTAGGATGCCGGCGAGCGTTGTCTTGGCAGCACTGGAGAAGAGTTCGTTCACCTCCTGCTCCGTCGTCGGACGCTGGAGTTCGAACACGCAGTCGGTCAGGCTCGCGTTGAGGACCGGCGCGCGCACTGCGTGCCCATTCAGCTTGCCCTTCAGCTCCGGATAGATCAGCGCAATGGCCGTCGCGCTGCCGGTCGTCGTCGGCTGCAGCGAAAGCATCGCAGAACGGGCGCGGCGAAGGTCCTTGTGGGGCGCATCGACAATGACGTTGGTATTGGTCGGATCGTGGATCGTCGTAATCTGACCGTGACGAATGCCGATCGCCTCGTGGATCACCTTGACCACAGGAGCGAGGCAATTGGTCGTGCAAGACGCCGCCGTCAGCAGGCGATGGCGGGCGGGATCGTAGAGGTGGTCGTTGACGCCAACGACGATGTTGAGGGCGGCGGCATCCTTCACGGGCGCCGCCACGATCACGCGCTTCACGCCGCGGGCGAAGTAGCCTTCGAGCTCGGCGGGTTTGAGGAATTTGCCCGTACACTCGAAGACGACGTCGCAGCCGAGGTCTCCCCACGGCACGTCGCCCGGCAACTTGGCGTCGGTGAAGCCGATCCGTTGGCCCTCGACGACGATGGCGTCGTCACCGGTCACTCCGATACCGGCGCGCCATCGACCGTGCAGGCTGTCGAATTCCAGAAGGTGAGCGGTCGCAGCGGCGCCGCCTTTGATTTCGTTGACGTGGACGATATCGAGCCGCGCATCCCGATTGGGATCGCGTTCATCGCGAACGACGCCGCCCATGGCGGCACGAAGCGCGAGGCGACCCATGCGCCCCATACCGTTGATGCCGATTCTCATGATGGGATCTCTCAAGCAACGTTGCGGTTCGGGTCTGCGAGTTCGTCGAGCCGCTTCTTGATCGCCATGCGATCCAGGGTCCCGAACGGCAGATTGATGAAGGCCTCGAGCCGCCGACGGATCATGCCATAGAGCTCATTGAGGAGCGCCGTACGCTCGACCGCGGAGCCCTTGAACTTAGCAGGATCAGGGAAGGGCCAGACGGCCGTAATGGGACGACTGCCGAGGTCCGGGCAGGCTTCGCCTTCACCGGGATCACATAGGGTAAGTACGAAATCCATGCGCGGTGCGCTCGACCCCGTGAACTCTTCCCACGACTTCGACCGAAGGCTCGACACATCGTGTCCCAGCTGCTGCAGCCGGTCCAATACGTCCGCCATCGGCGCGCGGGCCGGATCGGACCCCGCAGAATAGGCTCGGAACTTGCCGCCTCCGACCTTCTCCAGAATCGCCTCGGCCATGATCGAGCGCGCCGAATTTCTAGTGCAAAGGAAAAGAACGTTGAAGGACGGTTCCAAGTGCCGGCTCCTCTCACATATGGCTGGAAGTACTTTCTGAACGGCGCGCACGACGTCGCCGCGCCCGGCGTAACACGTCGCCGCGAGCCCCTCGACCAACGCGCGAATACCGGCCTCGTCGACGTGATAGCGCACGTGGCGGCCCTCGCGGGTGGACGCCAGCAACCCGGCTTGCTCGAGTGCAGCAAAATGAAACGAGAGCGTGGATGGCGGCACGCCGAGCGCGGTTGCTGCAGATCCAGCGGTCATGCCATCGCGCTTTTGCGCCGCGATCAGTTCGAGCAACCTCAGCCGCGACTCCTGCGCGGCGACCGTCAACATGGCAGACAGCCGTTTTGTTTCGATAACCATAGAAGTATCGTTACGCCGCCTTTGTGACACCGAGGTGACAGGTGCTAATCGCGCGCTCGTCGTGCAGGCCCATTGGCACCGACTGCAGTGCAGTGCTAGGAATTGCGAAAAAGCAAAGCAAGCGCTCGGATGGGAGGATATCATGGCTTGCGGCCGGTCGATCGACCGCCGATTGCTTTTGGCTGGATTACCCAGCTTGGCGGCCGCAATCGCTGCCAGGCCAATTAGCGTCAAGGCAGCACGCGCACCGATACGCTTCGGCCTCACTCCGGTTTTCTTGACGTCTGATCTCGTTTTGCTGGCCAGCCTGCAAGCCTACCTGGAGCAGGCGACGGGACGATCTGTCCGGCTCGTCAGCCGGCGGACTTATCAAGAGATCACAGCGCTCCTGGTCACGCGCCAGCTCGACGCCGCCTGGATTTGCGGCTTTCCGTTCGTCGCCTACCGTCAAGAGCTCAGTCTGGTGGCGGTCCCGGTCTGGCAAGGCCAGACACGATATCAATCTTATCTCATCGCCCGATCGAACCAGCCCGGTTCGAGCCTCGCCGAACTGCGCGGAAGCGTCCATGCCTTCTCGGACCCGGACAGTAACTCCGGCTATCTCGTGACGCGTGCGATGCTGCACGACATGCAGACCACGCCGGAAGCATTTTTCCAGCAGACTTTCTTCACCTACGGCCACCGTAACGTCATCCGGGCCGTTGCGACGGGGATGGCAACGACCGGCAGCGTCGACGGGTATGTCTACGAAGTTTTGCGGGAGCGAGAGCCGGAGATCGTGAAACCCGTCCGCGTCGTCTCGAAATCGGAGTGGCTGGGGTTCCCGCCCATCGCTTGCCCCGCCGGCGAAGCGTTCTCTGACGTGACCGTCGATGTGCGGAATGCGCTTCTCGGCATGAAGGAAACGAACGCGGGGCGCGAGGTCCTGGCGCTCCTCAAACTCGACGGATTTCGCCTCGAAACACCCGAGCTGTTCGAAGGCATCGCCGAGAGGATGCGTAAGGTTCGCGGAGAGACCCGGTCGTGAGCAAGCGGATTGCCGCGTCATGAAGTTGCTCCCGACGAATCCGGGGATGGCGGTACCCGCAATGGTGGCCGCCTTGATGGTCCTCGTATCGGTGACCGTCTCGAAGCTGGTCCTATGGCGTCTTGCCGAGACGCAGGCGGAGCACTTCCGGCAACTCACCGGCGCGTTCCTCGACGGCCTGTCGACGGCCTCGCACCGGTACGTTCTGCGGCGCGATCCCTGGGAAACCTTCGACGTCATCGACCGAGCACAGACCAAGTATGCGGGTATCGAGAGCCGGCTCGTTCTTGTCATTCTTCCGGATGATACGGTTCTGGCTGCTTCTGATCCGCTCCTCCACCCGATCGGCTCTCCACCCCCGCTCGATTCCCGACCGTCCGTTGGCGAGCCACGCCTAGACTCGGAAGGCGGCTACGTCTGGGTGCACCGGAGCCTCAGTGAAGGCGGCGTGGAAGTCGGGCGCATCGCGGCACGTATCGACGTGACGAGTTTTCAGGCCGTCCAGCGGCAGGCTCTGATGACACTGGTGTCCTTCAACGTCGCGCTCACCCTGATTTTTGTCGGGCTCGGAGGTTATCTCGTCCGGAGGATGATGAAGCCGCTCATCCGGCTATCCGACTCCCTTGCTCGCTCGGCGGACGGGCGGCTGGAAGCCATTCCCGCTGCAGATATCCCTCCGGAAACCACGGATGTCGGGCGAGCCTATCGACGATACAATGCCGCAGCTGCGGCGATCGCGGAGCGAGAAGAACTCATCAAGAAGCTGGCCGAAGAAGAACGGCGAGCGTTGATCGGTCGCTATGCATCGGCGATGGCGCACGAGGTGAACAATCCGCTCGGGGGTATGCTGAATGCCGTGCGAATGATCGAACGCCACGGTGAGAACGCGGAGCTCCGCCTCGCAGCCGCCAGACTGCTCGAGCGCGGGTTAACCGGCATCCACAATGTCGTGCGCGCCTCATTGGTCACGTGGCGGGGTGAGGTCGACCCGAGGCCGCTGACCGTCGCCGACATCGAGGACATCCGCTACCTCATTCAGAGCGAAGCCAATCGGCGCGACCTTCGCCTCGAATGGTCCATCGTCGACGATGCCTTCATCGCTCCGGCGCAAGCCATCCGTCAGATCGCGTTGAACTTGTTGCTCAACGCCTGCGCCGCCTCGCCCCCGGGTACGACGGTCGAGTTTTCCCTTTGGACCGAGGGCGATGTCCTCGTGGTTCGCGTGGAGGACCAGGGTCCGGGAATGCCCGGCGAGATGCGGCTGACGCTCGTAGCCTCCGAGGACAAAACTGGCACATCGTACGCCGGGCTCGGTCTCTGGACGGTCGCGCGACTGACGCAGTCATTGCGTGGCTCGATTTCGTTGTCTGGCCCGCCAGGCACCTGTGTGATCGTGAGGATCCCCAATGCAGTCCGCGTTGAAGCTCAGGCCGTCGCCTGATCGAGGCCCGCTGCTCGCTCTCATCGAAGACGACCCCGTGATGGGGCAGTCGGTCGTCGACTGGTTCGCCGTCGAGGGTTTTCGAACGGTCTGGTGGAGGAACGGACGCGATGCCCTCGCCGCCTTCTCGTCCACGCGGCCAGATGCCTTGCTGTGTGACATCCGCCTGCCGGACATGACAGGGGAAGACATTTATCGTGAGTTGGGCGCGCGGCTTGGAACTTGCCCGGTCATCTTCATCACGGGGTTCGGGGACATCGCCCAGGCCGTGCGTCTGATGCAGGCGGGTGCCACCGATTACGTCACGAAGCCATTCGATATCGAAGCGATCATCAAGCGGGTCGAAGATGCGCTCGCAACCCGCTGGCAGCTGAGCGAAGGATGGGAACTCGGCAACGCTCCCGCGATCGTCGAAGTCGAACAGCTCTTGCGGCGCGTCAGCGGTATCGACTCCACCGTGCTCTTGAAGGGGCCGAGTGGTTCGGGCAAGGAGGTTGCCGCGCGCCTGTTGCACCGGTGTGGTCCGCGAGCAGAGCGTCCCTTTCTGGCCATCAACTGTGCCGCCCTGCCGAGAGATCTCCTCGAAAGTGAGCTCTTCGGCCATGAACGCGGGGCGTTCACGGGGGCCCATCAGCGTCACGAGGGCTTTGCGGAACGGGTGGGATCAGGGACGCTCTTTCTCGATGAAGTCACGGAGCTTCCGCTCGAGCTGCAAGCCAAGCTGTTGCGGCTCCTGGAGGAGAAAGCGTTCCGACGCGTGGGCGGAGACCGCCTGTACCCGTTCCGCGCCCGCATCGTGGCCGCCACCAACGCCGATATCCAGGGATACGTCCGGGACGGGCGTTTTCGGGAAGACCTATACTATCGGCTGGCCGTGATCACGGTCGAGATGCCAACCCTCAGAGCGCGTGCCGCAGACATCGTGCCATTGGCTCGCCGCTTCGTCAGCGAGTACGCCGTGTCATTCGGTCGGACCGTGAAGGGGATCTCGCCGCTTGCGGAGGAAGAACTCGTCATGCACCACTTTCCGGGCAACGTGCGCGAACTTCGCAATCGGGTCGAGCGGGCTGTCGCGCTCTCGGACCGTGACTGGATCACGACCTCCGATCTCTTCCCCGAGCGGCGTCTCGGTGAGCCAACCGGCGGTCTGCCGATGCGCACCCTGGCAGACGCGCGCGAAGCAGCCGAAAAGGCGCTCATCGAGGCGACGCTTCGGGAAGCTGGCGGCGACGTCGAAAAGGCGGCCGCGATCCTCGACGTCTCCCGCTCGACACTTTTCGCGAAGATCAAGAGACTCGGCGTGCGCAGCTGAGTCCAAGAATCTGGACGCCCGAGGCACCCGCAGTCCGGTTCGCTGGACAGCCACGCGCCTGCCGACTGGAAACGCCACCATTTGCGGCCTTTTTTCGAACGCTGACTGGCACGCAGCTTGCCACTCCTCCCCTGCGGGCAGCGACCCGCTGGGACATCAGGGAGGAGAAACCATGTCCGAAGAGAAGCATCGCGCTCGCGACGAAGCGCTGGTTCGGAAGGTCTTGAAGGACGGGACCAACATCGATCGGCGTAGCTTGTTCGTGTCGGCCGCCGCGTTCGGCGCCGCTGCCGTCGCAGGTCCCGCGCTCGCTCAACAACCGGCAGCCCCGGCATCGACGGCGCCCGCGGCTCCCGCGACGCCTGCTGCAACGGCGGCGCCTGCCCGGCGTGCCATCCTCAAGGACGATAGCCGCGTTCTCAACATCGGAGCCACGGTCCGATCCGGCATCTACTGGAACTACAAGACCTTCATGACCCCGGTCGAGGAGTTCTACGTTCGCAATCACTACCCGACACCCACGGTCGAACAGAAGCCTGTGCTCTCCAAGGAGAACTGGAAGCTGAAGATCCACGGTGCTTCGGTCGAGAAGCCGATCGAGATCTCCTACAACGACCTTCTGAAAATGAAGTCGCGCACCATCATCGCGACGATGGAGTGTCACGGGAACGGCCGCACGCTCTTTTGGGAGCAAGGCGGCTTCACCGGGCAGGAAGTCGCCGGCGGCAACTGGGTCCTCGGCGCAGTCGGGCAGGCTGAGTGGCAATTCGTGCCGATGAGCGAAATCTTCGCGAAAGTCGGCATCAAGCCCGGCGCTCGGACGGTTCTGTTCTGGTCTGGCGTCGATGGCAACGACATGGGCCGGCCGATGCCGTTTGCCGATGTCGTGGCGCAGCAGAACGACATGGGGATCTGCTTCGCGATGAACGGAAACCCGCTGACGGAAGATCACGGTGCCCCGGTTCGCGCCGTGGTGCCAGGCTGGGGTGGCACGGCGTCCATCAAATGGCTCACGGAAATCCGTGTTACCGATAAGCGCGTGTGGTGTCGCCTCAATACGAAAGGCGAGGTCTACATCGGACCGACTTACAAGGCCCCCGAAAATGCAGCGGACGACGAATTCATCGGCGTCACGGCTGCCGACATCAAGGGGCCGATGGTGACCTGGATGCCTCCGAAGTCGTTCATCACCGTGCCTCTCGTTCTCGATAAATCGCCGTCGGTCCCCGCCAATTACCCGCTGAAGCGCGGCGAAGTTCCAAAGCTCACGGCGGGACAACAGATGATGCGCGGCTATGCCTGGGCGCCTCAGCATGGCGTCAAGAAAGTCGACTATCGCATCGACGGAGGGAAGTGGCAGACTGCAAAGATCCTGCCGCCCAACCTCGGAAAGTATACGTGGGTGCGCTTCGAGTTCCCGTGGAACGCGTCGGCCGGCAAGCACGTGATCGAGACACGGACAACGGACAACAAGAACGTCTCGCAGCCCGAGAAGATTCCGCTGAATTCGCTGGGTATGGCGAACTGGTCCATCCCGAAGTTCCAGGTCGAAGTCGTCTGAGACCTCGAGATCGCGGCCGACCCACCCTGCGAGGTTCTTGCAGGGTGGGCGTTTTGCACTGACGGAACGAGATGCGGGACATGAGACTGACGATAGCTTGCGCCTTGGCGGGGCTGATGGTGAGCGCGACCGCCACCCTGGCCGAGGAAAGCAATCAGGTTGCACGCGGCGGCACTCTTTATAAGGAGTATTGCAGCCTCTGCCATGGTGTTGACGGCCAGCGTGGTGAGGGGTTTCAGACACCGATCTGGGGGAGCAAAGCTCATATCAAAAAGTTCGAGCATGCGCTCGGACTGTTCGAATACATGCTGTTCCTGATGCCGTTCGACAATCCGAACAAGATCAACGAGCAGCAGAAGTGGGACATCATCGCCTACATGATGGCCAATCACGGCGCGATGGAGCGCACCAAGACCCTCGAGCCGTCGACGGCCAATTCGGTTCCGATCAAGTAGGTCGGAGCCACTCGCCCCCGGAAAGCCGCCATTTGAAGTAAGGATGTTCCGGTCGGCTCCCAAGGATGGGAAGGAGACGGAAGACCCTGAAGGCATCGAAGTTCACCGGTGCGCAGAAGGCTTCATCACCCGGCAGGGTGGGGACGGGACGTTTGGTCGAGGTGATCCAAGCGCGGGGATCATTCAGGCGCGCTGGTTCGGGCGCGCCTGATACCGGCGGTAAATGAAGGCCGGCGGCGGTTCGGCGGACTCGGTGCTGGCCAGGTCGACGAGGGCCGCGTGATCCGGCGAAAGGCGGCATGCCGGGTCGGTCGCATCGGCCGCGCCCGCGAGCGCCATCGCCTGACAGCGACAGCCGCCCCAGTCGATCTCTCGGCGATCGCAGCTGCGGCACGGCTCTTTCATCCAGCCGGTGCCGCGGAATGCGCGAAAGGCGGCGCCGTCGACCCAGATATCCGCAAGTGGCCGATCTCGGACGTTTTCGAACGTCAGCTGAGGGATCGACGCCGCTGCGTGGCATGGCAGGACCTTGCCGGTTGGCGTGACGACCAGCATCGTGCGCCCCCAGCCGCCGACGCAGGGCTTCGGCCGGTCGGCGTAGTAGTCGGGGGCGACGTAGTCGATGGTCAGCACGCCTTGAAGATCTCGGCGTGCGGTCTGGACGACGGCGAGCGACCGCCTGACCGCCTCGCGCGACGGCATCAGTGCGGCGCGATTGCGGACCGCCCAGCCGTAGTATTGGACATTGGCGATTTCGATCCGTCCGGCGCCGTAGGCCATCGCCAGATCGATCATGCCGCCGACGTTGTCGATGTTCTGGCGGTGCACCGGCGCATTGATCGTCAACGCCAGGCCGAGGTCGACGACGTCCGCCGCGAGACGCTGCTTTTTCGCATGGCCGCCGGCGTAGTGGCCGATGCGATCGGCGTTGGCGACGTCGCTGTCCTGGATGGAGAGCTGCACGTGATCGAGACCGATCGCGGCCAGTCGCTCGAGCCGCGCGCGATCCATCAGCACGCCCGACGTGATGAGGTTGGTGTAGAGCCCGGCTCCGACGGCCGCTTCGAGGATCGCTTCGAGATCGGGCCGCGCGGTCGGCTCGCCGCCCGACAGGTGAAGCTGCAGCACGCCGAGGGCTCGGGCTTTCTCGAAGACGCGCGCCCAGGTCGCGGGGTCGAGTTCGCCGGTCGGGCGCTCGAGTTCCACCGGGTTCGAGCAGTATGGGCACTGGAGCGGGCAGCGGTGCGTGAGTTCGGCCAGGAGACCGATGGGTGCCGGAACGCCGGGTGGCAGCGCCCGTTCTTCCGCGCTCGCAGCGCCTGTCGACCGAGACGCTCGCCGCAGTCCTGACGCGGCGTCTCCCGACACGATGCCTTTGTCGGCCAGATCCTGCAGAAGACGGACGATGTCAGGCAGGATGCGGTCGGCGGGCGCGGCATACTCCGCGGCGAGCTGGACGGCGATCTCACCGACGGTGATGGTGCCATCGCAACGGCCGAGCACGTCGATGGCGATGGCATCCGGGCTGAGCACGCGCTCCGGAGCCAGGAGGACCGTGCGGCGGCGAACCGGGTCGTGCGCAATGCGGACGTAAGGCCGTAGCGCGGGGCGACTGTCCGGTCCAACGGTGAAGCGCTTGCGGCCGCCTCGGGCCTCGGCAGTCGAGGAAGTGGGCGCAGCCATCACGCGCTCCCGGTCGTCACGTCGCCTGTCCCGCGGGTTCGGCCGCGGCCGTTCAATCCTTCGGCACGAACGCACCCGGCGGAATGAGACCGGGCGACACGTAGGCATGGTGCAGCGCGTCGAGCTGCGCCCAGAGCACGTTACACTTGAACCGTACAGCGGCGATGCAGGCCTCCTGCTCCTTCCGCGTTTCGGCGTTGGCCTTGATGAACTTCAGCGCGAAGTCGACGTCGCGTGGGGCCTGCGTCAGGCGCCGGCGGAAATAGGCGACCGTGCGCTCGTTGATGAACTCGTAGTTGGCGAGCATGCCCTCGATCCGCTCGCGATGGATCTTGGGGGCGAACAGCTCCGTCAGCGACGATGCGACCGCCTCGACCATCGGCCGCTCGCGCACGAAGTTGACGTAGGCATCGACGGCGAACCGCGTCGCCGGCAACGCGCCCTCCATGGAGACGACATAGTCGCGGTCGAGCCCGAGGCCGTCGGTCAGGATCAGCCAGCGCTCGATGCCGCCCTCCTCCTCGCCATAGCCGTCGTGATCGAGCATGCGCTGGACCCACTCGCGGCGGATGGCGCGGTCGTGGACGCGGCTCATGAAGGCGGCATCCTTGCGCGGAACACCGGCCTGATAGCAGTAGCGGTTGAGCGCCCAGGCCTGCACCTGCTGCTTCGACAGCTTGCCGCCGTGCAGCAGCCGGTGAAACGGATGCTTGTCGTGATAGCGCTCTGCGCCGACCGCGCGGATCGCCGCTTCGAGCGCCTCGGGGCTCAGCTTCTCAGTGTCGCTCACAGGTCGATCTCCAGTCCGTCATGGCCCACCTCCCATCCGGCGCGCTCGACGGAGTGGCGTTCGTCGGACGCTGGATCGAGGACGGGGTTGGAATTGTTCATGTGGACGTACACGCGGCGCTCGACACCGAGCCGCGCGAAGGCCTCCAGCGAGCCGCCCGCTCCCGCGATCGGAATGTGACCCATGCGGCGTCCGGTCTTCTCCGACAGCCCTTGCGCGATCATCTCGTCGTCCGTGAACAAAGTGCCATCGAAGAAGACGAGCCGCGCGCCGGCGATCCGCTCGGCCAGCGGCGCATCGACCGCAGCGCATCCGGGAATGTAGTAGAAGGAGCGCCCGTTCTCATCGGCGATCCGCAGCCCGATGGTGTTGCCGGAGCGCGCGCCGACGTCCGGCGTTCCCTGCTCGAGAAAGAGGGCGACCTTGCCCGGCACCGGGAAGGCCTCGACCGTCAGCCCGATCGGACCGGCCGGTCCGGAGATGGCGGTCGGTGTGTCGAGCGGGAGCGTGCGCCGGGCGACGACGTCGGACAGGACACCGAAGATCGAGTTGCTCGCGATCACACGGCCGACCATGTCGGTGGCGTAGAGCGTGAACGGCTGACGCTCGCGCAACGTGAGAAGGCCGCCGATGTGGTCGACATCGGCATTGGTGACCAGAACGGCGGCGATGGGACTGTCACGCGTTCCGGCATCGGCGCGCGCTTGGATCGCGGGCGTCGCGGCGATCTGGGCGCGCAAGTCGGGCGAAGCGTTGAGAAGAAGAAAATCGCGACCGTTCGCTGTGACGGCGAGCGACGACTGCGTGCGCGGCAGAAATCCGTGATCGCCACGACGGCACGCGATGCAGTTCCGGCAGGCGCAATTCCACTGCGGAAAACCGCCACCCGCTGCAGAGCCCAAGACGATGATGCGCATGGTCGAGCGGGTCGCGAGCGGGCCGCAGAGGGCGCCGTGTCAGGCCGCGCGGCACCCGCGCCGCCTGACACGCCAAACCCTTTCGCCGGCGGATCGGCTCAGATCAGTTCGCCGGGATCGATTTCGGCGGACTCATAGCTCGTCACTTCGAGACCGACCGGCGTTTCGCAAACTTGCGGGGCAGTCCATTCTTTCTTCTGCATGGCCATCTCCTTTGCGTGAAAGTGGTGTGGCATTCACTTTCCAGGTATTTCAATTCCGCAAGCAGAGCACGCCGCGGCGCGCCAATCTGCAAGCATCTGTTTTCGACCGATCGGTGCAAACCCGGCGTGCAGCTCAATAAGCCCTGAAACGCCGCATTCACCATCGATCAGTCAATTGCAGCAAGTGACAGAAACTCGTCCCCTCGCTCGGCAGGGAGAAATGAACGATGTTCCGAATTTCCGGCTCGACCGGAGCACAGAGTGGCCGAGTAGCAAAAGCTTACCAAGGCAGTCGGCATGCTGGCAAGGGGGCGGGAGTGCTGCGGATCGAGCTTGTCGTGCGATGCAAAAACGCCGGATTCTTGGGCCGTATGCAGCTCGCTCGCTCCCGTCTTGCGTTGGCAAGATGGCGCTCGTGTGGCTGTTTTCCGACTGCTGCGATGCAACGTAAAAATGATCACCGAAGCTTCGATCCACATTTATAAAAACGCCAACGATACAGTTTCAATGCAATCGGCGTCTGTCGATTGACGCGGCGGATCGACAACGGAGCCATTGTCTTCAAGTCCGAGCGCGCGTATCAGTATTAGGCCGTTGAAGCGGGATCCCCTGTAATGGACGTGTCCCTAGAATAATCAATTGGAGGAAACATTGATGTACCGAAAAATGCGCGCGCTCGTGCCCTGCATTCTGGCGGTTGCAAGCCTTGCCAGCCCGGCATTCGCTCAGGGAGGAACTCCCGGTCTCACCAGCACTTCGATCCTGTCGGGGCGCGAACTGCTGTGGGACATGGCCTTCCTGCCGGATGGCACGATGTTTTTCACCGAGAAATGCCGCGGGCTCTCCGTTCGGCTGCCGTCCGGTACGATCAATCCGCTGCTCGGCATCAAGGATTCGAAGGGTTATCCCGAGACGGCCGGTGACCTCTTCTGCAGCGGCCAGGCGGGGATGAGCGGCGTCGCCATCGATCCGGATTTCGCGAGCAACCGGCTGATCTATGTCTACTCGGCGTCGAGCCAAACGGCGCCCGGATCGAACCGCGTGCTGCGGTTCGCGGTCAGCCCCGACTTCACGAAGGTCTCGAACCGCACGGATATCGTGACGGACATCCCGTACAAGCCGGCAGCCAGTAACCATCCGTTCGGCGATCCGGGAGCCCATAACGGTGGACGGCTCCGCTTCGGGCCAGCCGATGGCTTCCTCTACGTGACGACGGGCGACACCCACAACGGCGAGGTTCCGCAGAGCCCGACGCGCGTCGGCGGCAAGGTGCTGCGCATCGATCGGGATGGGAAGGCAGCGCCGGGCAACAATCCGCCACAAGGCTTCGACGCCCGCGTCTTCACCTACGGGCATCGCAATCCGCAGGGCATCTGCTTCCGGCCCGGTACGAACCAGCCCTACACGGCTGAAAACGGTCCGTGGCACACCGACGAGGTGACCCTGCTCGTCGCCGGCGGCAATGCCGGGTGGGATCCGCGTCCGAACGTCAACGGCCGCGGTGACTGCCCCGACAACTATTGCGGATACTCGCCGAACCAGATGGGTGCCATGGACCCGAAGGAACGGTCCGCCTTCATGCCGATGACCGACCTCAAGGCCTATCCGAACGCCATGAAGCCGGCCTGGACCAACGATGGCCTGTCGCAGGGCATGTCTTCCTGCGCGTTCCTGAACGGTCCGCAGTGGAAGGATTGGAACGGCCGGATGGTCGTCTCGCTGATGGGTATCGGCATCCACGGTACACCGGTCGGCAACCGGCTCGACGTGCTTGACATCAAGGCCGACGGCTTGTCTGCCACCCGCGTGACGGCCTCACTGCCCATGCCGGCCGGACGTTTCCGCTCGGTCGTGCAAGGACCTGATGGCCACATGTACGTCGCCACCGACCAGGGCGACCTCTACCAGCTTAAGGCCAACTGAACCTGTCTGCCTGCCGCCCCACACGGGGCGGCAGGTCCGATTTCGGGCCAATCTCCTGGTTCTCAGGCGGGCTGAGTGCGCTAAAGAAGCGCCCGCACCTTGGCGGCACGGCCCTTCGCCGCCACTCTCCGACTGATCAATTGGATGGACCACCCGACCATGTTTTCTGCCTGTCGACCGATCGCCGTGGCTCTCGCCGTCTTGGTCGTGTCTTCTGCGGCGCTCGCGAGCCCCGAATTGGCGCGCAGCAAGAACTGCGTGGCCTGCCACTCGGCCGAACGGAAAATGATCGGTCCGGCCTACAAGGCGATCGCCGAGAAGTATGCGAACGACCAGACGGCCACCAAGACGCTGAGCGCAAAAGTCATCGCAGGCGGCGGAGGCGTGTGGGGGCCGATGCCGATGCCGCCGCAGACGAACGTGACGCCGGAAGAGGCCGAAGCGCTCGTGACCTGGATCCTGACGCACAAGTAGCGGCGGGGTCTGCGCCTCCTTTCCCCGGAATCGACACGGCTGCTCTTTCCGCCGCGATCTCGTCGCCTTCTCGTCGGATCACGCTGACGTCAGCGCGATACGCCGCGAGCACATGCTCATGTCGGACCACCACCCCCCTGCATCATCGCCCCGAAGGCCCTGGCCAGCTGCCGCGATGGTTGTGTTGCTCGTCGCCATCCTGACGTCACCCGTCACGCTGTTGAGCCTCGCGTTTTGGGCGGCGAGCGACAGCTGGGAGTTCGCCGGTGGCGGATTTCGCCACTGGGTTTTCGTGAAAGGGTCGATCGTCGACCGGCTGGGGTCCGTCGCATCGGACGGAGCACCCATTCGCTACATCGTGCGTCTCGAGGAGGGCACGGACCCTGGCGAGATCGCTGCCGTCTACGACAGCGACGCCCAGCCCGTCGCCGTCGTCCAAGCTTATGCGGAGCGCTGTCTCGCGCTCGGCCTTCCGATCGAGCGTGAGTTCGTATCGCCGGATGGAGCCGAGGCGAAACTCGGGTGCGAGAGCGATCCTGGCGCCGGGTGGCTCGACGACGTCCGCATTCATGCCGAGCGTAAAGCCGGAGCCGCCGTCACGCGCGTTCGCGTCTTCGCGGGCCCCGGTCTCATCGCGACCTACAATTTCTGAGCATCGCCGGCTGCGGTCGGGCGGACCCCGGACGAGCGTCCGAAGACTGAGTTTGTCTGGCCGGCGCGTCAGTCGGTTTGCGCTGCGTGCACCGGATCAGGCCACACTGGATGAACGCTGCGCTGCACAACGGCTAGGCATTCGGCTGACAATTCGTGCTGTCCGGCGTGCACGCCGTTGCGCGCCGCCGACCCGGGCGCGTGCACTAAGTGGCCTGTGTGCCGAAGAAAAAGAGCGCACGATGGAGTTGGCATAGATCGTGCTTTTGAAGATGCGAGCCAACGACGGCTGACCAGACTTCGACTTCGACAACGGCCCGATGACGGGCACAGGCAACGCCGCCGATCCGATGGAGACCCCCGAACGGTCTTCGTCTCGATCGTGCGGCGTTTTTTTCGTTCAACCTCGCGGCAGACAGGGACACCGACATGAGCAAGACCCACAGCAAGCGGAGCGTGGCAGCGATGGACCGGCGTGATTTCCTGCGGACGACGTCGGCGACGGTTGCGACGGCAGCGCTGTTGTCGGCGGTAAAAGCGGCTTTCCCGGGCGGCGTCTTCGCACAAGGTAGCGGGCCCGAAGTGAAGGGCACCAAGCTCGGCTACATCGCGCTGACCGACGCGTCTCCGCTCGTGATCGCCAAGGAGAAAGGCTTCTTCGACAAGTACGGTCTGCCGGAGATGGAGATCGTGAAGCAGGCCTCCTGGGGCGCGACGCGGGACAACATGGCGCTCGGGACGAAGGCGAACGGCATCGACGGCGGTCACATCCTCCGCCCGAAGACGCACCTCTACACGACCGGCAAGGTGATGCAGAACGGCCAGTCGCTGCCGATGTACACCCTCCTCAATCTCAACGAGGACTGTCAGGCCATCTCGGTCTCGAACGAGTTCAAAGACCTGAAGGTCGAGAAGGATTGCTCGCCGCTCAAGGCCGCCTTCGAAAAGAAGAAGGCCGCCGGCAAGGAAGTGAAGGTCGCGATGACCTTCCCGGGAGGTACGCACGATCTCTGGGTCCGCTACTGGCTCGCCGCGGGGGGAATCGATCCGGACAAGGACGTATCGACCATCGTCGTGCCGCCGCCGCAGATGGTCGCCAACATGAAAGTCGGCAACATGGACGCCTTCTGCGTCGGTGAGCCGTGGAACGAACAGCTGGTCAACCAGGACATCGGCTACACCGCTCTGACGACGGGCGAGCTCTGGTTCCGTCATCCCGAGAAAGTTCTCGGCATGCGCGCTGAATGGGTCGACGCCAATCCGAAGGCGACCCTCGCCATCATGATGGCGGTGATGGAAGCCCAGCAGTGGTGTGAGAAGGCGGAAAACAAGGACGAGATGGCCGCCATCGTCGGCCGGCGTCAGTGGTTCAACGTTCCGGTACCGGACATCATCGGCCGCATCAAGGGCGACATCAACTACGGGAATGGCCGCTCCGCGAAGGGCACCAATCTCTACATGAAGTTCTGGGGCGAAAAGGGCGAGGCGTCCTATCCGTGGAAGAGCCTCGATACCTGGTTCATCACCGAGAACATCCGCTGGGGCAAATTCGAGCCGACGCTCGACGTCAAGGCGCTCGTCGACAAAACGAACCGCAGCGACCTCTGGCGCGATGCCGCGAAACAACTCGGCCTCACCGGCACGCCGACCGGCGATAGCCGCGGCAAGGAGACCTTCTTCGACGGGAAGGTCTTCGATCCGGCGGACCCGGCCGAGTACCTGAAGTCGCTCTCGATCAAGCGCGCCACCGTCTGATCCGTCGCAGCCGAAGGAAGCTTGATCATGCCCATCGCCGCGACGCGTCTCGCCGCTGCCAACGATCAGGACGGCCCCGCCATGGGGGCCGACAAGAAGACTGAGAAGCAATCCGATATGCCGACCGCCACGGTGCTGCCGCTGACTGGGCCGCGGCCATCGCTCGCCCGTCGGGCGGGTGACGTCACGGTGCGTGTCGCGACGGTGCTCGTGCCGCCACTGATCGTGCTGGCACTTCTGCTCATTGCCTGGGAGGTGACGTTCCACGGACCGAAGTCGAGCTTGCCGGCACCCTCCCGCATCTGGAGCGAGGCCAGTGATCTGATCGTCGATCCCTTCTTCGTCCACGGGCCGCAGGACATCGGCCTCGGTCTCCGGGTGCTGACGAGCCTCGAGCGCGTGGCGATCGGGTTCGGGCTCGCAGCGATCGTCGGTGTCGGGCTCGGCGCTCTCGTCGGACAGAGCGTGTGGGCCATGCGCGGCCTCGATCCGATTTTCCAGGTGCTTCGCACGGTGCCGCCGCTCGCCTGGCTGCCCTTGTCGCTCGCGGCCTTCCGCGACGCCAACCCGTCGGCGATCTTCGTGATCTTCATCACGGCGATCTGGCCCGTCATCATCAACACGGCCGTCGGCATCCGGAACATTCCGCAGGATTATCGCAACGTCGCCGCTGTCTTGCGGCTCAACCATGCGGAATTCTTCTGGCGGATCATGATCCCGTCAGCCGCGCCCTACATCTTCACCGGGCTCAGGATCGGCATCGGCCTCTCGTGGCTGGCCATCGTCGCAGCCGAGATGCTCACCGGCGGCGTCGGCATCGGGTTCTTCATCTGGGACGCCTGGAACTCGTCGCGTCTCGCCGACATCGTCGTGG
>Ga0073934_10002579_pt1 | contig 36940 bp, 29 predicted proteins | sample LarsenN4metaG_FD_76834 | JGI IMG/M metagenome (GOLD analysis project Ga0073934, IMG submission 76834) | Hot spring sediment bacterial and archeal communities from British Columbia, Canada, to study Microbial Dark Matter (Phase II) - Larsen... ... | reverse complement strand
TCGAGATCTGGAACAACGTCTTCATGCAGTTCAACCGCACCGAAGACGGCGTGATGCACCCGCTGCCCAAGCCGAGCGTCGACACCGGCATGGGCCTGGAGCGCCTGGCCGCGGTGCTGCAGCACGTGCACAGCAACTACGAGATCGACCTCTTCGTGCGCCTCCTGGCGGCGGCGAAGAACGCGGTCGAGTTCGCCGGCGCGAAGAGCGTCGACGGCGACTCGCCCTCGCTGAAGGTGATCGCCGACCACATCCGCGCCACCGCGTTCACGATCACCGACGGCGTGATCCCGGGCAACGAGGGCCGCGGCTACGTGCTGAGGCGCATCACGCGGCGCGCCATCCGCCACGGCTACAAGCTCGGTGCGCGCAAGCCCTTCTTCCACACGCTCGTGATGCCGCTCGTGGCGGAGATGGGCGAGGCCTACCCCGAGCTCGCCCGCGAGGCGGCGCGCACGACCGACGTGCTCAAGCAGGAGGAGGAGCGCTTCTTCCAGACCATCGCCAACGGCATGGAGATCCTCGAGGGTGCGCTGGCCTCGGGCACGAAGCAGATCGACGGCGAGACCGCCTTCAAGCTGCACGACACCTTCGGCTTCCCGCTCGACCTCACGGCCGACGTCTGCCGCGAGCGCGGCGTCACGGTGGACGAGGCCGGCTTCAACGCGGCGATGGCGCGCCAGCGCGAGCAGGCGCGTGCCAGCGCTAAGTTCAAGATGGCCGCGGGCCTGGCCTACGCGGGCGCCGACACCACCTTCCACGGCTACGAGCACCTCGTGTGCGAGCACAGCAAGGTGGTCGCGATCTACGTCGACGGCACCTCGGTGGCGAAGGCGAAGGCCGGCGACGACGTGGTGATCGTGCTCGACCACACGCCGTTCTATGCCGAGAGTGGTGGCCAGGTCGGCGACACCGGCGAGCTGCGCAACCAGCGCGCGCGTGTGCTCGTCGAGGACACCGTCAAGGTGCAGGCGGCGGTGCACGGCCACCAGGGCCGCATCGTCGAGGGCGAGGTCGAGGTGGGCGACGGCTTCGTCGCGCGCGTCGACGGCGAGAAGCGCGCGAAGACGATGCGCAACCACAGCGTCACGCACCTGATGCACAAGGCGCTGCGCGAGGTGCTGGGCGCGCACGTGCAGCAGAAGGGCAGCCTCGTCAACGCCGAGCGCACGCGCTTCGACTTCAGCCACAACGCGCCGGTCACCGATGCGCAGATCGCCCGCATCGAGGCCATCGTCAACGCCGAGATCCTGGCCAACGCGGCCACGCAGGCGCGCGTGATGCCGCTGGACGAAGCGCAGAAGAGCGGCGCGATGATGCTCTTCGGCGAGAAGTACGGCGACACGGTGCGCGTGCTCGACATCGGCTCGAGCCGCGAGCTGTGCGGCGGCACGCACGTGCAGCGCACGGGCGACATCGGCCTGTTCAAGATCGTCGCCGAGGGCGGCATCGCCGCCGGCGTGCGGCGCGTCGAGGCGGTGACGGGCGACAACGCGCTCGCCTACCTGCAGGGCCTGGAGAGCACGGTAACCGGTGTCGCCGGCGCGCTGAAGGTGACGCCTGCCGAGGTGGGCGGCCGTGTCGCCGCGGTGCTGGAGCAGGTGCGCGCGCTCGAGAAGGAGATCGCGGCGCTGAAGGGCCGGCTCGCCAGCGCCCAGGGCGACGAGCTCGTTGCGCAGGCCGTGGACGTGAACGGCATCAAGGTGCTGGCTGCCACGCTGCAGGGCGCCGACGCGAAGACGCTGCGCGAGACGCTCGACCAGCTGAAGAACAAGCTCAAGACGGCGGCCATCGTGCTCGCCGCGGTCGATGGCGGCAAGGTGCAGCTGGCCGCCGGCGTCACCGCCGACAGCACCGGAAAGGTGAAGGCCGGCGAGCTGGTGAACTTCGTCGCCCAGCAGGTGGGCGGCAAGGGCGGCGGCAAGGCCGACATGGCGATGGCCGGCGGCACCGATGCCGCGGCGCTGCCGAAGGCCCTGGCCAGCGTGAAGGGCTGGGTGGCCGAGCGGGCCTGAGCGCGGTCGTCGACGCCCCGGGGCCGCGCGACTCCCGAGCCCCCGACTCCGCCCGCGATGCGGACCCGCGGCGTTGCCGCGGTGCCGCCGTGCCGCGGTTTCGCGTTGCGTCGCGGCCCGGGTCACGCTGGCCCCCCGAGTCGAGGGCCTGTCGGGGTCTCCACGCCTTGGATCGCGCGCGGCGTTCTGTTAAACAAGCCGCAAGCACGGGCCTCATGGCCTCGTTCCCGTTGTCGGGGCAGAAGGCTGGTTCCCGTGCGCAGAACATCCCGACGAACGAGGGGTGCCGTGTCCGGCACCGGGAAGGAGACACCATGACCTTGCCCCTGGCATGCCGCCTGCGTGCGGCCTGGCGCCTGCTGTTGCCGGCCCTGGCCGGGTTGCTCTCGGCCTTCGTGGCGACGCAGGCCTCGGCCAGCACGCTGACGCAGAACGTGTCGTGGACCATCGACCGCGCGGGTACCTCCACGAAGTTCCGCGTCGTCGCCTATGGCGACTCGATCTACGCCGGCTACAACGGCTCCATCCTCAACGCCGCGAAGTACGCCGCGCCCACGGTGGACGCCGAGTACCTGTCGGCGAAGTGGGGCACCGACATCGAGAGCGTCCGCCGCGCCAAGAGCGGCGCGGTCGCCTCCGACGTCTACAACAACAAGATCGTCGCCGAGCGCTCGTACATGCAGGCGGCCTCGACGCGCGTCGTCACCTTCGAGATGTGCGGCAACGACGGCCTGCAGGCCCGTTCGGCCTTCAAGAGCCAGACCGGCACCTGCAGCTACGCGGGTCTGGAGACGGCGCTGGCCAACTGCAAGACCTACGTGGCCGCGGCGATGGACTTCATCAACGCCAACGCGTACGCCGGCACGAAGCTGAAGATCATCAGCAACCTCTACTACCCGGGCTACGCGGCCGACAACGTGCCAAGCTCCTGCCGCGACGCGAGCACCGGCGCCACCGTGAACGTGCAGAGCACGATGCTGCCGCGCATCGCGAAGATGAACTACTGGATGTGCGAGTACGCGCGCCAGAAGGGCTTCCAGTGCGCCGACAGCTTCGCGCAGTACATGGGCGCGGACTACGACAGCAACGGCGACGGCCAGGTCGACTCCGACGCGCTGCGCTACGTGGCCGGCGAGAGCGAGGCGAGCTACGTCACGCGCATCACGTCGACGCTGCGCTCGACGATCCGCGACGCGAACCAGAAGTTCGTCTCGGCGAGCAGCAGCTACGACTACATCCAGAGCGACGACACGCACCCCACCTACACCGGCGGCACCGTGACCGCGGGCCTCTTCGGCGGCACCACGGGGTCGGGCGCGCCGCGCTACACCTCGTTCACCGGCGGCAAGAGCCCGATCTGGAACCGGCTCGGCCATGAGCGCATGGGCTGGGCGCTGTCGGTGTCCAATCCCGCGACGCCCTAGCCGGGGCAGCGCCGCGGAACCTTGACCCACAGCGGAAGGCGATGAAGCCCTCGCAACGCGCGGACCGACCCTGGACCCTGACGTGGGTCCACATGGTGCTCGCGCTCGCCATCGGCGCGGGGATGCCGCTGGTTTGGCTGTCGTGGTCGGAGCCGGAGGCCGCGGCGGCGAGGCCGGCCGACGCCGCTCGCCTCGCGAACCCTGCGGTGCCCCTCGCGCGGGTCGACGCGGTGGCAGTGGCCAGCCCGCCCGAGCCGGCCGGGGCGGCTGCCCCGCCGCCCGCGGCGATCCGCACCGCGGCGGCGCCGATGATCCCGCGCCAGCGCGATCCGAACGGCGACCAGACGCCCGACATCACCGACTTCATCAACCAGGGAGAGGTGCCGACGATGGGCGAGGTGATCAGCCGCCTGCGCGCGGCCGGTGTCCAGGGCGGCCTGGCGGCGTTCAACCCGCCGGGCACGCGGCCGCCGCTGGTCGGTATCGCCGTCGGCGCCGACTTCGAGCTGCCGCCCGGCTACGTGCGCCATCACCAGTTCACCGACGACGGACAGGCGATCGAGCCGATCCTGATGTTCGCGCCCGACCACCCGCTGGTGGTGGCGGCGCTCCAGGCGGCGCAGGCGGCTCAGGGAGGGGGCGACCCTGCCGCGGCCCTGCGGCCGCAGGACCTCGTCGTGCCGCCGGCCCTGGTGCCACCGGGCCTGCCCATCCGCCACGTCGTCGTGCCGCCGCCGGCCGACGCAGGGACGCCCGGGAAGTAGTCGCCCTGAAGCCCCTCGGGCCCCTCACGGCACGCCGGCGCGTCGCTCCCGCCGGCGTCTTCGTTTCCGGCGCCGGCGTGCTGGCCAGCGCGGCCTTGCTCTTTCTCTACGCGCGGGGCGCAGAGCTCGCCTGGGCGCTGGGCTTCGTCGCCCTCGTGCCCTGGCTGCGCACGCTGGACCGGGGCCCGGCGGCCGCGTCGGCGCTGCGCACGCTGCTGGAGGCGTGGCTGATGTCGGTGGCGCTGACCGCGGCGATGTACGGGTGGTTCGGCCTCGGCATGGCGCGCTACCTCGGCGTGCACGGAGCGCTCGGCCTCGCCGTGCTGCTGGTGCTGGCGCCGGTGTTCCAGCCGCAGGTGTGGGTGTTCGCAGTGGTCCGGCACGTCGCGCGCCACGGCGGGTCGCGTCGCGGGAAGGCGGACGCACCACCGGAACACGGCGCCCGGCCTGCGCGCGTGTTGCTGGGTGCCGTCGCCGGCGGCGCGGCATGGGTGGCCACCGAGTGGGCGGCGCCGAAGGTGCTCGGCGACACCCTCGGCCACGGCCTCTACCCCTCGCCGCTGCTGCGGCAGGGGGCCGACGTCGGCGGCGCGGCGGGGCTGACGCTGCTGCTGCTGCTCGCCAACGAGGCATTCGCGGCCGCCTGGGCGGCCATCGCCGCGGGGTCCGCCTCGGCGGCGAGCCGGCGCCAGGGTGGCGTGCGTGCCATCGCACGGCCGCTGGCCGTGGCTGCGGCAGTGCCGCTGGTGCTGGCCGCCTACGGCGCCGCGAGCCCGACGGCAGCGCCCGAAGCGGCAGCGCCGCCCGGCCAGAGCGTGCGCATGGGCCTCGTGCAGTCGAACATCGTCGACTACGAGCGCCTGCGTCGCGAGCGCGGGGCCGGCGAGGTCGTGCGCGAGGTGCTCGACGTGCACTACGCGATGAGCTACGACGCGGTGGAGCGGCAGAAGGCGCAGGCCTTGCTGTGGTCCGAGACCGTCTACCCGACGACCTTCGGGCGCCCGAAGAGCGAGGCCGGCGCCGAGCTCGACCGCGAGATCGTCGGCATCGTCAACGCGGCCGGCGTGCCGCTCGTCTTCGGCACCTACGACCGCGACGCCGATGCGGCCGGAGGCGGCGAGTACAACGCGGCGGCCTTCGTCGCCCCCGGCGCGGGCCTCGTCGGCGTGTACCGCAAGACGCGCCTCTTCCCCTTCACCGAGGCGCTGCCTGGCTGGCTCGACGGCCCCTGGCTCGGGCCGCGCGTGCGCGCCGCGCTGCCCTGGGTCGGAGCCTGGCGGCCGGGCGACGGTGCGCGCGTGTTCCCGCTGCGGCTGGCCGACGGGCGCGAGGTGCCGGTGCTGCCGATGATCTGCCTGGACGACGTGGACCCGGGCCTCGCCATCGCCGGCGCCCGCCTGGGCGCGATGCTGATCGTCACGATGTCCAACGACTCGTGGTTCACCGAGCACCCGCAGGGCGCGCAGCTGCACCTCGCGGTGGCGGCCTTCCGCAGCATCGAGACGCGGCTGCCGCAGTTCCGTGTCACCAGCAACGGCTACAGCGCGGTGATCGATGCGCGGGGCGAGGTGCTCGCCGGCACCCGCATGGGCGAACGGACGCTGGTCGTCGGCGAACTGCCGGCGCGCGAGCCGCCCCGCACGCTGATGGTGGCCTGGGGCGACTGGGTGGGCCGCGCCGGGGCGGCGTTCCTGCTGGCGTTGGGAGCGCTGGGTGGCTGGCGGGCGTGGCAGACACGCACCGGCGCGCTGCCGCACGGCGCGGCGCCCGAGCGAGAGGCCGGCATGGCGACGCGCACGGCGATCGCCGCGGGTCCCCTTGCGACGGGTGCGACGCGTGTGCCGGGTGTGCCGGGTGCGGCGGGCGCGGCGGGCGCGGCGGGCGCGGCGGGCGCGGCGGGCGCGGCGGGCGCGTCGGCGCTGCCGACCCGCGCGGCCGTGCTGACTCCCGGCGTGCGCTGGACGGCGGCCGGCCTGCGCGCGTTTGCGTACGGCAGCCTGGCCTGGATGGCCGCCACGGTGCTGGCTGGCGAGGCGGCGCTGGCCTCCAACACGCTGGCGCAGATCCGCGCCTTCCTCGCGCTGGTGCTCGCGCCCGAGGCAGCCGCGCGCGCCTTGCTGTGGGCGAGCCGCGCCAGCCTGTCGTTCGAAGGCGGCCGGCTGGTGCTGGCGTTCGGGCGAGGCGCGCGGCGCATCGAACTGGCGGCGGCCGAAGTGGAAGCGGTCGTTGCCTGGCGCGTGCCCGGGCCGGTGCCGGGTGCGTCACTGCGGCTGGCGTCGGGCGAACGGTGGCGCTACGCGCTGGCGCAGGTCGATCCCGTCGCGCTGGCGCGCGCCCTCGCCGAGGCGCGTGCCGAAGCGACGGCGAAGCCCGCGCCGGCACCCGAGGTGACGGCCGGGACCGCACCGGTCACGAGGGCCGAGGCGACTGCCGCGGTGCCGGGTGGAGCGCCCGGCACCGATGCCCATCGGGCCGGCCCGGACGCATCGCCGGCCTGGGCCGCGCGCCACGCGCAGGCCTTCTTCGCGCACCGGGGCAGCCGCTTCCTCCAGCACCCTCTCACGAAGTTCGTCGGCCTGCCGTTCCTGCTGGCGATCCCGGCCTTCCACCTGCACCAGCACATCGCGTTCGGCGGCGCGCTGGGCGAGGTCCGGTTGTTCGGCCTCGTTGCCTTCGGCAAGGGATTTGCCCTCTGGTGGGCGGCCTGGGGAATCGGCGTGGTCATGGTCGCCGCCGGGCTGCGCGCGGTGATCGAGGGGGTCACGTTGGCGGGCGCGCTGTGGCGCCCGGAGCGCCTGCTCGTCGTCCGGCGTGCGCTCGAACGCCTGGCGCTCGCAGCGCTGTACCTCGGCGTGCCGGCCTGGCTGGCGTGGCGCCTGCTCGACGCCTGAGGCGCTCACGTCGGCGCCGGGCGACCGGCGCCGGCCCCTCACCAGCTCGCGGCGTAGGAGTCCGCGTCGAAGCGCGCGTCGCGCGTCACCGCCCCGAGATCGACGAACTCGAAGTCGCTCATGCGCAGGCTTTGCACCTGCGAGATCGTCGCGGGGCTCCAGGCGGCGCTGGGATCGCCCTGCACGTAGAGGTCGCTGCCGATGTCGGCCACGTACAGGCCATGGCGCTGCATCGCGGTGGCGATGGCCCTGGCCTGCGTGGTCCAGGCCGCGGGTATCACGAAGCCGGCCTTCAGCCGCAGCAGCGCACCGAAGGGAATGGCGCCAGTGCTGCCGCCCGCGCGATGGCGCGCCGGCCAGACATGGGCGCTGGCGAGCACCGCGTCGCGGAACGTCACGCGCAGCGCATGCGGGATCTCGCCGGCGCTGGCTTCGCTGGCGCGCACGAGCAGCGGCGCGATCGGCAGCCCGGCCGCGTCGCCCGAGGTCCAGGTGTCCGGGCGCATCGCGTTGCTGTTCAGGTCCCAGGCCGCCGTGGAGTACGCCGTCCACTGGCCTTGCGCCGTCTTGTAGGTGAAGTAGCTCTCCCATAGGCGGCAGGCTCCCTGCTCGACGACCAGCACGTGGCGGTCGCCGCAGGTGGCGGGGTCGTTGCAGGTGCCGCCCTCGGACAGCAGCACGGCATCGCGAGGCATCGGGAAGCGCAGGGTCGCCGGGTCGCGCGTCGTGCAGTTGCGCACGATCGCGTGGCTGCCCGGCTCGCCGGGGCTGGCGACGGCACAGTCGCTCTCGTCGGGCGCACCTCCGGCAACGAACGCGAGGCCCGGCCAGTCGGTCTGCGGGTTCGCGGCCGACAGGAGGTTCACGGGGATGCCGTAGTAGTCGGCGGCCGCCGGGTCGGCGTTCGCGCCCCAGTCGGCGTGCAGTGCCCGTGTCGGCCCGATCGCGGCGATCCACGTCGCGCTCGAGGCGTGGGCCGGGAAGCGGACCGGGTCGTCGATGCGCGTGTTGAAGATGGCCGTGGCCGGGAACGCCGGGCAGCTGCCGAGCATCGCGGCGCCGCCTGCCGCGGGGGGCGCCGGCGGGGCCGGAGGCGGCGACGGCGTGGGGCCGGGGGCAGGGGCGGGCGAAGGTGCCGGTGAAGGCGCCGGCGAAGGCGTCGGCGAAGGGGTGTTCCCGCCCTCGCCGTTGCCCGTTCCGGAGTCGCCGCCGCAGGCGCTGGCCAGGACCGCGGCCGCGACGAACAGCAACGCATGGCGAAGCACGCGTCGCGCCGCGCCGTGCGGCGGTAGCGTGGGGCGGGCCGCGCCGCTCGACGTCGGAACGATGCCTCGTGTCGCTTCAGGCCGGGGGATGTGCATCTGGAGCGCAAGCATGCAGGGCGCCGGCCGCCCGGAGCCGCGAAGCTGTGTCCATCGGTTCCGGAGTCCGCTGACCCGCACGGCAAGGTGTCAGACACGGTCGCAGCCGTTGCGCGAGGACACGTCTGACCCGCTGGCCGGGGCCGCGGCCGCGCGCCGGGCCGTGCGGCATCGATGCAAAGTGCGCACGCCGACCTCGCAAGGCGACGACTACGATCGCGCCACCGGCGGCCCGGAGCACCCGATTGCGCGCCGGTGGGAGTTGGCGATGCCGGGTCTGTCGAAGCAAGTGTCCACGCGGCCTTCTCGGCCCTCGCAGGCGTCGCGGCGGCGCTGGCTGCAGGCGGCACTGTCCCTGTCCGCGGCGGGCCCGCTGGCCGCGCAGGCGCCGCCGGCAGGTGCCACGCGAGTGGCGCTCGTGATCGGCAACGCCGCCTATCCGCAGACCCCTTTGCGCAACGCGGTGAACGATGCCCGCAGCGTGGCGGAGGTCCTGCGCGCGCAGGGCTTCGCCGTGCTCTCGGTGCACGACGCCGACCGGGCGCAGATGGAGGCCGCGGTCGCGCGCGCCCGCGAGGCGCTGCACGGCCGCAGTGGCGTCGGCCTGCTCTACTTCGCCGGCCACGGCCTGCAGCTGCAGTGGCGCAACTACATGGTGCCGATCGACGCGCGCATCGAGCAGGGCGCCGACGTGCCCGCGCAGTCGGTCGACGTGCAGCACGTCCTCGACGCCTTCAGGGCCGCCGGCAACCGCATGAACATCGTCGTGCTCGATGCCTGCCGCGACAACCCGTTCGGCGAGGTCGCGAGCGGCCGTGGCCTGGCGCAGATGGATGCGCCGCCAGGCACGTTCCTCGCCTATGCCACGGCACCCGGCCACGTGGCCGAGGACGGCACGTTCAGCTCGGGCAACGGCCCGTACGCGCACTTCCTGGTCCAGGAGCTCCGGCGGCCCGAGGCTCGCATCGAGGAGGTGTTCAAGCGCGTGCGCTTCGCCGTGCGGCGCCACACCGCGGGGCGGCAGGTGCCGTGGGAGAGCACCAGCCTCGAGGACGACTTCAGCTTCGCGCGCGGCATCGTCGAGCCGCTGCGCCCGGGCGCGCGGCAGCGCGATGCCGCGTTCGAGGAGGAGCTGGCGGAGTGGAACCGCATCAGGGAGTCGAACGACGTCGACGACTTCTACCGCTTCCTGGCGCGCTTCCCGAGCGGCCTGTTCAGCGAGCTCGCGCAGCTGCGCATCGAGCGGCTGCAGCGGCCGGCCGCTCGCCCTCGTCCCGGGCCTTCGGGGGTGAGCGCGCCGGACACCTCGGCTCGCCGGTTCGAGGTCGGCGACGTGATCTGGTACGAGATCGAGGACCAGCTGCAGAACAGCAGGCGCAACGTGCGCCTGAGGGTCACCGCCGCCGACGACGAGCGCGCCGAGTTCAACGGCGGCTCGTTCGTCCTCACGCAGACGGGCGGCCTCGTGAAGAACCAGTTCGGCTCGTTCGACCCGCCGATCGTCGAGCTCGTCCCGGACATGGCCCCGGGCCGGCGCTGGCGCTCCGCGTTCCTGCAGACGCACGAGGGGAAGCAGTACCGCACCTTCTACGAATCGAGGGTGGTCGCGGTGGAGGAGATCATGTTGCAGCCGGGCCCGGTGAAGGCCTTCCGCGTCGAGCACCACGGCGAGGCGCTGTATCCCGACGGGCGCATGGCGAGCTTGCGCCGGACCACCTGGGTGGACGTGGCGCGCGGCATGGTCGTGCGCTCCGATGCGGAGTTCGGCTGGGCGGGAGCCCCGCCGCGGCAGGGCGGGCGCGTCTGGTTCCGCAGCGTCACCCGCCTGGTCGGAGAGCAGCGCCGGCCGCGCTGATGCCCGCGGCCGCGCGGGTGCGGCTCCCGCGCGCGGCCCGCGCGGTTCACCCCTCCAGCATCTTGAATGCCTGCGCGAGGCTGACGCGCATGCGCGTCAGCGAGGCGGCGAGCGTGCCGATCTCGTCGCGGCTGCGGACGCTGAACTCGGGCGCGTCGGTCTCGCCGAGGCTCACGCGGTCGGCCAGCGCCGCCATGCGCGTGACCGGCCGGACGAAGACGCGCCACAGCACCACGTTGAGCACCACGGCGACGACGATGAAGACACCGGCGGTCAGCGCCATGAAGACGCGGAAGGTGTGCTCGGCGCGCGCCTGTGCCACGGCCAGCGGCACCTGGACGATCTGCGCGGCGACGATCTCGTCGAGCTTCCAGCCGAAGCCGTTGTTGGGGCCGTAGACGGACACCATCGTCGGCGGCGCCTTGTCCGGCGTGTCGTGGCAGAAGAGGCAGCCGGCGGTGGCCTTCAGCGGCTTGGCCACGTAGAGCATGCGGCCGCCGGGCGTGTCGCGCTCGCCCGAGGCCGGCGCCTGCAGGTTGCCGCCGCGGAACTGGTTGATCAGGTCGGCCTCCCACTCGACGGCGCGGTCGGCCGGGTTGGTGGGGTTCAGCGCCGGCTCGCGGTAGAGGAACTGCCGGTACTCGGCTTCGGCGTTGCGCAGGATCTTCAGCACCTCGATGGCCGAGAACGCCGACACCATCTCGGGCCGGAACTCGTACTTGGCCTGCGTCAGCAGCAGGGGGTAGATGCGGTCGAGCGTGTACTTGCGCACCGCCGAGGCGCTGTCGATGAGCAGCCGCGCGTTGTAGAGCACCTCCTCTCGCGCATTGCGCTGCAGCAGGTCCCAGCCGATCGTCGAGATCGACGCCATCGCCATCGCGAGCAGCAGCAGCAGCACGAGGTTGATCTTGACCAGCAGCTTCATGGGTCTTGTTCCTCCTGGCCATCCGAGGGCCCTGTCGAGCCCGCGATCGTGCCGCAACGGGCCGGTCGTGCGAAGCGCGGGGTCGGCGGGCGCCTGGCGTGCCCGCCGGCCGCGGCCCGGTCAGGGCATCGAGCGCTCGCTCTTCTGCGCTTCGCTGAGGCCCTCGAGCAGCGCCATGTCGGACTGCGACGCCGACCAGCGCAGGTCGCGCCAGGGGCGGTAGCCCGGCGAGTCGTACCAGGCGCGGAAGGCCGCCGTCGAGGGCCAGCGCTGCAACTCGAGCTGCCGCGGTTCCCAGGTGCCCTCGATGACCTCCAGCTGGCCGCCGCTCACGAGCAGTTCGCCGCCAGCGGCGCGCAGCAACGGCAGCTGGTCCCGCGCGTAGCGGCTCATCGTCGTCGTGTCGCGCACGTCGACGTCGGCGACCACGAACGCCGGCGGCTGCCTGGCCGATGGCGCCGACGGCGCGATACCCTGCGCGAGCACGAAGTCGGTGTCGGCCGCGCGCTGGCGGATCTGGCGCCATGGCGCGTAGGGCGAGCTCTCGTACCACTGGAAGAAGACCTGCGCGCTCGGCCACTGGTGGACGATCATGCGGCGCAGCGGCCAGTCGCCCTCCACCGGCTGCGGCAACGCGCCGGCAGCGAGGAAGCGGCCGCCGAAGGCGCCGATCGTGGGCAGGTGCCCGCCGAGATAGTCGCCGAAGGCGCGCGCGTCGCGGATCTGCACACGCACGAGCGAGAACACCGGCTTGTCGGTCCACCCGCCGGCCGCCGGCGGCGGCGAGGGGGAACGGGGCACGGGCGAGGTGACGGCCGTGCCGCTGCCGGGCGGCGGCGTGCCCGCCGCGGCGGGCGGTGCGGGTGCCGGAACGGGCGGCTGAACCGTGGGTGCGGGCGGGGCCGTCGGCACGGGTGGCGCGGGCGATGCCCCCTGCGGCGCGCCGGTGGAGGACGGCGGGGCGGCCGGCGCGGGCGTCGGCACGGGTGCAGGGGCGGGGGCCGGCGCCGGCGCAGCGCAGCCCGCCGCGAGGGCCGGCAGGCCGATGATGAGGAGCCTCCGGCGATGCTCGAATGGAACCAAGGCATCCTCCTGTCGGTCTTGGCGTCGGTGTCGGAACCGGTGCAGCCACTCGGCCCGCCGGCATGCGGGGCGCGGATGCGCCCCAGGGCTCAAGCCTGCCACACGCCGAAGCCACGCTCGCGCAGCGAGATCGCGAGTTCGACTTCCATCTCCCGCGCGGCCTCGTAGGGCATCGGATTGAAGACCTCGTAGAGGCCGGGCAGCAGGCGCACGCCATAGCGGCGGACGAACGTGTTGGCCTGGATGCCGGCCTTGTGCCGGTCGAAGCGCAGGTCGGGGTCGAGGCCGGTCATGCCGACGTAGACGAACGGCCGGCCGAGTTGGTAGTCGGGGTTCGCCTGGCGGAAGCGGGCCTCGTTCCAGACGCGGTCGTCGAGCTCGACGACGTAGACGTGGTGGCGGTGCCGCGGCTCGGCGCGAGCCGCAGGCGCCGCTCGCGCCGGACTGGCCGGCCGCTGTGGCCGTGACGAACGTGTCGGTGGCGAGGCAGCCGCTGCGTGCGCAGCGGCTGGCACAGTGGATGCGGGCGGGGCCGATGGCACGGCCGATGGCACGGCCGATGGCGCGGCCGGCGCGGGCGAGCGCGCTTTCCGGCCCGGGCGGGTGGCCATCGCGTGGGCCTCAGCGGCCGGCCGGCCCGCGTGCGGGTGGGCGCCAGCGGTGATCCGGCGCGCCGGCCTTCGCGGCCGCCTCGAGCCGGCGCGGGAACACCGGGCCCCGCCGGTGGCTGGGCGCGGTGCAGGCCGCCGCAGGCCGCAGGCCGCGGCTCATCGTCCGCAACGGTCTTGCCTGCGCGTCGATCGTGTCGGCCCTGGCGCCGAACGACGCGCGGTCGATCTTCGGCCCGCCACGCGGCAGCCGCATCGACGGGGCCGATGCGACGAAGCCGGTGCGCCGGGCGACTTCGGCGATGTGCATGAGGGCGGAGCGGAACTCGACCTGGGGATCGTGGCCGCCGCGGATTCGAACGTCAACCCGAGCGTCTCGCGCCGGCCGGTGCCGACACCGCAGGCGCCGCCCTGGATGGGGCCCCGGCGGGCCACCGTGCCGGTGCGCCGGGCCGGCATCAGCAGCAGGCGGATCCGGCGCGTTCTCGCGCGGGCACCGGGGTGCTGGAAGTGCCGCAGCCGCAGCCGGCGGCACCCTCGGCCTTCTTCTGCTCGTCGAGCGCGCAGCATGCCGACGCGTCGGCCGTCGGCGGGCCACCGCAGCACGAACCGGCTTCGGCCCTGGCGGTGGCCGTCGCCGGGGCCGGCGCGGGCGCGCCACAGGTCGAGGCCGGGATGGCCACTTGGCTCGTGGGTCCGCTCGTGGGCCCGGTGGCGCGGCGCGGGGCGGTGCCGCATCCCTTGGCGGCGACCTTGATGGTGGCGGGCACCGCCACCACGGCCGGGCTCGGGCTGCAGCACGCACCCGAGGCAAGGCCTTCGGTCGTGCTGCCGCTGGCGCTGCAGACCCCGGTCTCCGGCAGCTCGAGCTCGACGCGGTCGGCCGCCTCGATGTCGCCGGCGAGGGCGGCGACGACCGATCGCACCTGCTCGAAGCCGGTGGCCATCAGGAAGGTCGGCGCGCGGCCGTAGCTCTTCACGCCGACGGTGTACAGGCCCGGCTCGGGGTGGCCGAGCTCGCGGTGCCCGTGCGGCCGCACCGTGCCGCAGCTGTGCAGGTTGGGGTCGATCAGCGGGCCGAGCGCCTCGTTCGACTCGAGCCAGGGGTCGAGCTTGACGCGCAGTTCGCTCGTCAGCGAGAGGTCCGGCCGCTGCCCGGTGGCGCAGACGATCTCGTCGATGCCGTCGATGCGCCGCTCGTTCGCATCGGCGTCGACGCCCACCACGCCCAGGCGTTCGCCGTGGCGCTCGATGCGCGTGATGCGCAGGCCGGCGTGGAACTCCAGGCCACCGGAGTCGCGCAGTTCGCGCAGCGCCGTGCCCAGCGCGCCGCGCGCCGGCAGCGCATCGGCCTCGCCGCCGCCGAAGACGCGCGCGAGCGCGGGCGATCGCACCGACCAGACCAGCCGCGTGCCTGGGGCCTCCTTCGCGAGGTCGGCGAGGAAGAGCAGCGCGTTCGCCGCCGAGTGCCCGGCGCCGACGACCAGGGTGCGCCTGCCCGCGTAGCGGGCGCGGTGCGCGCCGAGGATGTCCGGGATGCCGTAGAAGACGCGGTCGGCGACCTCCGGCTCGCCGATGGCCGGCAGCCCGTTCGCGCCCACGGGATTCGGGTGGTTCCAGGTGCCGGTGGCGTCGATCACGGCGCGGGCCTTCAACTCGAACACCTCGCCACTGCGGGTGGCGCGGATCACGAACGGCGCCTTCTCGCGGCCGGCGCTCTTGACCTTGTCGAAGCCTTCGCGCGTGACCGAGAGGACCCGCGTGCCGAGCTGCAGCGCCGAGCGGACCTGCGGCAGCCGCGCGAAGGGTTCGAGCAAGCGCTGCACGATCTCGCCGGCCAGCGGCAGCGTGTCGGGGTCGGGGGCCTGCCAGCCGGTGGGCTCGAGCCACCGGGCCATCGTCGGGTCGATGTCGTAGCGCCACGGCGAGAACAGGCGCACATGGCCGTAGTCGACGAGGTTGGCCCCGACGGTCGGCGCGGCCTCGAGCACGACGAAGGGAATGCCGCGGTCGATGAGCTTGGCCGCGGCCGCGAGGCCCACCGGGCCGGCGCCCAGCACGGCCACCGGCAGGCTCTGCGGCGCGGCAGCCCGGGCCTGCGCGAAGGCGAGCACCATGAAGTCGGCGCTGGCGGGGCAGGCGCCCTGGAACTCCGCCGACTGCCGCAGCGCGGCCGGCGCATGCGCCCGGTCGGCCGGGACGAAGCCGAGGCGGCCGAAGTAGCCGCGCGCGGACGTCGTCAGCAGGTACACCGCCTTGAACTGGCGCCGGCGGGCCTCTTCCAGCACGAGCGACACCATCTGCCGCCCGATGCCCTGGCGCTGCAGGCCGGGCGCGACGGCGACGGAGCGCAGCAACGCGACGTCGCCGCGCGGCTCGGCACCGGCGCAGCCGACGATCTCGCGCTCCGCTTCGGCGACGACGAACGTCGACAGGTGCTCGCGTGCGCCCTCGAGGGGCAGTGCATGGGCCTCGAGCAGCGCCTCGATGGCGGGCCAGTCGGCGGGGTTGGCCGGGCGCAATGAAGTCGTGGGCATGACGGTCCTCGGGTGGTAACGGTGGCGCTTCAGCGGCCGCAGGGACCGCAGGCCTCTGGGGAATCGACCTCCCCGGGGCCTGCGCAGCAGCTTTCGGTGAGGTAGGCCAGCAGGCCGTTCATCCGCTCGTAGGCCGCCCGGTACATGACGAAGCGGCCCACCTGGGTCTGCGTCACCAGGCCTGCGCCGGCCAGCTCCTTCAGGTGGAAGGCGAGGTTCGTGGGCCCGACCCCGACCGCCTCGGCGAGCGCCTTCTGCGCCAATCCCGCGGGACCCGCGACGACGAGCGCCCGGAACGCCTCCAGCCGGACGGGGTGAGCCAGCGCGGCCAGCGCCTGGACAACTTCTGCTGAATCCATAAATTCAAGAATAGTTGAATTAATCTCGGAACGCAAGCAGCCTTCAACGACCTGCGATCGCGCCGGGGCCGCCCGAGCGGTGCCAACGGGGGCCGGAACACAATCACCGATGTTCGCCTTCTTCGAGAACCGCATCCGCCCGACCGCCCGGCCGGGGGGCGAGCCGCCGCAGGGGCTCGTCGCCTTCTACTGGCACTTCGTGGGGCAGGCGCGCGGCCTGTTCGGGCTGATGTTCCTCACCGGCCTGACCGTCGCGCTGGTCGACACGCTGATCCCCATCTTCATCGGCCGCCTCGTGCGGCTGATGGAGGCGAGCGGCCGCGTCGCGGCCTTCGAGCAGGCCGTGCCCGCGCTGATGGGCATGGCCGCCGTCGTGCTGGTGGTGCGGCCGCTGGCGCTGATGACCGACAGCCTGGTGCGCAACAACGCCGTGGTGCCGGGCGTCACGAGCCTCATCCGGTGGCAGAGCCACTGGCACGTGGTGCGCCAGAGCTGGCCGTTCTTCCAGAACGACTTCGCCGGTCGCATCGCCAACCGCGTGATGCAGACCAGCAACGCGGTGCGCGAGAGTGTCGTCAGCGCCATCCGCGGCGTCTGGTACATCACCGTCTACGGAGTCTCGGCGCTCGTGCTGATGGGCTCGTCGGACTGGCGGCTCGCGGTGCCCACGGCGCTGTGGTTCGGCGGCTACGTGCTCGTGCTGCGCCGCTTCGTGCCGCCGATGCGCGACCTTGCCAAGGGCAGCAGCGAGCTGCGCAGCCTGGTGATGGGCCGCGTCGTCGACAGCTACACGAACATCCTCACCGTCAAGCTCTTCGCGCGCGCCCGCGACGAGGACGCCTACGTGCGCGAGGTGATCGACGAGCACACGACGGCGATCCAGGCGCACATGCGCCTGATCACGCGCTTCATGACGACGCTGGCGGCGCTGAACGCGCTGCTGCTCGTCAGCACGGCGGCCATCGGGCTCGTGCTGTGGAGCCGCGGCACGCTCGATGCCGGCGCGGTGGCCACCGCGCTGCCGCTGGCCTGGACCATCGCCAACGTCGCCGGCTGGGTGAGCTGGGAGGTCACCGGCATCTTCGAGAACATCGGCGTCGTGCAGGAAGGGATGGAGACGATCGCGGTGCCTCTCTCGCTCGCCGACCGCCCCGGGGCGCGCGAGCTCGAGGTGCCGCGCGGCGAGGTGCGCTTCGAGGGCGTGACGTTCACCTATGGACGCCGCGACGGAAGGCGCGTGATCGACGCGCTGGATCTCACCGTGAAGCCGGGCGAGCGCGTCGGCATCGTCGGCCGCTCGGGGGCCGGCAAGAGCACGCTCGTGAACCTGCTGCTGCGCTTCCACGAGCTCGAGGGCGGCAGCATCCGCATCGACGGCCACGACATCCGCGAGGTGACGCAGGAAAGCCTGCGCGCGGCCATCGGCATGGTGACGCAGGACACCTCGCTGCTGCACCGCTCGATCGCGGCCAACATCGGCTACGGCCGGCCGGGCGCCAGCCCCGCGCAGATCGAGGCGGCGGCCCGGCGCGCGCAGGCGCACGAGTTCATCATGGGCCTGTCCGACTGGAAGGGCCGCGCCGGCTACGACGCGCACGTCGGCGAGCGCGGCGTCAAGCTCTCGGGCGGCCAGCGGCAGCGCATCGCGATTGCGCGGGTCGTCCTCAAGGACGCGCCGATCCTCGTCCTCGACGAGGCCACCTCCGCGCTGGACAGCGAGGTCGAGCGCGCGATCCAGGAGCAGCTGCTCGGGCTGATGGAAGGCAAGACCGTGATCGCGATCGCGCACCGGCTGTCGACGATCGCTCGCATGGACCGGCTCATCGTGCTCGACGAGGGGCGCATCGCCGAGCAGGGCACGCATGCCGAGCTGATCGCGCTCGGCGGGCACTACGCGGCGCTTTGGGCACACCAGAGCGGCGGCTTCCTGGCCGAGGACGTCGCGGCCCCGGCCGCGCTCGCGATCCCGTCCGGCGCCGCAGCGCCGGCGGAGGCGCTCGACCCGGGGCCCGTCGACGACATGCGCGCCGCCGAGCGGGCCGAGCCCGACGTCGACGCGGAGCCGGCGCCGGCGCGCAACTGAGGCGCCCCGGCGCCGCGCGGCCGCGCCGCCGCGCCGCTGAGGCGTTCCGGCGCCGCGCTGCCGCGCCGCCGCGCCACTGAGGCGTTCCGGCGCCGCGCAGCCGCGCCGCCGCGCCACTGAGGCGTTCCGGCGCCGCGCAGCCGCGCCGCCGCCGGGTGCGGCCCGTCAGGCCCGCACGAGGCGCGGGTTGCCTACGCCGACCTTGACGACGGTGCTGCCCGTGTCCGCGCCGAACCCCAGGCTCAGCCGCAGCAGCGTCTGGTTCGCGTCGAACGAGCCGCTGCCCACGGGCAGCTGGAACGGCAGGAACACGGCGCGGCCCCTCAGCGAGGAGGTGCCGGCCGAGGTGGCACGGGCCGAGAAGCCGGCGAAGTGCGTGACGACGTTCCCGCCCCAGACGTACTGCTGCCGTGCGTCCAGTTCGGTCAGGCGCGGCACGGGGCCGGTCTGCTTCTCATAGTAGATGTCGAACTCGCAGCCGATCACCTCGTTGGCGCCCAGGCCGCCCGCCGCCGCCGGCACGAAGGGCAACTGGAAGAGCACGCTCGAGCCGCCGGCGGGCAGCGCGGCACGCACGGTGAAGTAGGTCTTGCCGTCGATCGTCTCGACCAGCGGCGTGTCGGGCGTGGTGTTGAAGCCGTAGGCGCCGTAGCCGTCCGGCTGCGTGCCCGGGCCGCCGGAGCGCTGCATGCTCGCGTTGGCCATCAGGTTCGTGCCGGGATAGGCCGTGCCCGTGCCGGCGCCCAGCCACGCGGAGATCGCACTGGCCTCGAGCTGCCCCTGCGCCAGGCCACCGGCGAGGCTGAGGTGCACGCCGTCGATCGTCATGCCCGGAAGGAACTTGCCCGACGAGTCGTGCAGCGTGCCCATCGCCGAGACGAAGCGCACCTTGCCGCCGAACTGGCTCTCGCTGGCCATCGCGGCCAGGCTCGCGTTGACCTGCAGCAGTGCCGCACGGATGGCCGATGGCGTGCCCGCGTAGTTGCCCCAGAGGGCCTCGTCGTAGCCGAAGATGCCGCAGTCGAGCACCCTGAGGCCGCCGTCGACGACCATGCGCTGCAGCATCGTGCGGTGGTTGTTGACGCAGTTGGCGACGAGGCCAGCCACCGTGCCCGGGGTGGCGTTGCCGAGGTCGTTGATCGAGCCGCCGCGCAGGATCACGAGGTCGGGCGCGGCGTTGATCAGGTCCTGGATCGACATCGGCTGACCGGTGAACGGCGCCTGGCGGTTGGCCGCCAGCATCTGCGACGTGTCCTGGCCGTCGATGCCGAAGTTGCCGATCAGCTGCGCCATCGGGTACGCGAAGTGCGTCGACCAGATCGCGGATTCGCCGATGCCGACGATGTCTGACCCGAAGACGCGGACTGCGTTGATCGGGACATTGATGTCGGCGCTGAGGCGGCCGACGTTGGCCGTGGAATCGCCGAACGTGGCAACGCGCAGCCGCTGCGTGAGCGGTGCCGGCCCCGGCGGAGGCGTCGGCGCGGGCGTCGGCGCCGGCGTGGGAGCCGGCGTCGGCGCGGGTGTCGGTGCCGGGGTGGGGGCCGGTGTCGGCGCGGGGGTCGGACTGGGCGTCGGCGCGGGCGTCGGCCCGGGCGTGGGAGCCGGCGTCGGTGCGGGCGTCGGCGCAGGGGTCGGCGCGGAAGTCGGCGCGGGCGTCGGGGCCGGTGTGGGTCCGGGGGTCGGCGCCGGTGTCGGCGCTGGAGTGGGCGAGGGCGACGGCGCCGGAGTCGGAGCCGGCGAAGGGGCTGGCGTCGTGCCGGGTGCCGGTGGCGTCGGCTCTCCGGCGTCACCGCCGCCGCCACATGCCGCCACCGTCGACGCCATCGAGGCGACCCACAGCGTCTGGAGAATTCGACGACGCCGTGCGTCGGGGTCCCTGTTCGTTTTCATTGGCTGGCGGCCGCATCCTTCCAGTGCACCGGTGCCCCTCGCACCAATGTCCTCCCGAGCGGATGCGCCGCTGCATTATCTGGACGGGGTCGTCGCCGCAGCCGGAGCGCGACCCTTCAATCCCGTGGCGGCGAGCCTGCGAATCGTGCTGCTTGCCACGGTCGGGCGGCAGGGGCCCCCCGATTCAGGGGCGTCGCGGGCGGCTGGCGACCGGGCGGCACGGCCGCCGCGACGGTGCCGGGAGCAGCTGCCGCGGCGCCGGCGGCGGCCTCATCGTTTCTGCAGAAGCCTGGGCGCCAGCGACATCAGCGCCGCCTCCCCCGCCTCGACCAGGGCCTCCACGTCCAGGCGCTTGCGCATCAGGTGGTGCACGTCGAGCTTGATCACGTGCTCGGCCTGGCGCGTCTGCTCGCGCGCCAGCGCGTTCGTCAGGATGTGCACGGCCTGGAAGCCGTAGTCCGACGAGGAGGTGGGCACCTCCTCGTAGGGCCGGTAGGCCACGTCGACGGCGACGACGCGAAGGGCCCCGAGCCGGCGCGCGGCGGCCACGGGCACCGGCGCGGTGAGGCTGCCGTCGAGCAGCTGGTGCGGTCCGATCGGCACCGGCTCGTTCCACACCGGAGCCGCGCACGACGCCTCGACGGCCAGCGCCACCGGGCCGGCGTCGACGACCACGGTTTCGCCGGTGAGCGCGTCGCTGGCCACGGCCGCGAACGGCACCGCCAGGTCGGCGATGGCGCGGCCGCCGACGGCGCGCTCGATCTCCTGGCGCAGTTCGTCGTTGCGCCGACGCGACCCCAGCAGCGCCGAGACGGCGCCGGTCCCGGGGTGCCACTTGAGCCGGTGCGCGACGGCCGTGATCTCGGCGGCGTCGCGTCCGGCAGCCCACAGCGCGCCGATCGCCGCGCCGACGTTGCTGCCGGCGATGGCGGCGGGCCTGAGCCCGAGGCGCGCGCAGGCGCGCACGATGCCGACATGGGCCCAGCCGTGCAGGGCGCCGCTGCCCAGCGCGAAACCGATGCCCCCGTGGGCCGCCGCGGCGCCGCCCGGGCCCGACATGGCCGGGGCGGCGGCCACGGTGAGCAGGTCGCGCCGGCGCATGCGCGATCATGGCCCGTCTCCGGCCGACCCGCCACGGGTGGACCCGGAGCACAGGGCAACACCGCTCGCGCGGAGCGGTGGCGCTCCTTCCGGGCGCCGAGACGCCGGTCGGCCCTGCCCGTCGGCCCGGACCGTCGGCCCCCTCAGGCCGGCGCGTACACCGCCGCGACCTTGCTCGAGTTGAAGATCCAGGTCTCCACGAACTCCGACCACGCGAGCTTCGCGCCGAGCGCGTTCATCGCGCCGGCCAGCACGAACCAGTTCAGCACTTCCTGCTGGCCGCTCTCCTCGATCTTCGCCAGCGGGTGGTTGCGCCAGGTGGCGTAGTCGCCGGCGACCAGCGCTTCGTACAGGGCGCGGTCGGCGGCCACGTCGGGCGCGATGCGGAAGGTCTTGTCGACGAGGAAGGCGTGCGACCAGCTCGACGAGGCGAGCACGGCCACGCGCCACGGGCTGGCCTTCAGGATGCGCGCGCAGGCGGCGCCGAGGTCGAAGCAGCGCCGCGGCGTCGGCGAGGGCGGATCGGCCGGCCGGCCGCGGTCGGCCCAGCGGCTGACGAAGCCCTTGTAGCTGATGACCGCGCGGCCATAGCAGTTGATCGGCATGCACACCACCGGCCAGTCGAAGCCCGCGCGGTCGTAGTCGAGGTAGAGGATGGCGTTGAGGAAGGCGTGCGGCAGCCCGGGGTGATGCAGCGGCTCGTAGGCGTAGGCGACGTCGAAGTCCGCCTCCAGCAAGCCCGTCGCCAGGTGCTTGGCCGCCTCGCGGTGGCCACGCACGAGGCGCGTGGTGTCGCCGCGCTCGCCCCAGACGTTGGGGCGGCCGCCGCCCCACTCGTCCTTCGCCTTCGCGTCGAACATCGCCGAGGCGGTGGCCTGCGCCCAGGGGCGGATCTCGCGATCCTCGTAGGCGAGCACCGAGAACGCCGGCACGACGCTTTCCTTGAAGTTCTCGTACTGATCGTCGCCCCAGATGAGCACGAAGTCGGGCTGGAACTCGACGAGGGCCCGGCGCACGCGTTGCAGCCCGCCGCGCATCGCGGCGCGGTGGCGCGCCGCCGCGGCCACCGGGTCGGCCCACTCGGCCCGCATCGCGGCCGGCCAGCCGGCCGGGTCCTTGGCCGCCGCCGGGATGTCCGGATCCGCCAGCCGTCCCCGCAGGATGTTGGCCATGTCGGCGTCCAGGCCCGAAAGGGGCGGGTAGTGCGAAACGCCGAGTCCGAGTACTTGCCCCATCGCGTGGATCTCCTTGGACCGCGACGGTACCGCACGCGCCCGTCCGCCCAGGTCGTGTCGGGCGTGTCGACGCGTCGGGCGCGGCCGCGGCAGGCCGCGGGGAATCCGGCCCCGGCCCGGTTCAGATCAGCCCGCGCCGCGCCAGGTTGCGCATCAGCGCGTTCGCGCCGAACGTCCACGGCGCGATCCGGTCGCTGTGGCCGACCCAGTTGACGAGCGTGCCGAGCTTGTCGCTGGCGATGGCCACGCGGTCGCCGAGGTGGTGCGTGAAGCCGGCGCCCGGTGCGTCGCGGTCCTGGATCGGCGCGAACATCGTGCCGCAGAACAGCAGCATGCCGTCGGGGTACTGGTGGTGGCACCCCATCGCGTGCTCCACCAGTTCCAGCGGGTCGCGGCTGATCCTCGACATCGAGCTCGCGCCCTGCAGCACGAATCCGTCGTCGGCACCGGTCACGGTGAGCGCGATCTCGGCCCGGCGCAGGTCGTCGATGCCGAAGTGCGCATCGAACAGGCGGATGAAGGGCCCGATCGCGCAGGAGCCGTTGTTGTCCTTGGCCTTGCCGAGCAGCAGCGCGCTGCGGCCCTCGAAGTCGCGCAGGTTCACGTCGTTGCCGAGCGCCGCGCCGACGACCGCGCCACGCGGCGACACGGCCAGCACCACCTCGGGCTCCGGGTTGTTCCAGCTCGAGCCCGGGTGCAGGCCGACCTCGACGCCGGTGCCGACCGAGGCCATCGGCGGCGCCTTCGTGAAGATCTCGGCGTCGGGCCCGATGCCGACCTCGAGGTACTGCGACCACAGCTTCTGCTCGATCAGCATCGCCTTCAGTCGCATCGCCGGCGGCGAGCCCGGGCGGATGGCCGCGAGGTCGTCGCCCACTTCCGCGACGACGCGGCGCCGCAGTTCGTGCGCCCGCGAAGGGTCGCCGCGCGCCTGCTCCTCGATGACGCGCTCGACCATGCTGGTCGCGAAGGTCACGCCCGCCGCCTTCACGACCTGCAGGTCGTTGGGGGCCAGCAGGTGCCGTTGCGCAGGGTCGGGGCCGTGCGCCGTGGTGGCATCGAGCCAGTCGGCCAGCGGGCCGAGCGGCGCGCCGGCGTGGTTGCGCACCGCGGCGGCCGCGTCGTCCCGCTCGAGCAGCGCCGCCATCGTCGGCGCCAGCGCGCCGATGTCGACGAGGGCGTGCTCGCGCACGGTGACGAGCGTCGGCCCGCCGCGCTCGCCGGGCAGCCACGCGCGCCCGACGAGCACGGCCCGTGCGGCGTCGATCGGCAGGGTTTCTTCAACGGTCACTGTGCGCTGCATGGGGTCGGCCTCGTGGATGCGGGCTCGCGCCGGGCCGGTCTCCCGGCCGCGGCCGCGGAAGGTTGGCCCGGTGTCGGCGGCGCCTCCGAGGGGAAGGGAGGCGATGCCGCGCCGGCCCGTAGGTTAGCCGCCGGCGGCCGGGCGCCCGCCCGTCGGGACGGGTCCGCAGGCCGCGCCGCCGCGCCGGCGGTAGCCTTCGAGGCCGCGGCGTGCACCGCGGCTTCCACGCGCAGCCTTGGCCCGGGCGCGTCCTGTCGTACCGTCCCGAGCGCTCCATGCAACCCACCCGCTTCGTCGAGCTCGACCCTGCCCGCCCCCTCACGGCCCTGACCGCCACCGCGCGCGGCATCATCGATGGCAACTTCATCCGCGCGGCGCAGCGCGCCCACACCGAGCTGATGACGGCCGTCGCCGAGGCCGGGCACCTGCCGGCCGTGCGCAGCCGTCTCGGCATCTTTCCCGACGAGCCGAAGGCGCCCGACGACGCGCGCTGCCGCTACCTGGCCGGCGTGCTGTTCGGCCACGACCTCGCGAGCGGGCAGGGCGCCTGTGTGCGGCCCTCGATCCCGATCCGGGGCAGCCTCGCGTGGATGCCCATCGCGCCCGGGCGTCATGCGGTGTTCACGCACGTCGGCCCGTACGACACGCTGCACCGCAGCTGGCAGGCCATCTACCAGGAATGGCTGCCGCGCTCCGGCGAGACCCTGCGCCCGGCGCCGCCGATGGAGCTCAGCCTCGACAGTCCCGACGACGTGCCCCTGCCCGAGCTGCGCACCGAGATCTGGCTGCCCCTGGCCTGAACGATCCTCGGCTCGGGCCGGCGGATGCGCTGCACGGCGTGCAGCAGCGTCAGGTGCAGCACGTCGCGCTGCGCGTGGCTGCCGCCCAGCCGGTGTGCTTCGGCCGGCAGGCCGGCGAGCCCCTCGATGGCCGCCGTGTACCGCCCCTGGCCGAACGCGGCGAGCGCCCGGCACGCCGGCAGCCCGAGACGCCGCGTCGTGGCGCCGTGGCGCGTCGGGTGCGCGTGCGCGGCTTCCAGCGAACGCAGCATCCGCTGCACGCGCGGCCCGTCGCCGGCGCCGACGAAGGACAGCATCGCGTGCACGTCGCTGAAGCTGCAGAAGCGCTCGTCGATGCGGGGCGCCCAGGCTGCGGCGAGCGCCCGGAAGCGGTCGCCGACATCGTGCCCGTGCAGCTGCACCCGCCACAGCAGCGCCGACGCGTCGATCAGGTCGGCGAGGTCGCCGGTGCCCACGGCGCCGAGGTGGCGGTCGTGCAGGGCCAGGGACTGGGCGACCTCGCCCAGCTCGAGATGGAACAGCGCCAGGTGCCAGGCGCAGTGCGTGGCCACCATGCGGCTCGTCGTCCAGGCACCGGCATGCCGTTCCATCCAGCGCACGCCTTCGGCGGCGCGGCCGGTGGCGTCGAACACGTGCGCCATCACGTGGTGGGCGCGGGCGTCGAGCGGGTTCAGCGCGAGCGCGGCGCGCGCCGCCGCTTCCGCGGCGTCGGCCTCGCCACGCTCGACGAGGCCGAAGGCCTGCATCGCCAGCAATGCATGGAAGCCGGGCTGCGCGCGGTCCCAGGCCGGCAGGACCCGCGCCGCGCGGTCGCCGAGGCGCTCGAGATCGCCGGTGAGGTAGTCCAGCGAGTGCGCCACCTGCAATGCCAGCACGTCGTGCGGAAACGCCTGCAGCACCTCGCCCAGCAGCGCCTTGGCGCGCGGGTAGTCGTCGTCGAGGGCGGCGGTGATGGCCGCCAGGTGCAGCCGCTCGCGCTCCAGCAGCGGCTGCGCCCCCGCCGCGCGGGCCAGCGGCGCGCGCGCCCGCTGCACGCGCCGCGGATCGCGGCCCGCGGCCAGCAGCCACGCCTGCAGCACGTGCGCCATCACGAAGCCCGGTGCCTGCTCGACGGCGCGCGCGACGAGCTCGTCGGCGCCGCCGCGCCACGCCTGGTAGGCGGCCAGCGCCCGCTCGAAGAGGGCGAGGGCCCGCGGATCGGCACCGGTCACGGCGCAGCCGCGTGCATCGACCATGCCCCGGGCCTCGGGCACGTCGGCCGCCTCGAAGGTGCGAGGCGTGTCCGGTGGCGGCCCGGCGCCGGGTGATTCGGTGATGTCAAGCAGCATCGCGGTCGGTCCTCCTGATGGGGCGCACTGTGCCGGCACCGCCGTTCCGCGGCCGTTCCACACCCTGCACCGGGCCGTCCGCGAGGGGCGGCGGCGCGCGCCCGGGCCGGCCCGGCGGCCCGGCGCAAAATGCCGTGCCTCGCCGGGCGCAGCGTCGCCCTGCGGGCTCGGTCGCAGGGCCCGCGGCGGCCGGAGATCGAAGCCCGCCTGGAGGAGACTGCGATGAACGAGTTTGCCGGCCGCGTGGCCATCGTGACCGGTTCGACCAGCGGCATCGGCGAGGCCATCGCGCGCCGGCTGGCGGGGCTCGGGGCCACCGTGGTGGTGAACTCCGCGCGCTCGGTGGAGGCCGGCCACCGGCTGGCCGATGAACTCGGGGCCGACACGATGTACGTGCAGGCCGACATCGGCGACCGGGACGCCTGCCGCCGCCTCGTCGACGAGACGCTCGCCCGCCACGGCCGCCTGGACATCCTGGTCAACAACGCCGGCTGGACGCGCCCGGTCGATCACGCCGACCTCGACGCGCTCGACGACGAGACCTTCGAGCGCACCTTCCGCGTCAACGTCACCGGCACGTGGTCGCTGACCCGCGCCGCGATGAAGCACCTGAAGGCCGGCGATGCCGGGCAGGTGCTGAACGTCACCTCGGTGGCCGGCCTGCGGCCGGTGGGCAGCTCGGTGGCCTACGCGATGTCGAAGGCGGCACTGAACCACATGACCCAGCTGCTCGCCAAGGCCTGCGCACCGGTGCGCGTGAACGCCATCGCGCCCGGCCTCGTCGCGACGCCGTGGACGCGCGACTGGCAGGCCCAGCACGAAGCCGTGCGCACGATGGCGCCGCTGCGCCGATCGGCCACGCCGGAAGACTGCGCCGAGGCGGCGCTGGGCCTGCTGCGCAGCCGCTACGTCACGGGGGAGATCCTCGTCGTCGATGGCGGCCTGACGCTGGTGCGCTAGCCGGGCACGCGCCGGCGCGCCGGCCCTGGCTCGCCGGGCCGCCACGGCGGCCCTGGAACGTCGGGCCTGCGGGCCGGTGCACGGCACACGGCACACGGCACACGGCGCACGGCGCACGGCGCACGGCGCACGGCGCACGGCGGTCGCCCGCCGGGGCGCCACGGGGCTGGGTGACGAGTTGTCTCGTGCGGCCGGCGATCGAGCGCGGGGCGGGCCAGACGCAACGCGGCGTTCCGGCCGCTTGCCGGGCTTGCAAGTCCACACATGCGCGATCGGCCGGGGCGCCTAGGGTGCGCGCCTGCGAGCCGCCTACACCGGCTCCCCGGAGCAGCAATGAACGCCCGAAGCCTGCGCATCCTGGCCCTGTCCGCCACGTTCGCCCTCGTCGCCTGCGGCGGGGGCGGCCAGTCCGATGCGGCGGGCGGAGGCGCCGCGGCGCCCGCTCCGGGCGGTGGCGCGCCGGCGCCCGGCCCGTCGCCGGCTCCATCGCCCGCGCCCTCTCCGGCGCCCGCTCCTGCGCCGGCCCCTGCGCCCGCGCCGGCCCCGGCGCCGCCGAGCGAGGAGGTGGTGCGCGGCGCCGCGCTCTACATGCGCAACTGCGCCAGCTGCCATGGCTCCGATCCCGAAACCGGCACGCAGGGCATCTACAAGGGTGTGACGCCGGCCGCGCTGCAGTCCGCCTACGGCCGCGTGGACGTGATGAACCTGTTCACCGGCGCGCTCTCGGCGCGCGACACCCAGGACCTGGCCGCCTTCATCGCCTACCGCGTCGGTCTGAACTGACGCGCGGCCCGGGGCCGGGCACGGACGGCTTCAGCGACGCGGCACGTCCGGTTTGTCGCCGGTGCGCGGCGCCGCGCGCGCAGCGGCGCATGACGCCGTTGAGCCATTGATGGATCATCGCGGCCTCGGCCGGCAGCAGCGCGGCCCCGCGCAGGTACAGCGGCGCGGCGAGCGCCGGCTCGTCGAAGTGACGGTCGTGCAGCAGCCCGAGGCCGATGAGCGCACCGGCGTGCTCGGGGTCGATCTCGATGGCGCGCTCGAACGCACGCCGGGCGAGGTCGAACCGGCGCAGCATGCGGCACGTCAGCCCGAGCTGGTGGTGGTAGCCGGCGTCGCCCGGCGCCAGGCGCGTGGCCTCGTCGAGCTCGTGCACGGCATCGTCGAGCCGGCCGACCTGGCGCAGCGCCAGCCCGAGCTGGGCGCACACGGCCGCGTTGTCGGGCTTCAGCCGCGCCAGTTGCTGCAGCGCGCCCAGCGCCTCGTCGACGCGGCCCGCGCGCAGCTGGCGCTGGGCCTGGTCGATCACCGCCTGCGTAGCCCCTTCGTCGTGCACGGCCGGGCGCGCACCCGGCCCGCCCTGCCCCGGCGAGGTCTCCGTCGCGGCCGGCGGCACGGGCTTGTTCCGCGGCGGCAGCGTGGGGTGCGGTTCGACGAAGGCGATGCTCATGCGGGGCTCCTCGGCGGCCCGGCCGGCCGCACTGGCCGCAGGCAAGGCGGGCCGTGGCGGCCCTGGCCTGCAGGACGTCGAGGATGGCCGCGTCGCAGCGCCGCCTGTTCGTTTTGGTGAAGCGCCGCCGGCCCGGGCCGGCCGTGCCCGCCCGGCGTTCAGGAGCCGGTCGGGCTTGCGGGGCCGCCACTTGCGCCGGGCTCCCCGGCCGGCGGCGGGTGTCCCGGGCGCCGCCGGCGCGCAACGAGCCGTGGCCTCGCTTACGTTCTGTCGCAGGACCGCCGGGGGGTAGCGCCCGCCCGGCGCCTGCGGATCGCCGGGGCGGGCCGGCGGTGTCGGTGCGCCGGCCCGGGCCGGTGACGCCCGGTCTCGCCGGTGATGTCCGGGCTCGCCGGCGGCGTCCGCGCTTGCCGGCGGCGTCGGGCCGTCACCGCCCCGCGCGCAGCGTGAGTGCCTGCAGGCGGCGCAGGTTGATCATCGGCCGCCAGCACACCTCGTCGTCGGCCAGCACGAGCCGCGGGACGCGGCGCAGCAGCGCCTCGAACGCCACCTCGGCTTCCAGGCGCGCGAGCGGCGCGCCGACGCAGTAGTGCACGCCGCCGCCGAAGGCCAGCTGCGGGTTGGGGTCGCGGCGGATGTCGAACCGCTCGGGCTGCTCGAACACCGTGGGGTCGTGGTTCGCGGCACCGACCATGCAGTACAGGACCTCGCCCGCGGGCACCGTGAGGTCGCCGAGGGTCCACGGCTCCGGCGTGACGCGCGCCACCATGTTGGTCGGGCTCTCGTAGCGCAGCATCTCCTCGACGGCGCCGGGCAGCAGCGCCGGCTCGCGGCGCAGCAGCGCCAGCTGGTCGGGGTGGTGCAGGAGGGCGAGCAGGCCGTTGCCGAGCAGGTTGGTCGTGGTCTCGTGACCCGCCAGGAACAGCAGGATCAGGTTGGCGAGCAGTTCGTCGTCGTCGAAGCGCGGGTCTTCCTGTTGCGCGGCGATCATGCGGTCGAGCACCGTGTCGCCCGGTTGCGCGCGGCGGCGTGCCACCTGCGCCGCGAGGAAGGCGGTGAGTTCGGTCACGGCGCGCGCGCCCTCGGCGCGGTCGGCGCGCGAGGCGAGCGGCTCCACGATGCAGGAGGCGGCATCGGACCAGGCCTTGGTGCGGTCGAAGTCGCCGGGGTCGATGCCGAGCAGGTCGCAGATGACGCGGACCGGCAGCACCTGCGCGAACGTGCGCATGAAGTCGAAAGGTTCGTCGACCGGCAGCGTGTCGATCAGCGCCTCGGCGCTGGCGACGATGGTGCCGCGCAGCTGGCGCGTCGAGGCGGGCGTGAACGCGGCAGCGACCACGCGCCGCAGCCGCGTGTGCACTGGCGCGTCGTTGAAGAGCATGAAGCGCTCGGCCGCCTGCTCCAGCGCCGAGCCGGCGACGAAGGGGCGTTGCCGCGCGTAGCTGCTGCTGGCGCGCGGGTCGCGGCTGAGGCGGCTGCTCTGCATCACGGCGCGGCAGTCGGCATGGCCGAGCAGCAGCCACAGGCCCATCGTGTCGCGGTGCACGCGGCCGCGGCTGCGCAGGCGCCGCGCCTGCCCTCGCGGGTCGGTCAGCCAGGCCGGTTCGCGCAGGTCGGCCACCTCGCGCGCCAGCGTGGGCACCGGGCGCGGTGCCGGCTCGCTGCCGGCCGCTGCCGTTTCTGTCTCTCCGCCGGCCCGTGGCGAGCGGTCGGCCGGGGCGAGGGGCGCCTCGGCGTCCCGGCGCGCGGGCGCAGCCTGCGCCGGTCGGGCTGACGGCGCGGGTTGACCTGGTTGCTCGGCTTGCGCGGATCGAGCGGCTTGCGTGGCCAGAAGGGCGTCGAGGGTGGGCAGCATGGGGGCTCCGGGTCGGTCGAGCCACCACGGGCTCGGGCGGAGCGCATCGTCCCCGCCCGGCACCCCCGCCGATAGACGGCCGACTACGGTAGCGGCGCCCGGAGCGTCGCCGCGACTACGGTAGGAGCCGCCACTGGTGCGCGCGGCTCACCGCCTCGGAGCGGTTGCGCGCACCGAGCGCCGCCAGCGCCCGCGCGACATGCATCTCCACCGTGCGCGGGCTCAGCTGCAGCGTGCGGGCGATCTCCTTGTCGCTGAGGCCGCGCGCCACGTGCACGAGCACTTCGCGCTGGCGTTCGGTGAGCTCGGGCGGCGCGGCGCCGGCTTCCGAGCGCTGCTCGGCCGCGTCGAGCGCGGCCAGGAAATCGGCCATCTCCCTTTGCAGGATCGGCCAGCCCGGGTCGCCGGCCAGCGGCAGATGGTTGCGGCCCGGCACGCACACCCAGCGCGCGCCGGGGATCAGCGAGGCGACGAGCTCGCCCTCGCGCGGCAGGATCAGCGTGTCGCCGCTGACGTGCATCACCAGCGTCGGGCAGCGCACCATCGGCGCGTCGACGCGCGCGTCGAGCTCGTAGAAGGCACGCATGTAGCGCGCCGCCATCGGGCCGCTGACGCTGTGGCGGAGCAGCGCGTCGTAATCGTCCAGCACGTCGGCCGGCGCCGCCGCCAGCAGGTGCGCCGAGAACAGGCGTCGGAAGCTGCTCGCATCGCTGCCCCAGCCGAGCTCGGCGATGCGGATCAGCTCGTCGAAGACGGTGCGCGTCTTGTCCGACAGGCCCTGGTGGTAGATGCCGCGCACGTAGGCGCCGTACAGCACGAGGCCGCGCACGCGCTCGGGGTGGCGCACGGCGTAGCGGATCGCGACCGCGGCACCCTGGGAGATGCCCAGCAGCACGAAGCGCTCCTGCCCGCTGGCATCGGCCACGGCCTCGAGGTCGCGAACCCAGGCGTCGAGCGAGAGATCCTCGACGTCGCGGTCGGAGAGGCCGCAGCCGCGCGCGTCGTACCACCGCAGCGTGTGCGTGCGCGTCAGGTGGTCGACCCAATGCCGCGACGAGCGCAGCTGGGCATCGGCCTGCACGTTGCCCAGCCAGTTGGCCGGCTTGATGACGAGCGGTCCCTGGCCGAGCTGGCGCATCGCCAGTCGCACACCGTCGGTGGTGGTGCAGAAGCGCAGCGAGTCAGGGGCGGAGGGCATGGGGTCGATCGCCTGTCGCGGCCGGCACGCGAGCCGGGCCGCGCGCGGCATCGTAAGCGCCCGGCCGGGCCGGCAACGCGGTCCGAACCCGGGGTGGCATCCGAGATGCGACCGAGGCGGCATCGAGGCGGGACCCGGCGCGGCACCCGGCGCGGCACCCGGCGCAGTACCCCATGCGGCACCCCAGGCGGCACCCCATGTGGCACCCCATGTGGCACCCCATGCGGCAACCCATGCGGCACCCCATGCGGCGCTCGTACCGGAAGGCTTGGCGTGGGCCGGCGCGGGCGTTGCGCAGGCCCGGATCGAGTCCTGCGCAGTGCGTGATCACGCTCGCCCTGGGTCGTGCGCGGCGGCGCCCGCGGCCGGCCGCTGCGATGCCGGCGCACCCGTGTGCGAGCTCCACCACGCATGCACCGCGGCGCGCTCGGCCGGCGAGAGGTGCAGCCCGAGCTTGCTGCGCCGCCAGAGCACGTCGTCGGCGCTGCGTGCCCACTCGTGCGCATGCAGGTAGTGCAGCTCGGCCTCGTGCAGACCCGGCGCCACTTCGGCGCCGAGCGAGCCGCCGTCGCCGGGGAGGAAGAGGTCGACGAGTGTCCCGTAGCTGCGCGCCCAGCGCGCCACCAGCGCCGGGCCGGCCTGCGGCGCGCGGCGCGCGAGCGCGTCGCGGAACCGGGCCATGTCGGTGTCCGGGCGGCCGCTGGGCGCGACCCACGCCGAAAGGTCGCCGCCCGGCAGCGGCGCCCCGGCCGTCCAGGCGCGGCCGGCGTGGCCGAGCGCCCGGGCGAGATCGTCGCCGGCCTCCTCGGCCAGGCGGCGGAAGGTGGTGATCTTGCCGCCCCACACCGACAGCAGCGGCACGCCCGCCGCGTGTGTGAGCTCGAGCCGGTAGTCGCGCGTCACCGCGGCCGGGTTGCCGGACTCGTCGTCGATCAGCGGCCGCACGCCGGCGTACGACCACACCACGTCGGCCGGCCGCACCGGGCGGGCGAAGTAGCGGCTCGCCTGCTCGCACAGATAGGCGACCTCGGTGTCGTCGATCTGCACCGCCGCGGCCTCGCCCGGCCACTCGACGTCGGTGGTGCCGATCAGCGTGAACCGGCCCTCGTAGGGAATGGCGAAGACGATGCGGCCGTCGGCGTTCTGGAAGAGGTAGGCGTACTCGTGGGCGAACAGGCTCGGCACGACGATGTGGCTGCCCTTGACGAGCCGCAGGGCCTTGGTGTCGGGGCGGCCGACGGCGCCCCGCAGGAACTGCGCCGCCCACGGGCCGGCGGCATTGACGAGCGAGCGCGCCGCGAGTTCCTGCGTTCCGCCACCGGCCCGGTCTTCCAGCCGCACGTGCCACAGGCCACCCTCGGCACGGGCCTGCGTGCAGCGCGTGCGCGTGTGGATGCGGGCGCCGCGGCGCGCGGCGTCCATCGCGTTGAGCACGACGAGGCGGGCATCGTCGACCCAGCCGTCGGAGTAGACGAAGCCCTTGCCGTACTGCGGCTTCAGCGGTGCGCCGGCCGGATGCGAGGCGAGCCGCACTGTCCGCGAGGCCGGGAGCAGCTCGCGGCGCGCCAGGTGGTCGTAGAGGAACAGCCCGGCGCGGATCATCCAGACGGGCCGCATCGACGGGTCGTGCGGCATCACGAAGCGCAGCGGCCACATGATGTGCGGCGCCGCGCGCAGCAGCACCTCGCGTTCGGCCAGCGCCTTGCGCACCAGCGAGAACTCGTAGTACTCGAGGTAGCGCAGGCCCCCGTGGATCAGCTTGGTGGAGGCCGACGAGGTGTGCGAGGCGAGGTCGTCCTGCTCGACCAGCACCACCGACAGGCCGCGCCCGGCGAGGTCGCGCGCGACGCCGGCGCCGTTGATGCCGCCGCCGACGACGAGCGCGTCGACCGGCGGCCGCGAAGGCGCCGCCGCCGCGGCTTCAGGCATGGCGGAAGATCACCCAGGCCAGCGCGAGGGCGAGCGCGCTCGCGCCCCACAGCGGCGTGCCGAAGAAGGCCAGCCACAGCAGGTGGATGTAGCCGGCGGCCAGCAGCGAGATGAAGAGGCGGTCGCCGCGCGTCGTGGTCAGCCCGAGGATGCCGCGCCGCGGCGCACCGCCCGGCGAGCGCAGCTCCAGCACCGTCATCCAGACCAGCAGCGCCGCGATGACGCCGAAGAACAGCGCCGTCTGCCAGGTCCACGCCATCCAGCCGAGTCCGGCCTCGACGTTGGGTTGCATCGCGTGCCTCCTGCAAGCCGGGTCAGACGCGGCCGAGGGCGAAGCCCTTGGCGATGTAGTTGCGCACGAACCAGATCACCACGGCGCCGGGCACGATGGTCAGGGCGCCGGCGGCGGCCAGCAGCCCGAGCTCGTAGCCCGAGGTGCTGGCCGTGCGCGTCATCGTGGCGGCGATCGGCTTCGCGTCGACCGAGGTCAGCGTCTTGGCCAGCAGCAGCTCGACCCAGCTGAACATGAAGCAGAAGAAGCAGGCCACGCCGATGCCGGCGGCGATCGTGGGCATGAAGATCCTGACGAAGAACTTCCAGAACGGGTAGCCGTCGACGAACGCGGTCTCGTCGAGTTCGCGCGGCACGCCGCTCATGAAGCCCTCGAGGATCCAAACCGCGAGGGGGATGTTGAACAGGCAGTGCGCCAGCGCCACGGCGATGTGCGTGTCGAAGAGGCCGATCGACGAGTACAGCTGGAAGAACGGCAGCGCGAACACCGCCGGCGGCGCCATGCGGTTGGTGAGCAGCCAGAAGAAGAGATGCTTGTCGCCGAGGAAGCGGTAGCGGCTGAACGCGTAGGCCGCTGGCAGCGCCACCGTCACCGAGATGACGGTGTTCATCAGCACGTAGGCCAGCGAGTTCACGTAGCCCATGTACCAGGTGCGGTCGGTGAGGATCTTCTGGTAGTTGGCGAGCGTGAAGTCGTTCGGCCACAGCGTGAAGCCGCCGAGGATCTCGTTGGTGGTCTTGAACGACATGTTCAGGAGCCAGTAGATCGGCAGCATCAGGAAGACGATGTAGATCGTCGGGACGAGCCACTTGAGGCGGGTCATCGCGGTGGCTCCATTTGCCGGGGCGCAGGGCGCGGGGTTGTCCGCGACGCGTGGAGGCGCGACCGGGCCGACGGGGTGCCCTGCTCCGCGTATGTCCTCTTCCGACGGCCTGGCTTCGCAAGGCCCTCGGATGCCCCCTTGATTTCGCTGCGCAGGGCACCCCATCGGCCCGATCCTGAGACGCTCGTTGGGGTCCACCCGGTGGTGCACCACCGGCGGTGCACGCCGAGGACGCCGGGTGGTCGGCGCAGCGAAATCAAGGGGGCATCGAGGGGACCTGCGGAGCAGGGCCGCTCGAAGAGGACATTCGCGGAGCCGACCATCCGGCGGCCTCGGCGCACGACAACCGAAGCACGCGTGCGCAGCGTGCGATAGCTGCAGGGCCTGCGCGCCATCTCAGCGCCCCTCGTCCTTCGTCATGACCGTGTAGAACAGCCACGACAGCAGCAGGATGATGAGGAAGTAGATCAGCGACATCGCCGCCGCCGGCCCGAGGTCGAACTGGCCGAGCGCGATCTTCACGAGGTCGATGGACAGCAGCGTCGTCGCGTTGCCGGGCCCGCCGCCGGTGAGCACCACCGCCTCGGTGTAGATCATGAAGCTGTCCATGAAGCGCAGCAGCACGGCGATCAGCAGCACGTGCTTGAGCTTGGGCAGCTGGATGTGGCGGAAGATGGCCCAGCGACCGGCGCCGTCGATGCGCGCGGCCTGGTAGTAGGCGTCGGGGATGGCCGACAGGCCGGCGTAGGCCAGCAGCACCACCAGCGAGGTCCAGTGCCACACGTCCATCGCCACCAGCGTCACCCAGGCGGCCACCGGCTGGCGCGTGTAGTTGAAGTTGAAGCCGAGCTCGTTGAGCCCCTTGCCCATCAAGCCGATGTCGGGCAGCGCGAAGATGTTCCACATCGCGCCGACGACGTTGTACGGGATCAGCAGCGGCATCGCCATCAGCACCAGGCAGATCGAGACGCCCAGCCCCTTGCGCGGCATCGCCAGCGCGATCGCCACGCCCAGCGGCACCTGGATGAAGAGCACGATGGCGGTGAACAGCACCTGCCGCTGCAGCGACTCGCGGAAGCGCTCGGACTGCATCACCTGCGTGAACCAGCGCACGCCCTCGAAGAAGAACTGGTTGTTGCCGAAGGTCTCCTGCACCGAGTAGTTGACGACCGCCATCAGCGGGATCACGGCGTTGAAGGCGACCAGCAGCACCACCGGCAGCACGAGCCACCAGGCCTTCTGGTTCGGGGTCTTGGCGCTCATCGCTGCGGTGCCCTCAGCCCACGGCCCAGCCGTCGGCGTAGACGCGCGTGCGCCGCGCGTCGAAGGTCAGCCGGCCCTCGCGCTCGGGCACGGGCTGGCCCTCGGCGACGAGGACCTTGATCAGGTGCTCGCCGCAGCGTGCGTCGACGACGTGGAAGCGGCCGATGTCGCTGGCGCGCTCGACCTGCACCGGGAGGCCGGGCTCGCCCGGCGCCGCGAAGCGGACGAACTCGGGCCGCACGCCGAGCTCGGTCTTCCTGCCCTGCACGCCGCCGAGGTCGCCCGAGGCGTTGTCGATCGCGTGGCCGGCGAAGCGCGCGATGCCGGCGGCATCGATCTCGCACGGCAGCAGGTTCATGCCCGGCGAGCCGATGAAGTGGCCGACGAAGGTGTGCGCCGGCCGCTCGAACAGTTCCACCGGCGTGCCCGACTGGACCACCTGGCCGTCGAACATCACGACGACCTGGTCGGCGAAGGTGAGTGCTTCGGTCTGGTCGTGCGTGACGTAGATCATCGTGCGGCGCACGCGCTGGTGCAGTTCCTTCAGCTTGCTGCGCAGCCGCCACTTCAGGTGCGGGTCGATCACCGTCAGCGGTTCGTCGAAGAGGATGGCGGCGACGTCGCTGCGCACGAGGCCACGGCCGAGCGAGATCTTCTGCTTGCCGTCGGCGGTGAGGCCGCTGGCGCGGTTGGCAAGCGACGCGCCGAGGTCGAGCATCTCGGCGATCTCGGTCACGCGCGCCTTCACCTCGCCCTCGGCCAGGCCGCGGTTGCGCAGCGGGAACGCGAGGTTGTCGAAGACGGTCATCGTGTCGTAGACGACCGGGAACTGGAACACCTGCGCGATGTTGCGCAGGCCGGGCTCGAGCGCCGTCACGTCGCGCTCGTCGAACCGGATGCGGCCCTCGGTGGGCTGCAGCAGGCCGGAGATCAGGTTGAGCAGCGTGGTCTTGCCGCAGCCCGACGGGCCGAGCAGCGCGTACGCGCCGCCGTCGGCCCACTCGAGGTCGAGGCCACGCAGGGCCCAGTCGCCCTCGACCTCGGGACGCGGCCGGGGCCGGTAGCTGTGGCGCAGGCGCTCGAGCCGGATGCGGGCCATGGGCGGGCTTGCCGTCGCGGTGGCGGCTCAGGCCGCGAGACGCCGGCCGGCGGCGTCGAAGTAGAGGCAGCGCTCGGCGTCGAGCGCGAAGCTCGCCTCCTCGCCCACCGGGTGCAGCTGCACGCCGTGGGCCTGCGAGACCCAGGTCGTGCCGGCGAGCGCGAAGTGCACCACGCTCTCGGAGCCGCTGATCTCGCAGATCAGCACGCGGCCGTTCACCGGCACCGCGGCGGAGCCGGTGGCCGTGCGCTGGCGCGGCAGCACGTGGTGCGGCCGCAGCGCCACCGTCACCGGCCCGTCGGGCAAGGCGCGCACGGCGGGCGGCGCCGGCCAGTGCACGCCTTCGGCGAGCCGCACCTCGCCGCCCACCTTCAGCGCGGTGGCGACGTTGATCGGCGGGTCGGAGAAGACACGCGCGCTCGTCAGGTCGGCCGGCTCGCGATAGACGGACGTGCAGGCACCGTACTGCGTCACGCGCCCTTCGTGCAGCGTGGCCACGTGGCCGC
>Ga0073934_10002577_pt1 | contig 36952 bp, 30 predicted proteins | sample LarsenN4metaG_FD_76834 | JGI IMG/M metagenome (GOLD analysis project Ga0073934, IMG submission 76834) | Hot spring sediment bacterial and archeal communities from British Columbia, Canada, to study Microbial Dark Matter (Phase II) - Larsen... ... | reverse complement strand
GTCGCTGGTCGAAAATCAACGGCCGCGTTGAGGAGTCCCTGCATCAGCTCAATGCCATGTTTGAACTTCGCTTCGAGAAGGAGTCGTGAAGTGCCCCAGACACAACTTTATTGACAAGTGCCCGATCCGGTCGCGCCGCTGAATTTTCAGGACTGGCGCGCACGGAACACGACATTCGACGAGCTTGGCGCGTATCGCATGGAATCTGCCGCCCTGAGCGGGATCGAACCTCCCGAGCAGATCGTGGCGCTCGCGATGTCCAGCAGCATGTTCCGGGTGCTCGGCGTCGATCCGAGCCGGGGGCGTACGTTCACCGAAGAAGAGGAGCGGCAGCGCGCGCGAGTAGTCGTGCTCAACGACGACTTCTGGCGGCGGCGTTTCGGCGCTGACGCAGGCGTTATTGGACGGGCCATTATTCTCGACGGCGAGGCGTTCACGGTGATCGGCGTGATGCCGCCGGCATTCGCGTTTCCAGATCGCAATCCTGCGGATCTCTACGCGCCACTCGTGTTCGGGCCCGATGTCACGGCCGCCCGTCGGTCGCAACAATCGCGCGACCTGCACACGCTTTCGGTCATCGGCCGGCTCGCCGACAACGTCACAATCGAGGCGGCGGCCGCCGATCTCGGTGCGATCGCCCGGAACATTGCGGGTCAGGACGCGGGCAGCAACCCGGAAGTCAGCCTTGCCGGCGCGCACCAGGTTCTCGTCGAAGATATCCGCCGCGCGCTCTTCGTCCTTCTCGCAACCGTTGGCCTCGTGCTGATCGTCGCGTGCGCAAACGTCGCCAATCTCCTGCTCGTTCGCTCAGCGTCTCGGCGCCGCGAGATCGCCGTTCGACTTGCGCTGGGCGCCGCCCGAGGCCGAATCATCAGGCAACTGCTCTCAGAAAGCGTGTTATTGGCGCTGCTGGGCGCCCTCAGCGGGCTCACGCTGGCGTGGGCGCTGCTCGGCCTGCTTGCGCGCATCCGGCCGCCGGACCTGGTCAGGATCGACGAAGTGAAGATCGACCCGACGGTTCTTCTGTTCACGCTGGCCGCTGCGCTGGGCGCCAGCGTCGTCGCTGGATTGCTTCCCGCGCTGGCGGCTTCGAAGTCCGTCGTGAATCCTGTCGCGGCGGACGCAAGCCCGTTCACGAACCGAACCGTCGTGAGCGGCCGAACGCGGTCAGCCGTACTCGTGTGCGAGATTGCCCTCTCGCTGATGCTCCTCGCCGGCGCCGGCTTGATGATTCGCAGCATGCTGAAGCTGCAGGCAGTGAATCTCGGCTTCGATCCGGCGAATGTGATCACGGCGCAGATCTCGCTGCCGACAGCGTCATATCCGGTCGATCCCGTGCAGTATCGCCCGCGGTCGCCCGGCGCGGCGCCCGTTCCCGATTCGAAACCAGCCACGTTTTTCAGCCGGCTGGAAGAGACCCTGCTGACGATGCCTGGCGTCGAAAGTGTGGGGACCGTGTCGTCGCTGCCGTTGAATCCGGTGGGCGTCGATTACGACTTGCCGGTGGTGGTCGAAGGCAGGCCGCGCCCTCGACTCGGTGAGGAACCGCAAGCCGACTTCAGGGTTGCGACGACCGGTTACTTCAGGACGATGCGGATCCCAATTCGCCGCGGACGCGACTTTACGGCGTTCGACGGCCCGAACAGTGTTCCCGTGGTCATCATCAACGACGCCATGGCGCGCGAGATTTTCCCTGGGGAAGATCCGCTGGGCCGCCGGCTGATTCTCTATGGCCGAGCGCGTGAAATCATCGGTGTCGTTGGCTCGGTAAAGCATCGCGGGTTCAGCGGGGAGCCGCGACCAGAGATGACCCTGCCGTACCGGCAGTTCCAATTCGGAACGATGACGCTCGTCATGCGGGGCAGCCTCGATTCAGCGGCGGCCGCGGAGACGATCGGGAACGCCGTGCGTTCACTCGATGCCGTCCAACCCGTGTCTCGCGTACGAGCGATGGAGGCGTTTCTCGCTGACTCGACCGCACAGCCGCGATTCACGACCTTTCTTCTCTCCGGGTTTGCCCTTCTCGCCTTGACGCTCGCGGTTGTGGGCGTCTACGGCGTCATGTCGTACACCGTGTACCAGCGCGCACGGGAAATCGGTCTTCGCGTCGCGCTCGGCGCAGATCGCCGGCAGGTTGTGTGGATGGTCGTCCGCCGGGGCCTCACGTTGGCCGCGGCAGGCATCACCGCCGGATTGCTCGGCGCCCTGGCGGGGACGAGGCTGCTTACGGGACTGCTGTTCGGCGTGACCGCCACGGACCCCGCAACGCTCACCGTGTGCGTCATCGTCCTCGGAACTACGTCCCTTGCTGCCGCGTGCGTTCCTGCCATTCGCGCTTCGCGTATTGCTCCTGCGATCGTGTTGAAGACTGAATAGGTCTTTGTTGGCCGCTACGCCCTTTTGCTCGCCAGCGGCGACGTAGGTGTAAAACCGCTTCATCAGCGTGACTAAAACAACGACCGTAAGCGTCTTCGACGAAACAGAACAACGCCGGAGATTCCCACAGCGGTAATGACGAGAGCGAACAGGGCATTGCTCATCGACAACAATCGGCGTGGCTCCGGTTGGAAGTCCGGCCATTTGTATTCGTAGGCGATGGTGTTGATGATGTCCCGTCTCAGGGCGTCAGCGTTGTCGCTGTTCGTCATAACGACTGCGCCGTCTCCACTGTTGTATGCGACGAGATAGCACTTGTATCCCGCGTTGCTGCCGCTGTGGTAGAAGTACCGCCTTTCCTTACTGCCTCCGAGAGCAGGACCGAGTCCATGCTCGCGCATTCCAGGAATTGGAGTGAGCATGTGCTGAGCCATCGTCGCAGAGAGAATCGCAGACTTTCCCGTCAAAGCATGCTGCACCTCGATGGCATACCGCGCAAGATCTGATGGAGTAGTCCAAAGTCCTGCCGCAGCCATCTCCGGATAAATGTGCGGACCGCCAGGCAGAAGTGAACCGTCAGCATCATGGGGTAAAGCTACCTGAGTCATCCGCGCAGCCGGCAGCGGCTGTTCGTATGTACTGCGGGTCATCCCAATCGGGTTTAGAACCAAGTCGCGCACCAGTTGGGCAAACGGCGTGCGGGTGACGTCTTCCAGCAACAACTGAGCGACAACATAGCCGCCGCCCGAGTAGCGCCATTGCCCTCGTGGATTTGTATCCACAAAGACCGGCGGCGTGTTGGCCGGAGCGTGGCCATTCAGTATCTGCACAGTCGTGGGAATGGTCTCTCCGGGGGCGTATCCGGGGAAGCCGCGCACGGTCATTCCAGCCGTATGCGTCAGCAAGCCGCGAAGAGTGACTTTCTCACTTTTCGTAAAGTCGTTTTCTTCGACCTTCCAGGATTTCAGATATTGGTTCACATCATCATCGAGACTGAGCTTGCCGGATTCCACGAGCCGAAGCACGGCCAGCGCTGCGACGGGCTTGCTCACCGACGCAGCCTGAAAGAGCGTCTCCGACGTTACCGGCGGACCACCGATCCGAGTCACGCCAAAACCGCGCGCCCACTCGATCTCGCCATTGTGAATCACTGCAATGCTGACGCCGGGTACGCGATCTTCGGCCATACGCTCCGCAAGGCTGCGCCCGACCGGCTCGCCAAAAAGCATCGGCGGACTCAGGATGCGATCCTGAATTCGTTGGATGCGCTCGCCGACGGTGGAAGAGATATCAGGAGACTGAGCGAAGGCGCCTGGGGAGAGCGCCAAAGAAATCGCAAGAGCGATCATGAATCGATTGCGGGCCGCCATGCTAATGATACGTTGTGTCCGACAATGCATTAACAGCAGATCCGAATCTCAGGCCTGCGTCCCATGCTACCCGTGCCGAAGGTGATATTATTTGCTCATGATCGTTCATCTTGTCCGGCCGTTGAACGAACCTGAAGATTCGCCATGTTCGGCTTATCATATGCGCGTTATGACGTCTTCTTGAGGAACTATGGCGCGAATTGAAATTGGACATCACTTGGCGATCGACACGCGAATTTGCGGGGGGCGACTGATTTTCAAAGGGACGCGTATTTTGGTGAGCGATGCTCTTGAGATGATTCGCTCCGGATTAACGCCGCAGAAGGTTGCCCAACAGTACCCAGGGCTGCTCACAACGGCGGCGGTATCTGAAGCTGTATCGCTAACCCGCCGTGGTCTTGTCCGGGAAGTCCAAAAGAATCCTGCCGCTTGATCCTCCTGGACCACAACATTCCCCAAAGTGAAGTCCGACTTCTGCGCCGCTGGCGTATCCATTTCCGACAAGTCGGATATGAAGTAGGGCGGCCTGAGTGGGACGATGCTCAGGAGATAATCCGTTATCTACGGAAGTCACGGCGTCTGACTTTCTTCACTCGCGATATCGGGTTCTTTCGACATCGTTTCTGTCACAACGGATATTGCATCGTGATTCTTACAGGCTCGCCAACAGAGAGCGCAGAATGGATTCGGCTCTTCCTTAGACATAAAGAGTTTCGTACACAGGCACAGCGTTCTGGAAGCGTTGTGAAACTCACTCCCACGCGGCTGATATCCCTGAAACAGGGGAGACAGGCTCGATTGACGATAGATTGGTAAAGCCTGCGGCGTTACTCGCGACCGATCGTCCGCAGACGTCGATCCACAAAGGCATATCTACGGTTTGGCGGTTACTCGCCAACTTGATGGCAAAATGACACACCGGGAACTGCGATTCGACCATCAATTGGCTCTGCGATCGATCGCAATCTCCGGATACTCTTTCACAGCCCTGTCAAGCAACGCCATGGGTTGATTCTTCAAATGCACATCGAAAAAGCGCCTGGTGATCTCGCGAATGATCTGTAGATTTCGCGTCGCGTCAGCGCGCTTGTCGGGGTCATCAAAGTTGCGAAGAAACACCAAGTCCGAAAAGCTGAGGTGCTCGATTTGGGGTCCGTTGATCGTAAGTAGAATTCCGTTCTTCGACAATGCGCTGAACAGCCGCGAGATGGAATCCTTTGTTTCAGTATACGAATCCGGCAGTTGACGAAACATGAGTGCAAACGGCTTAGCCAACCGATCTGACGCGAACGCTCTCATGCCGTTGCTGGATGCGTCTTGACCCAGACCACTCTTGATACGTTCATCGAGTTGTGTGGCGCGCAGAGCACCCATTCCACCATACGAATGACCGAACGCCCCGACGTTGGAAAAATCCATACGGTTGCGCAACAAATGCGGCTCCGTCGATTGGTCGTCCATGCGAACAAGCTCGTCCAGAACGAACGCAAAGGCGGTAGCAAGCTCTTCGATCTGATTTTTCTCCCACTGGAGGATTTCTTCAGCGTTTTTGCCGGGATTTTCCCACCGGTTCGGATCGAAGCGGACCGTCCGGCCATCCGGAAATACGATGAAGCTGTTAGTCGCCGGAGTGTACTCGATAGCAACAACTACGTAGCCGTGACTGGCCAGTTCCTCGTGCTGAGCGGCATACGTCAGGCTGGCGACCGCGGTGCCGTGGGAAAATAACAGGACAGGATACCGCGGCAAGGCGGCGGCAACCGGGGCATCGTCGATTGCGTGTAGCAACAGACGATCTTGCTCCAGCGCACAATATGCCGTCCCATCACCGAGAGCACGCTTAACAGATTCTGATATGCGACTTTTTTCCTGACTCCAACCTGGAATGTATGGCGCAACCCTTCCGGCCGCGGTCACATCGCTTGGATACCACACGTAAATCATCATTTCACGATCCGCACGTGCATCAGGAAGACCACGATTGACCAGATAATATGCGGTTCTTCCCACCCCGAAGCGGCCGGTCTGCGCGGGAAGGACGACATCCTCGGCAACGGGCTCACATGCATTGCTGCAGCCTGCCGTTATCGCCCCGACGAAAACCAGCAAAACAAGAAGTGACCGGCGGAAAGATCGGATTCGGACCACGTTGAGAGTGTATGCGGGGATTGAAAGAAAAGCTAACGCGAACGCTGCAGCGCTAGCTGCGTATCAGGTGTTCACTAGGAGTTTGGTCCAGTTGTCGCGTAGTTGGCAAAACCGGTTTAATGGGGGCCGGCTCGGCGGCCCACTGGTTCAGACCGGTTCAATGCCGATCTTGTCGTTTACGGCTTCGCGCAGCCTTTGTTTACAGCCGAGGTATCGCTCGGTTGTTTGCACCGATACGTGCCCGAGCAGAAATTGAATCTGTTCCAGTTCGCCGCCTGCGACGTGACACAGGCGTGCACACGACCGGCGCAGGTCATGAGGAGCAAGCTTTGGCATTCCCAACCTGGCCGCATGCATCTTGACGACGTGCCAGACGACTTTCTCTGTCATGCCGTCGCCCCATACAGCTCCTGCGCGACAGACGCATCTAAACAGTCTTCCGTTCGCAATTCTTGCCGCTGCAACCCATTCGTCCAGAAACTGCTTCACCCAATCCGGGATCGGGACGGTCCTGATGTCCGCCTTTCCCGACGAGATCGACGATTGCCCAATGGTCATCCCGACGCTGAATATGATCGAGAGTAACGTCGGCCAACTCCCGTCGTCGCAGACCGCAGCCAAGCAGGAGAGCGATGATTGCTCGGTCTCGCTTGCCCTTCAGCGTTTCCCCGTTTGGAGATTGCCAGAGAGCACGAGCTTCATTTGCCGACAACCAATTTCCAAGCCGGATTCCGAGCTTCTTTACTCCCTTCACGCGACGGATGCCCGCGGCAAGTTCTGGGCTCAGCAGCCCTGCGTCGGCCGCCTCGTACGCCAATCGCCGGACCGCGGCAAGCCTTACGTTGATGGTTCCTGAAGCCAAATTTCTCGATTCAAGATGGATTCGGTAGCGCAACACGACAGTCCTATTGAAGGAAAGCCTGGGTTCGGAACAATACCATTCAATAAACTCTTCAATCGCGTGGCAATATCCGCGTTGCGATTCGGGTGAACGGAGACTTCCAAGCACAGCGGCCTTGGATTGATCCAGATCAATTAGACCCAATCTGGCTTTCGGTCGCGCAAACTTCTTCTTATCGTTCTTTCTTCTCATGCATCAGCCGCCTCCAAACGGCTGCACACAAGCATCAGGTCGATGTCTAGGCCTAGAACCCGTCAATCTGATGCTATAGTGACCGCATCGGTTGTTAATGCGTGATCCTCCGGAGAACTATACTCATCCTGCAACCCGAGGAGGCGTTTTATGGACGGCGTCAATCACATTGATCCTGGACGCAGCATTGATTGGGGGAAGACTTCAGACGATTACGCCGTTTACAGGCCGGGGCCCCCAGACTCATTCTTCGAACGGCTGCGCGTACTCGGCGTCGGACTACCGGGACAACGGATACTCGATCTCGGCACAGGAACGGGAGTGATGGCGCGTAGGTTTGCGCAGCAAGGATCGGCCGCTGCAGGCATCGACATCTCCGCCGAACAAATCGCGGTCGCGCGAAGACTCGCCGACACTGCAAACCTAAAAATCGATTTTCGCGTCGCGCCGGCGGAAGCAACGCCATTTCCAAATGCCAGCTTCGACGTTGTGACAGCGAACCAATGCTGGCTTTATTTCGACAAACGAAAAGCGGTTGCTGAAGTTAAGAGACTGCTTAGACAGGGTGGGCTTCTCGTAACCAGCCATTTCTCATGGCTTCCACGCATCGACAATGTCGCCCGCGAGACCGAGGCCCTGGTCCTGACATTCAATCCGCAATGGACGGCAGCAGACTGGAAAGGCGCGATTCCGCCGATGCCAACGTGGGCCGAACAGGACTTCAATCTTCGCGCCATGTTTTATTACGATGAACCGATCCCGTTCACGCGAGAGACGTGGCGCGGTCGGATACGCGCGTGCCGCGGCATCGGCGCCGGACTGAATGACGAAGACGTACGCCGTTTCGATGCGGCTCACGCCCAACTGCTGGCGCGGATTGTTCCAGAACGCTTCACCGTCCTGCACCGGTTGGACGCCCACTTCCTCGAACCGAAGTCCTCATAAAATGCGGCCGAGCATGCGTCGTATTATCGCGTCAGCAAGATCGGCGTTATCACAAAGTAATCGACATTCTATACCAACAGGTATAGAGTCTCGATAACCATGGCAATCAAGCAACGTCAGGACCGAATGGATGTTCTGCAGGGCACGTTGGACATGCTGATCCTGCAGACTCTGCAATGGGGGCCGCAGCACGGCCTCGGCATCGCGCAGGCGATTCGCCGGAAATCCGAGGAGCTTCTGCGAATCGAGGCAGGATCGCTTTATCCGGCGCTGCACCGCCTGGAACAGCAGGGATGGCTCAGCTCGGACTGGAAAGTCTCGGACAAGGGACAGCGCGCCAAATATTACCGGGTCACGCGGTCCGGCAAGAAGCAGCTTGCGGCCGAGCAAGGAAAGTGGGAACGGCTGCTCCGGGCGATTCAGCTCGTCATGCAACCCACCGAAAGGTAGGCGTCATGTACAAGCTCTATCGAAGGATCAAGACGCTGTTCGGCCGAAGGCGACAGGAACGGGATCTTCAAGACGAGCTTGCCGCACATTTGGCGATGGACGTAGAGGAGCGCATCGAAGCGGGAGAGCGCCCGGACGCAGCGCGGCAGGCGGCGCGGCGTGACTTCGGCAGCCTGCTACGCACAGCGGAAGATACGAGAGATGTCTGGGGTTGGACTGGTCTCGAGCAGTGCGCGCAGGATCTCCGATATGCGGTACGCGGGGTGTTTCGAAACCCGGGTTTCGCGCTGAGCGCTCTTCTTACGCTCGGTCTGGCAATCGGAGGCACAACCGCCGTCTTCAGCGTCGTGTACTTCGCTCTTCTTCGACCCTTGCCGTTCCGGGCACCCGATCGCATCGTCCGGCTCTTTGAGCCTGGCGGATTTCCGATCTCACCCCCAAACTTCCTCGACTGGAAGGCGCAGAACCGGGTCTTTCAACGGATCGCGGCATTCCGGCCGGCGCCCGGCAGAATTGAAACGCCCGACGGCGTCGAGCAAATCGGCGGAATGCAGGTGTCAGCGGACTTCTTCACTCTACTCGGCGTCGAACCGCTCTATGGCCGGGGCTTTCTTGCCGAAGACGACCGGTCCGAGGCGGAGCGCGTCGTGATTCTCAGTCATGAGGCCTGGAGGGCGAGATTCGGCGGGGATCCCGGCATCATTGGAAGACCGCTGGCGTTAGGCCCCGAAAGTTTCACAGTGATTGGCATCCTGCCGCCAGACTTCCGGTTCAGCGCAAGGAAAATCGATTTGTGGACGCCGCTCCGCCTGGGTGACGCCAGCCACCGCATGCAGCGGACCGAGCGATACCTGCAGGCAGTCGGGCGTCTACGCGATGGCGTCAGCCTGTCTCAAGCGAAGACTGAAATGGACGCCTTAGCCGCGCGTATCGCATTGGAGAACACGGGGACGAACGAGAACGCCGGGGTGGACATCGTTTCACTACAAGAGAATCTTGTCGGCAATCTGCGCACTCCCCTTTTCGTCCTTCTTTCCGCCTCTGGTTTTGTGCTGATGATCGGATGCTTGAATCTGACGAACCTGCTCCTCGCCCGGTTGCTGGCGCGATACCGGGAACTCACAATTCGCTCCGCGCTCGGCGCCGGACGACTTCGAATCCTGCGTCAACTCATTGCCGAAGGCATACTGATCGGACTGATTGGCGGGGTTGCCGGAACGATGATTGCGATCGCGGGAATCAAGGCGGCCCTGCCCATCCTCAGCAGGATCGGGGGCCCATACGCATTTCTTGTCTCCCGCATGACGGATCTGGCCGTGGACTGGCGTGTTTTTGTTTTCGGCCTGACGATGTCGCTGGCAGCCGCGTGTTTTGCCGCCGTCGTCGCAGCCATCCACGCAACTGGGCCGAATCTCTACGAAGCCCTTCAACAAGGCGGAAGGGGCGCCCTCGAGGCGAGACCTCGCGCCCGTCTGCGGAGCGCACTGGTGGTTGCGGAGATCAGCCTCACCTTCATCCTGCTCGTCGGCGCTGGATTGCTCCTCCACAGCTTCTGGCGGCTGCTTCAAGTCGACCTCGGCTTTGAGCCCGAACGCATCGTCACCATGCGTCTCTATTCATCGCCGCCAGAAGCTATCCATTTTTATCAGAACGTCCTCGAACGCGTGCGGACGGCGGACGGCGTCGAGTCTGCAAGTGTGGTGAGTTCGCTTCCGTTGTTGGGCGTAGACACGGCGACGGTTTTTAGCATTGAAAACCGGCCGCCAGTCCCGGTTCCGCAGTGGCCGCAAGTCGTATATAAGGTTGTTGGCGATCGATATTTCGAGACGATGGGAATCCCACTGGTCGAAGGCCGTTCCTTCGACCGGCAGGATGTGGAAGGTCGAGAGCCTGTTGTCATCGTCAATGAAGCCCTGGCCCGGAAGTACTGGCCGGGTGAGAGTCCGGTTGGGCGTCGAATCCAGCGAGGAGGTCCGAAGCGCCGCTGGGATCGGATTGTGGGCGTCGTCAAAGACGTGAAGGTGTCGGGGCCGGACACGGAGACGCCGCCCGAAGTCTACATCCCGCATTCTCAGTTTCCCCTGCCAAACATGACGCTGGCAGTTCGAACGACTTCCGAACCCGCGCGGGCTATAGCGCCGCTGCGCGCCCAGATCCGATCTCTGGACGACCGGGCCCTGATCACCAACATTGAAGCAATGAAAGACGCCCTGTCTCGAGTGGTGGCGCCCCGAGAATTGAATACCATGCTGCTCAGCATCTTCGCATTGGTCGCATTGTGCCTCGCGACTGTCGGCGTTTATGGTCTCGTATCCTATTCGGTCGCCCGGCGCACGCCGGAGATCGGAATCCGCGTGGCGCTCGGCGCCGGCCGTCGGGAGGTTGTCCTGTTTGTGCTTCGTCAGGGCATGATGCCGGCGTTGGCCGGCGTCGTCATTGGACTTGCAGGCGCGGTCTCGCTCACGCGCTGGATGACGGCGTTGCTTTTCGAAGTCGATCCTACCGATCCATGGACGCTCGTCGCCATGACCTTGGTCCTGCTCACGGCTGCGTTCGTCGGCTGTTATTTACCAGCCCGCCGCGCGGCGGAGATGGATCCTCTGGCGGCCTTACGCGAGGAATAATGAGAAGGCGCCCAGGATTTGGGAATCCATCGCGATGCTCGCCGCTGCGGCGTTGATCGCTGCCTGCGCCTACCGCGGGTCGATAAGTTTACGCTCGATCAGTTTTTCCTCTTGACATCTTAGAGGAACGTGACGATGCTCCTCTAAGCATCCCACATGGAGCGCGATGATGACGGATGATCGATCCTCCATTCTTCAGGGCACACTCGATCTGATGGTGCTCAAGACGCTGGAGCAGATGGGACCGCTCCACGGATACGGCATCGCGCGTCGCATCGAGCAGATCGGCCGGAACGCGCTGATTGTCAACCAGGGAACCATCTACTTGTGTCTGGTGCGGCTGGTCCAGAAAAAGTGGATCACCGCCCGGTGGGGCGCTTCGGACAATAACCGGAAGGCGAAGTACTACTCCATTACGAAAGCGGGCCGGGCTCAACTGAAAATCGAAACTGAGAACTGGGAGCGCGTTTCAAGCGTGATCGATCGAGTCCTGAATCCCGTTCCCGGGAGTTAACGTGTGAGGGCGTTCTTCCACACAATAATCGCGCGGCTGGGCGGATTTCTTCGGTCCCGCAGTTTGGATTCGGAATTCACTCAGGAACTTGAGGCGCACCTCGCAATGGCAGTGGAAGACAAGATCCGCCGTGGCATCACGCCAGAGGAAGCCCGCCGCGCCGCACGCGTGGAATTGGGCGGAGTTGCGCAATTGCGGCAGGCCGCGCACGCCGCCCGCGGCTTGCCATGGTTGGAAAGCTTCGGATTGGACGTCCGGCTCGGGCTGCGCATGTTGCGCAGATCGTGGGGACTGACGCTCATCGGCGGTCTGGCCATGGCCTTCGCGATCGGCGTCGGTGCAACCGCCTTCACTGTACTGGATACGTTCGAAGGAAACAGGCTTCCTTTCGATGAAGGCGATCGCCTGGTCCGACTGGTGATCTATCGAGACCGTGGGATCAATGTACGAGACTTTGAATGGTGGCGGAAGGAGCTACGGTCCGTAAGGGACCTCGGCGCGTTCTGGACAGTCGAGCGCAGCCTGGTCACTGGAAACGGCTCGGACGGCCGAGTGTCCGTTGCCGAGATGACGGCATCGGGCTTCCGACTTGCACGCGTCCAGCCGCTGTTTGGGCGGACTCTGTTAGAGGAAGACGAGCGTGGCGGCGCTACTCCGGTGGTGGTAATCGGTCACGGCCTCTGGCAATCTCGCTTCTCCGCCGATCGTGCAGTCGTCGGGCAAACCGTTCAGCTCGACGGCGTGGACCACGTCGTAATCGGCGTCATGCCGCAGGACTTCGGATTTCCAGTGAATCATCAGGCATGGATACCACTGCGTGCGAATCCGTTGAGTAACGCGCGGCGCGAAAACGCCGACGTTATGGTTTTTGGGCGGCTGGCGCCTGGAGTCACGATCGAAAGCGCTGAGGCGGAGCTGGCAGCAATCGGGCGGGCTCGCGAAAACCTATCGACTGACGACAAAGGGCTGATACGCGTGAGGGCTTATGCAGATTCCTTTGTGGCCCTCCCGTGGTGGTTCGACGCGATCCCGCTGCTCCTTGCGCTATTGCTCGTTCCACCGTGTGCAAACATCGCAATCCTGATTTATGCCCGGAACATCTCACGTCAGGAGGAATTCGCAGCGCGCTACGTTCTCGGAGCAAGCCGCATCCGCATCGTGGGACAACTGCTGATTGAAGCACTGGTGCTTGCTGGCGCGGCGGCTGGCATGGGCCTCGCGCTGACTTACCAATTTGTGGAGACGGTTCAGCGGTTTGTAGATCAGCAGCCGGATCTGCGCCTTAATGTGCCCTATTGGATGAAACCGAATATCTCGTTGGAGACCGTACTCTACATTGCCGGACTTGCGGCGTTTGCGGCTATGGTCGCGGGTGGCGTACCGGCGATCCGGGCAACCGGACGCATGCGCCAGTCGGGGTTTCATTCGCTGGGCGACCACACGAGTCCGCGGCTCGGCATCACATGGACCGTTCTAGTCGCAATTCAGGTGGCCTTGTCCATCGCTGTTTTGCCGGCAGCCGCACAGGCAAGTTGGCATCTGATCAGGCTCAACATTCTCGGTCCCGGATATCCCTCCAAGGAATACGTGACGGCCGAAATCGGGCTGGACGCCGAGCGATCTCCCGCGCGCTTTAACCAGCTTCAAACAGAATTGGTCCGGCAGGTTAGAACCGCGCGCGGCGTGTCGGGAGCGAGCGTATCGGCCTTTCTTCACGACGAGGAAGGGGGCGGAACGATACAGATGGACGTCGATGGCCAACAACTCGGCGTGAGGCCCAATCATGTCGACGAAGCATTTTTCGGTTTGTTCGGAGCATCGCTTCTGGCCGGTCGTACCTTCGAAAACGCCGACTTCAGTCCCGGACGGCCCGTCGTGATCGTCAACCGCACATTTGCGGACGAACTTTCAGGCGGAAATCCATTGGGCAGGCGAATGCGCTATCTCAGTTACCAAGGTGAGGGCTCTTCGGAATCGGGACCCTGGTATGAAATCGTCGGTGTCCTGGATGAGATCTCGCCGAACGCGACACGGTTGAGGATTTATCATCCGCTGGCGTCGGCGTTGGCGCCGGGGGAGGTGGACGCTGTGCGTCTGACGCTTCGGGTTGGCCCGGCAATCCCATCTGGTCTCGCAGGCCAGTTGATGGGGATCGCCAGAGCGGTCGACCCCAACTTGCAGGTCAAGCGATTCCGTACTCTCTATGACGTGGATCAGGAGGACCTTCGGGTCTTCACTACGCTCGGCCTCGCCTTCGGGATGGTAGCGCTGGTCGTGGTGCTCTTCTCAGCGGCTGGAATCCACACGCTCGTGGCCTTCGCTGTTGCTCAGCGCCATCGCGAAATCGGGATTCGGTCGGCGCTGGGAGCGGCGCCGTCCCGACTGGTGGCGGACGTATTCCGTCGTCACCTGTCCCCTGTCCTGGGAGGAATTATCGTTGGCGCTCTCCTGGCCTGGCGCATCGACGTTTCTTTCGCAAACGACAACATTTCTGTCACCGTGTTCTCCGCAAGCGCGGCGTTCATGATCGCGATCGGTCTGCTTGCCGTGGCAGGGCCGGCGCAGCGCGCCGTTCGGATCAACCCAACCGAGGCGCTGCGAGAGGGCTAGTCGGAGGACGCGTCATTCGATCATTCGACCAATGGGCTTACCGGATGAGTGGTAATACGTCGAGACGCAGATTGCCTGATGTGTGTGACAAATCCGGAACGTATCAGGCCAATGGCCGTGAGTATTGGCAGGAGATCTACGCGCAGGAGATCTATTCTTGTCGCAATGCCGCCATAGGCGCCACCTTCATTGCGCGCCGCGCAGGGAAATAGCAGCCGCCGGCCGCAACTGCGGTAAGCAGCAGCGACACGGTCGTGAAAGTAAACGGATCGCTGGCAGTCACGCCGTATAGGAGACTGGCGCCAGCCCGTCCGAGCCACAACGCTCCTACGAGACCGAGCGCAAGACCGGCGGCGCTCAACTGAAGCCCTTCACGAACGATCATGCGGAAAATGTGGGCAGGCCGTGCGCCGACCGCGATGCGGATGCCGATTTCCCGTGTACGTGTCGCAACCGAGTAGTGGATGAGGCCGTACAACCCGACGCCGGCCATCAGGAGCGCCAGGACGGAGAAGCCCGTCAGGAGCGAGGTCTGGAAGCGACGCTGCTCAAGGTAGGTTCCGAACTGATCAGCCAAAGGCGCCACCCCATAGATCGGGGCATTTTTCTCCACACGACGGATGGCGGCTCGAACCGCTCCGGCCATGCTCAGCGGGTCGTCCGACGAGGTTCGTATGAACAGGTCCACACTTCGCGGAGCATTCTGCGCAAGCGATTCGAATATCTGAGGGACAGGTTCGCGCTCCAGTCCCTGCCGACGCATGTCGCCCACCACGCCTACGACTGTGTACCACGGGCGGTCGGAATCCCGCGGGCCCAGCTTCAATCGTCTACCCACCGGATCTTGCCCGGGCCATGAGCGGCGAGCCATCGCATCGTTAATGACCACAACCGGTGGAGCATCGGGCCCATCCCCGATCGAAAGGAAGCGGCCTCGGAGCAGCGGCGTCCCGATAGCTTTGAAGAAATCCGCGCTGACTTCGTCTCTGCGAAACCGGAGGCGCTCGGAAAACGCGCCGTCGTCCCTTTCGATAGTGACGACCTGCTCTCTGCTGTTAGCAATGAATAGATCGCCGATGGCCCCCGCGCTCTCCACACCGGGAACCGCCTGAATCTGTTCGAGCGCGCGGTGGTAAAGGTCGGTCCGTTGCGTGAGGACGCTGAAGGCCGTCGGGCTGGAGAGCTCCATCATAAGGACCCGCTCAGGCCGGAATCCCGGGTCAATGCCGTTCACGTGCCACCAGCTTCGGACGAGCAAACCGGCGCCGACAAGCAGAACGATCGCAAGCGCAAACTCCGCTACTACGAGGGCGCGGCGGATTCTACGGGTGGACGTTCCGCCTGAGACGCTTTTACCACCCTCTTGCACGGAGGGACGCAGGTCGCGGCGCAACGTCGCAATCGCGGGCGCGAGCGCCACCAGAATTCCTGCCAGAAGAGAGATGGCCAGGGCCCAGCCGAGGACTCGGAGATCGAGGCTCACTTCATTCAGACGCGGCAAGTCGGCAGGGCCGAAGACGCGGATGAGACGAAGGCCCCCGAAGGCCAGCATTGTGCCAATGAGTCCTGAAACGGCGGCGAGCACGATGCTTTCGGTGAGAAGCTGTCGCACGATGCGTCCAGCACTGGCTCCAAGCGTAGCGCGGACGGCCATCTCGCGCGCGCGGCCGATGCTGCGCGCCAGCGAGAGACTTGTGATGTTGGCGGCGGCGATCAGGAACACGCAGAATACGGCGCCGCCGAGCATCCACAATGCCAACCGCGATTGGGGTCCGACGATGTAAAGACTCAATGGGACGACACTGATGCCGCGGTTCCGTTCAGCCGCAGGCGCCTGGTCATTGAGGCGGCGAGCGATTGCACTCATCTCCGCCTGGGCATGGTCGAACGTCACGGACGGTCGAAGTCGTCCAACGACGAACCACGTGTTTCCGCCGCGCACGGTGTGGCGGGTTTGCCACTCCTCAGACATCGTGTACACGTCTGCATCGAGTGTCGCGATCTGGAAACCAGCAGGCAGGACGCCGATGATCTGGAAAGGAAACCCGTCGAGCACAATGGTCGCGCCAACCGCATCGGTCGAGCCTCCGAAACGCGCTTGCCAGAAGCGGTGACTAATCAGGACGAGGCGTTGCCGCAACTCGGCCTCTTCGCTGGACCAGCTTCGTCCGTGGACGGGTTGAACGCCGAGGAGTGGAAGCAGGTTCGGCGAGATGCTGCCGCCGACGATCTTTTCCGCCCCGTCTGTTCCCATCAGCGTCGTGGATACGCCATCGAAGACCGCGATATCCGCGAAGACCTGATTTTGACTCCGCCACTGTTCGACATTCCAGCAAGCGGATCTGCCCTCCCGAAGATTCTGCGTGGGATCCTCGGTCCATAACATCGCCAACTGCTCTGCGGATTGATATGGAAGCGGACGTAACAGAACGGCATCCACGACGCCGAATACAACGGTGTTGCCGGCGATAGCCAGCGCCAACGTCAGCACGGCGACCGCGGTGAAGCTCGGACTATTGCGAAGCGAGCGTAGTGCATGGCGTACGTCGAGCGTAAGATCATCAAGCCAAGGAAGTCCTCGCTGGTCACGCATCGCGTCCATGGCTTGCGAAACGCCGCCCTCCTTGAGACGCGCTGCTCTGAGCGCATCTTCCGTCGAGTCTCCGCGCCGCGCCATGTCCTCGCTGGCCAGCTCTAAATGCAACCTGAGCTCTTCTTCCATCTCGGAATCACGGCGATTTCGGCTGAGCGTTCCCCACAGACGACGCATCCACTCGCACACCGATGCCATGGATTCCTCCAATTAAGTTCAGCCCTGCTCACCAAGAACAGCCTGCATGATCGAAACAGTGCGACCCCAGTCCTCTTTCTGCCTGGTGAGTTGTCGCCGGCCAGCCGCGGTAATGCCATAGAACCGCGCCTTGCGGTTGTTCTCAGTTACATTCCACTCTCCGCGCACGAACCCGCGCTGCTCCAAACGCATCAGAGCAGGGTACAGGGTGCCCATGTTGAGACGGACGGCTCCCGATGAGACTTGCTCCAGACGCGCCGCGATCGCATAGCCGTGCAGCGGCCCCAGCGTCGCCAGCGTCTGCATAACCATGAGATCGAGCGTCCCCTGCAAGACGTCGGCCTTCTTTTGATCTCTATTAGGCATGCAAATAGAATGAGGCCGTTTCTGTTTGGATGTCAAATGAAATGTGGAAATGTGTATCCAACTGTCGATGCAACCACGCCGCATCCCGCAGCTTCAACTGGAACGGGACTCTGATAGAGTGAGCCCGCCTCCGGCGGCTGGGGACGGTCAAGCTGACCACGACGCAGATCGCGGAAGGTGATCGCAGACACAGATGTCGCCGTCGTCACGCCCTTCCTTGCCTGCTGGTGCTGTAAAAAGTTCGACCGCGAAATTCCTGGCAACCCTCCACGACAAATACGCTAACGAAGCGGGCGCTGCCGCAGCAATTTGTCGATTTCGTCATAGCCGGTCGGGAGCTCGATTGCCGCTGGAGAAGCGCCGGCTTCGAGGAGGGCGCGCACGGAATCAGGGGAACGGCGCTCGGTCCAGTAGGAGTCGACGCAAGCCTTAACGGCGAGCTGGAGCGCCGTGCGGCCTTGACCGTCCGTGGCGTTCACAGGCGCGCCGCGCGCGATAAGTTCCTTGACGACTTCTGGCCAGGCGCGCCACGCCGCGACGTGCAGAGCCGTGCTGTTTCTTGCGATTCCGAAATATCCATCTCCTTCGCGATAAAGCGCCGACGCACTCACCCCTAGGTCCAGCAAGTTGCGCACGCCTCGGAGGTTGCCGACTCCCGCGAATTGCGCGAGCAGCGCGCCGCCGTGCGCGATCAATGCAGATTTGAGTGAAGGCTCGGCGGCAAGCAGCGAGCGGACTGTCTCTTTCCGATCGCGCGCACAGGCGCCAATTAACGCGTCGAGGCCGTCGAGGTTAATCGAAATTCCGCGCTTCTCAAAGAGGTCGAGTGCGTCGGCGCGTCCCCGGCGCGCGGCAATCTGGATCGCAGACACGCCTTCCCGGTTCGGGACCGTGGGATCGCCGTCATGATCGAGCAGAATACCAATCATCTGCAGGCTGTTATCGCGGCGAACGGCCTGGTGAAGGGCTGTAACTCCCCAAACCGTCATTTCATTGGGGTCCGCGCCGTGCTCCAGCGCCAGCCGGACGCCTTCGGGATCGTGCCAATCGCACTTCCTGAGGAGCACCGTATTCAGGCTTCGCGCATTCATCTTGCCGCTATCGAGCAGGATCTGGAGCACGGTGTTGTCGCGAGTTTCGATAACGTGATACGGAGTTTCTTCGTCGTTAGGATCTGCGCCGCGTTCGAGCAGCAGGCGCGTCAATCCGGAGTGCTGCGCGATGCCGGCCGCGCCATAGATCGCAGCTTCCAGGACGGGCCGGGGATTCGGGTGGTCGATCGTTTGCACCCAACCTGTATTGGCGCTGGCGCCAGCGTCGAGCAGAGCGCGAGCAGTGCGCACGAATGCGTCGGAGCGCGCGTGATCGAGCCTGAGGTACCGCGAAAAGCAAAGGTGCGTGAGCGCATCCCACCCACGGGGACCGCCCTTTGCGGTGGCGCTGCCTGGATCGCGGCCCAGGAAGGCGCGAACAGCGGCTTCGTTCGCCAGAACGGCGGCGGTATAGATGCTGCTCGTCGCAACGTGCGGGTGTCGGGCGAGGATGATCTCCGCTTCGTCCAGCCCGCCCAAGCTGTGCCCGTGGCGAGGCGCGCATGCAGCTTCGAGGAACGCGGAAGCGGCGTCATCGAGCGAGGCGGCGGCGCGGTTCATCCGGAGCGTTTCGATGTGCTTGGCGAACTTGGGCCAGCTTTCAAACCCGTGCTCGCGTGCGATCACGAGTTGCGCATCCGAGAGGTGTGGAACACTACGCTGCGGATCGCCTCTTGGGGCTGGCCATGAAATCGCGGATGATGCCTCGCGATGCGATCGAGCGCGCCGGGTAAGCCTTCGGCGTGAGCGTGAAGAAGATCCTTTGCTTGCTTCTTGTATTGCTGGAGGCTGGGTCGCTCGGGTAGAAGTCTATCTGACACACGAAGCTCCTTTCGCTGCTGGCCTGGAGTCCGCATGTTTCAGGCTAAGAAAGAAGTTTCGTCTTGTTTACCGATTACAGGTGGGACACGGCCCTTCCCGCGGACGGGGTGCGCCCTGCGCGCTTCGTCTCACGGTAAAGCGATCGCACGGACGAAGTCAAGCGGCAGCTAGCCTCGTGAGCGCTCTGCGGTCCTCACCGCTCTTCCCTCGCAAAGTTGCAGTCATTTGGTGACCAAAGAAGCAGCCGGTCGAAAGACGATCTGGAGGTGAAGCGCCGAAACCCGCAGTTGGCAGTGCTGACCATTTGTCCTATTAGACAAATGGCAAAGACCGATTCACTGCCGCGTCGTGCCATTGGTCGTCCTTATCCCACAGGGCGATCAGGCCGACCGAATCGAGAAATACAGGCGTCATGGCTGATGTTCGTTATGGCGCTCCGCAAGATCGTGCTCACCTGACGAATGCCGTCTGTTCAGAATCGCGTATACATCATCGAGTGTCGGCTTTTTAGATTCACTGACCTGACGAACTTCGACTTCCACTTCGCAAGGGTCGGGCAGTTCAACCTTTTCGGTCGGGCGGAAAACTCCATTTTCGTATACGGCATGAATTGTTTGCGACATAGTCGGAGTGTAACCCGCTTGCTAACGCCGTCACAAGGCGAACGCCCGGTTCGGGGCGCGAATGACGACGCGCGAGGGCGGATGCATGTCGCCTATGGATTTTCGGCAGTTCTCACCCATTTTCGGCCGTTGAACGGCGAAAAACCCGCGCCAGTCGTGGGTTTGAGCGTGATTTTCGGTAGATTTCGGCGGGTTTGGTAAGTTGTTGAAAAGCGGTTCGCCGGAGATTCTGAGTCTGCTGCGTATGCCAATTTCGCGCTCCGGCTAAGAGAGCAACTTTTGGAACGTAACACCTTTCAAATGAATCGGTCAACGGCAGGTTCGCCATCACCGTTTCCGTTCTCGATATGGGCGTTGGGGCGACCGGCACATCGAATGCCGCGATACGGCATCGATTTCAGAGGCCGACGCCGCCCGAAACCGGATCTCGTGATGGTCGGTTCGAATTGTCATCGTCAATCTGAGCTTTAACCTTAGGCGCCGACGACAAAATCCCGAAAAAAGTCATCCAGCTCCGTAGCGTTCGATTCGCGATGGACCGGGGGAGCTCCGGTCTCGGACTCGTACCGATCCAACTCCGATCGAATGCCGCTCGCCCTGTCCTCATCCAGCGTTACGGTGTGTGCTTCCGCGGCCTCACTCTTTTGCTCCAGCAGATTTGCGCGTCGAGCATCAGGGAGGCTGCGCGGGATAGTCCGGTTGCGCCCGAAAGTGTTCCTCGAGTGCAGTCATGACCGCGAGCGCCACGTCTTCGCGCCACGGCCGGGCGGCGACTTGAACTCCAACAGGCATACCCGCCGACCCAATCTCCACTCTCTTCGCCGCGCGTCCGACGAGGTCCATCCCAGGCGTGCGATCGCTTTCTTCGCCGCTGCGGACACGAGTCGCGGCGACGGTCCCGGCGGGCATGCCCAGAAGATTGAAAATCGCCGTGTAACTCAACGCCCCATTAATAAGCGGATCCATTCGGTGGTGCACGGCAGGCGTCGCAAAAACCGGACAAAGGATCGCGTCGATTCCCGCGTCGTCCATCGCATTAATGAAGGCTCGGCTCAAGGATGCTCGACGATCCAGCATTTCACCGTGTTCTTCCCCATCGAGCGGCGTAACGTAGCGGATGCCGTCCGCGATCTGCGGTTGTCCCGCTATACGGCAGACGCCGGCAACAATCGGGAAAGCCATTTTGGGAAGCGAACCCAGCCTCAAGACTTGCCGCACATTCGGTGAAAGCTTGCTTCCGCGAGCAATCCGCCGGAGAGATCTAAATCCATCCGAAAACAGAAGGGAACAGTAAACGCCCCACATCTGATATGCGTTTGGGGGCCGCCATTCTTCAACAGTCAAACCGAGTCCTTCAAGGGCGCGCGCGGCCGAGGTCACCGCGCGGCGAATCGCCGGCGCCGGCTTCACGACTTCGTTGTCCGTGTAGAACGCAATTCGCAGACGGCGAAGACCGCTCGTGTCCAGCGTTCGCCAGGAATGCGTTTCGGCGTTTGTGTCACGAGCGGCGGCGTCCGTCAGGACGCGCATTGCCAGGGCCAAATCGCGTACAGATCGAGCCAGAGGGCCTGGCTGGCACAAGGCGCTCTCCTGATGTGCGGCGACCGAGAGATGTCCTTCCAGCGGCAACCTGCCGGAAGTGGGCTTCAATGCGTGCACGCCGCAGGCGTCCGCCGGGAGTCGGATGCTTCCCGCGATGTCGCTCCCAATGCCGAGCGCCGAACCGCCGACGGCCAGGATCGCGGCTTCGCCGCCGCTGCTGGCGCCCGGACTCCGATCGAGCCGCCAGGGATTGTTCGTTTGCCCGTAAAGCGGATTGCCGCAGGAGTCATGCAGAAGAAGCTGAGACACGTTGGTCTTGCCAAGAACGATGGCGCCCGCCTCGCGCAATCGCGCAACCACCCAGGCGTCGCTAGCAGCACGGTGTCCTGCGCGATGCGTAAGTCCGGCAGTCGTTGGACTGCCCGCCAGGTCAAACGACTCCTTGATCGTGACAGGAACGCCATGGAGAGGGCCCAATACCTCTCCTCTCGCACGGGCTTCATCGGCCTCGTCCGCTTCCTTCAGAGCCTCGTCAAATCGGGCCACAACGACCGCATTGAGAGTCGCTCGAGTCGCCTCAATCCGCCGGATGCATCCGGTCACGGCTTCTCGCGCCGACATTCTGCCTGAAGCGATTTCCTCCGCGATCTGATGCGCGTAGAGCATGGGTGTTCATTAAGGCTTCACACAGTAACGGAGAATGGCGCGCCCTCGATGTGGCGCGGAGATGGCTCTCTCGACCAGGCTCGCAGCCGTCTCATGTCCGCTCCTTGGCCGGCGACAGGAACCGGTCGAGAATGGTCGTCGTGCGCTGCCACTCCGCTGTTCCTCGCTGGAGCTGTTTTCGGCCGGCGCGGGTGAGGCGATAGTACTTGGCCTTACGGTTGTTCTCGGAGAGGCCCCATTCAGAAGTGATGTAGCCTTCCTGCTCCAGCTTCAACAGCGCGGGGTAGAGCGTTCCGTAGTTCAACACAAGCTGGTCGCCGCTGGTTTGCTCAATGCGCCGTGCGATGCCGTATCCGTGCAACGGCCCCATCGCGTCCAGCGTTTTGAAGATCATCAGAGCAAGAGTCCCTTGCCAGACGTCTGCTTTTTCTTTCATGTTTCACTCATGACGCAGGGCAACTATCGGATCGATACGAGAGGCGCGGCGGGCCGGCAGATAGCCGGCAAGCATCGCCACGGCGATCATCGACAGGACCGAGAACAAAAGCGTCATTGCATCCTGCGGAATTCGCACTTGAATCTGGAGACGCGGCCAAGTGCCGCAGCGTGCGCCACAATGTTCGTAGCAAGCACTCCGTCGTTCTTTGAAATCCTGTCTATGAATGAGTCGGTCCGCGTAACAGGTGATGCAGATAAGACACGCCGGGCAGTCTCACGCTCAAGACGGTCAGGGCTACAAGAATCTGAACAATGAGGATCAGAAGCCCTTCATTGCTGGTAAGAAGCCGATCTAGAGAAGACCATGCAGTGAGGACGGTGAGGAAAAACACTGCCATCATGATTAAGAAGGTTAGAACACGGTTCAACCTACGCGCCAGCCGCCAGCCGATTAGCGCTGAAGGAGCCACGAAAATCAAACTAAACCCGATGATAACCATATCCGCAGTCTAGCGCCGCGACCGATCACCGCTAAAGCAAATTACCCGAAATCAAACCGCGCGTTCTTCGCACAGGTTTCGGGATTCCATCTCTGTTTCGACATCAGACTTGAGGCAATTCCAAGAGGGTTGTCGAACGCCGCAGGTTAAGGTTCAGAATCAGAAGATTCAGTTCGCGCCGGATTTCACGGCGAGTGTCTGCGTCCACGGCAGCGTCCAGCAACTGCCGGAGGCTGAAGATCTCCTTGCGCAATTCCATTTCAATCGGCAGGCAGCCGGAATTCTTAAGAATCTTATAGGTGAGCCGCAGATCTTCCGGCACAAGGCTGTCGTCTTCCAGCCTTAGCGGCCGGCCCTTGCCCGGAAGGTTGTCGAAGGCGCCTTCCTCCTGAGCCTGCTGGATCCGCTCTTCCACTAAGCGATCGAAGAAACTCATGGACCCAATGTAATGCCAGGGTTTGTGAGAGTCCAGCCGTCGAGGCCAGCGTCGATCACCCGTCATTCGTCTTCGGTGGATTTTCTGTCGTCATGTTAATAGTCCGGCGTCTTGCACGTTATGCAGAGCGAGGCGGTCGAATGTGCGATCAGCCCGACTAGCATTCCCCATGCAAAGCCGGCGTGGTCGTGGTCAACCAGTCGTTCGCCCTTCGGATTTTTGGCCGCGACGCCCTCGGCCGGCGCATTCGCTATATCGACAGCAGCAGAGACGCGGCGCCGCAGAATGTGGAGTTCGGACTCTGGTACGAGATCGTCGGCATTGTCCCTGACTTCCCCGCCGGCGTCAGCCCCGGAATGTTGGAATCCGAACTCAAGGTGTACCACCCGGTGGCGGCCGGGCAGGTTCTGCCTGTAACCATGGCGCTTCGACTGCGAGGCCGCGCTCCCGGGACCTTCGCGCGACGCTTTTCGGAGATCGCGGCGGACGTCGATCCGGACCTCCATCTGCGCAACATACTCAGCTTGGATGAAGCCTTGCGCCGGGAGCAGTGGATCCGACGCCTCGAAGCAGCGACGCTCGGCGGCGTCTCGCTGAGCGTCCTTCTGCTCTCGTCGGCGGGCGTCTACGCACTCATGTCGCTTACCGTCTCGCAGCGCCGGAGGGAAATCGGGATTCGGATGGCGCTGGGCGCCGACCGCAAGCAAGTCATCGCGAGCATTTTCTCGCGAGCGCTCGGACAGGTTGCCGTTGGGGTTGTAGCGGGCGCGGGCGCGGCGGCTGCACTCGAGTCGGGAAACAATTTCATGAGGGACAGCGCAGCAGTCGTCCTGCCGATCATCGCGCTCTTCATGATGGCGGTGGGCTTTATGGCGGCGCTAGGCCCCGCCCGTCGCTGCCTGCCGATTGAGCCGACTGAGGCGTTGAGGGAGGAGTAACTCGAGCAGCGCTGCATCCGGAGCGCGATTGCAGCCCGGCGTTTTGCCGCCGCGGCTCCGCTGACTTTCCCATTGACATTCGACCGGAACGGAAGCATAGTCCGGCAGCATGTCTACCGGAAGGGATAACGACAAACGCATCGACCTGCTCCAGGGCACTCTCGATATGCTGATCCTCAGGACCTTACTGTTCGGGCCCGCGCACGGCCACACGATCGCCCACGCAATTGAAAAAGGATCGGATAAAGTGCTGCAAGTGGAGCATGGCTCGCTCTACCCCGCCCTGCACCGGCTGGTGCGCCAGGGTCTCCTGACTGCTAAAGAAGGCGTTTCGGAGAACAACCGCAAGGCCAAGTACTACAGCTTGACGGCGAAGGGCCGCAGGAAGCTGACGGCGGAAGCTTCCAAGTGGGACCGTCTCACGCGCGCCATCGCCGGCGTCATGCGGCCCGCCGAAGAGGAGAGCGCCCCATGACGCTGTGGCGGCGCCGCAACGAGAGCCTCGACCGCGAAATCGCCGATTATCTGGAGCGCGAAACCGAGGCCAACCTCGCTGCGGGAATGGATCCCGCCGAGGCGCGCGCCGCCGCGCACCGCAAGCTGGGCAACGCCGCGCTGGTCAAGGAATCGACCCGCGCAGCCTGGGGCTGGATCTGGATCGAGCGCTTCTGGCAGGACCTGGTCTACGGCCGACGCATGCTCGCCAAGAATCCCGGCTTCACCGCGGCCGCGGCGCTCTCGCTCGCCATCGGCGTCGGCGCCAATTGCGCCATGTTCAGCCTCGCCGACGCCCTGTTGCTGCGCCCTCTGCCGGTTCCCCGTCCTGCCGAAGTCCTGACTGTAGGCTCCTTCATGTCGTTGGGTTCGGCGGACGCTCTCAACATGTCCTACCCCGACTATCGCGACCTGCGCGACCGGAGCGCGAGCTTCGAGACCCTCGCCGCCTACGACCACGCGCGCGTGCGCTTCGCCCGCAGCACGGAGGCGGACGCTGAACTGAAAATGGGCGCCCTCGTTACGGGAAACTTTTTCGCCGCGATGCGCGTCCAGCCGGAGTTGGGCCGCGTCTTCCGGCCTGATGAAGACCTGGTCCCCGGACGCGACGCGGTGGTCGTGTTGAGCCGCAAGTTCTGGGAACAACAGTTCGCCGCCGATCCTTCGGCGCTCGGGCGGAACATTGCCATCAACGGAATCGCCTTCAGCATCGTCGGCGTCATGCCATCCGAGTTCACGGGCGCCGACCGCTGGATTCACCCCGACTTCTACCTGCCCATGATGACGCGGCCGCAGCTCGATGGAGACCCGAACGCGCTCGAACGCCGCGACCTTCGGACTCTCGACGTGAAAGGGCGTCTCAAGCCCGGCGTAACTCTTGAGCAGGCGCAGGCGGAAGCCGCGGTTATCGGCGCCGCGCTGGAGCGGGAATATCCGGATTCTAATCGCAACCAATCTCTGCGCGTTCGTACGGAGCTTCAGGATCGCGTCGCGGAATCTCCGCCGCAGGCCGCCTTGTTGTCCATGCTTCTGCTGCTGGCGGGCGCGGTTCTCCTGGTCGCCTGCGCGAACGTCGCGGGGCTGCTCAGCAGCCGGGCGCCGGCCCGGGCCCGTGAGATTTCCGTCCGGCTGGCGATCGGCGCCGGGCGCAGCCGTCTGATCCGGCAGTTGCTGACCGAAAGTGTTCTCCTGGCGCTGCTCGGCGCATTGGGCGCCCTGGCGGTGGGTTACGCAGCGGTCCAGTTCCTGAAACAGATCACGGTCCCTACCGACATACCGGTGGTATTGACCTTCCAGATGGATGAGCGCGCGTTGCTTGTCACCGTCACGGCCGCTGTTGTCAGCGTATTCCTGTTCGGCCTCGCTCCCGCCGTGCACGCCGCCCGCACGGATCTCACCTCCGTCCTGCGCGGCGGAACTCAGGCGTCCGCCCGCCGCTTCTGGACCCGCAGTGTTCTGGTCTCGGGGCAGGTGGCAGTCTCGATGATGCTGTTGGCGGCGGCGGCGTTCATGTACATGGGCTTCCGCGGCGCCCTGCTGGTCGGTCCCGGATTCCGGCCGGACCGCGTCCTGGTGATGAGCTTCGATCCCAATCTGGTCCACTACAGCCCGGCGCAAGCGCGCAATTTCTACGAAGAACTGGTGGACCGCGTCAAAGCCATTCCGGGCGTTCGCTCGGCATCCATCGCGTCGATCATCCCGATGAATTACGAGGCGGAGCCGCTGGACGTCCTTCCCGAGGGTTACGAGCTCCCGCGCGATCAGAAGATGATCACCGTCCTGTCCAGCCGCGTCGATGAGAGCTACTTTGAGACTCTAGGCGTTCCGCTCGTGCAAGGCCGCGGTTTCCACTCCACCGATGACGTGGGAGCGCCGCTGGCGGCCGTCGTCAACGAGGCTTTTGCGGGACGCTACTGGCCGGGACAAAGCGCGCTCGGCAAGCGCATACGAATCACCGGCCGCAATGAGTGGGCGAAGGTCGTTGGCGTGGCGGCGACCGGAAAATATCTCTTCCTCACGGAACTTCCCCGCGAATTCGTCTATCTCGCCTATGCCCAGCACCCGGACGCGTTCCAACGCACGACGCGGATGGTCCTGGCGACCGAAGCTAGGTCCGGCGATCCTGCAACACTCTTCGCGCCGATTCGCGAGATCGTGCGCGCGCTGGACGTCAATCAACCCGTGTTCAACGTGCGAACGATGCGAAACCAGTTTGACATGGCCGCCGTGAACCCGGCCTGGATCATCATCCAGATGATCGCGGTCATGGGAGCGCTGGGCGTGATGTTGGCGTTGACCGGGTTGTATGCGTTGGTGGCGTACGCCGTCAGTGCGCGCACGCGCGAAATCGGGATCCGCATGGCGATCGGCGCGCGCAACACGCAGGTGCTCGGCATGGTCCTGCGGCAGGGATTCAAACTCGCCATCGCAGGAACGACGGCGGGCGCCGTGCTGAGCTTCGCGGCCGATCGCCTGATGGCGGCGGCGTTCGGGGGCGCCTCGCAGCCGTTGATCTTGTACTTTATTTTGATCCCGTCGATTTTCGCCGTCACGATGTTGGCCGCGTTTATCCCAGCGAGCCGCGCCGCGCGCGTGGATCCGATGACCGCGCTCCGACAGGAGTAGTCCGGAGTCAAGATGCTCCCTATTGACAATCTATAAGACCTTGTCTACTCTTATAGCCACTCTATAAGGAATCCCATGCAGAAAAACAAGGCCGAGCTTTTACAGGGCACTCTCGATTTATTGGTCCTCAAAACAGTGGAGACGATGGGCCCGCTCCATGGCTGGGCCATCGCCAAACGCATCGAGCAGATCTCCGAGGATCTGCTGGAAATGAAATACGGGACCTTATATCCGGCGCTGATGAGGCTGGAGCAGCGCGGCTGGATCTCGTCGGAGTGGGGCGCCTCGGAAAACAACCGCCGGGCGCGCTTTTATTCCATCACCAGGCAGGGCCGGAAGCAGTTGGCGCGCGAAGCGAAGAGTTGGGAGCAGATGGCGGCGTTCATCGCCCGCGTACTTGGCGGCGCCCTGTAAGTAAAACATGATGACATTCCGTTCCCTGGCTTCGAGATTATGCGCGCTGCTCCGCCCGCGAGAGTGGGACGAGCGCGTCGACGAAGAACTCGAGTTTCACATTGGCATGCAGACCGAGGAGAACATTCGGCGGGGCATGGCGCCGCTGGACGCCCGGGCGGCGGCGCACCGCAAGATCGGCAACAGGACTCAGGTCTGTGAGGAGGTTCACCGCATGAACACGATATCGTTTGTCGAAGAAACCGCGGGCAATGTCCGGATTTCACTCCGCACGATGCGCAGGAACCCGGGCTTCGCGCTGACCGCCGTGCTGGTGCTGGCGTTGGGGCTCGGAGCCTCCACTGCAATGTTCGGCGCTCTCGACCGGATTCTGTTCCGCCCGTTGCCGTATGCCGATGCGGACCGGCTGGTGAACCTGGGGTGGACGCAACGGGGGGGCGGGGCAACTCCCGGCCAAATGCTAACGCTCATCGGCCGCGGCTACCGGGAGAACTGGAAGCCGGCGCCCGATCCGCTCACCGCCGTAACCACCATCGTGAGGTCGGTCGAAACCTGCGACGTCACCGAACAGCAACCGGAACGTCTGCGCTGCGCCAGGGTCGAAAGCAATTTTCTTCAAACGATGGGTGTGCGGCCCGCCCTGGGCCGTGATTTCACGCCCGAAGACGACGTGCGAGGAGCGCCGCCCGTTGCGATCATCAGCCATGAGGTCTGGACGCGGCGTTTCGGAGCGGACCCTGGCGCCATCGGCCGCACCATAGAACTGAACGGCAGGCCGATTCCCATTGTCGGCGTTCTGTCCGAGGGTTTCACGCTGCCGGCAGCAGACGCCGAAATCCTCCAGCCGCAGCAGATTTTCCCGCTCCCCCCGGACATGGTCATGCCTGACGGCCGCCGCGCGATGAACGTCGGCGGGTCCCTGACCGTGTTCGGCCGCCTGAAGCCTGGCATCACTCCCGAACAAGCCAGATCCGCGCTCGCACCCCTCATTGAAGAGAACGAAAAGGGACTGCCCCGCGTGTCGGAGGACCAGGGGCAACCACGGGTCGCGCCGCTGCGCGACTACATGGTCGGCGACGCCTCGCGCGCGGCGTGGCTGTTGCTGGGCGCCGTCGCCGGATTGCTGCTGATCGCCTGTGTCAACGTGGCGAACCTGATTCTTGCCCGAATCGCAGCCCGCAATCGCGAGTTCGCCGTGCGGTCGGCGCTGGGAGCGGGACGCGGACGCCTGGCGCGTCTGGCGCTCACGGAAAGCCTGCTGCTGGCGGTGGCGGGCGGCGGCCTCGGCTTGTTATTGGCCGCGGGAATGTTGCGTGTCTTCGTGCAACTGGCGCCGTCCAGCATTCCGGAGATCGAACAAGCCTCGCTCGACCTGCGCGTGTTCGCCGTCGCTGCCGTGCTGGCGCTGGCGGCGGGTACGGTCGTGGGGATCTGGCCCGCGCTGTCGGTCCTGCGCAGCCGCGCGCTTCAGTGCGGAGCGCGCGGCGCCGCGGCGGCGCGTCCGCGGATGCGGTTCACGCTCGTGACCGTGCAGATCGCCTTAACGGTGGCCATGCTTGCGGGTTCGGCATTGCTGTTGCGGACGCTATGGAACCTGGTCGCCGTGCCGCTCGGGTACGAAAGCGAACGGGTCGTCATCATGAATGTGGCGCTCACTCCCGCGCTCTACCCGACAGGGTCGCGCCTTCCGTTCTTCGAGCGGTTACTGGAGCGCATCCGCGAGATCCCGGGAACGGCAGCCGCCACGATGGGCAATCCGGCGCGACCCGGCGCCGTCGGAATAGTGACCAGCCCTTCCGTCGACCGCCGGCCTCGCCCCCCGGACGACGGTACGCGCTTTCGCGTGCGTGAAGTGACTCCGGGCTACTTCCAGACGTTCGGCATTTCCATTTTGCGGGGACGCGCCTTCGAGGAGTCCGACCGAAGAGCGAAGCCGGTCGCGATTCTTTCGGAGTCCGCCGCGCAGATTCTGTTTCCGGGCCAAGACCCGATCGGGCATACGGTCGATGTATTTGTCAACGAGTGGGCCGATGTGGTCGGCGTAGCACGGGACATCCGCGATGGGCCTACCCAGAAACCCGAACCGGAACTCTACATACTCCCGCGGCGGAACTTGCCGTTTGAAATCAGCACCACGTACTTCGCCATCCGTACGCAAGCCGGCGCTGACGACGCGATCGCATTACTGAAACAAGCCGTCGCCGATCTCGATCCGCGGGTTCCCGTGACTCCGGAGCCCCTCAGCGATCAGGTCGCTCGGCTGACCGAGCGTCCGCGATTCGTTGCCTGGCTGCTTTCAGCTTTCGCTGGACTCGCTCTACTGCTCGCCGCGACGGGACTCTACGGCGTCGCCTCGTATCTGGTAACGCAGCGCACGCGCGACATCGGCGTGCGGATCGCCCTGGGAGCCGCTCCCTCCGATATTTCGCGGCAAGTCCTGCGCGAAGCCGGACGCTGGATCGCGGCGGGCGCCGTCCTGGGGTGCGCCCTCGCGTGGGCCGGGACGCGAGCCATCGAAGCACAGCTCTATGGAGTCAGCTCGCACGATCCTGTTTCCTGGATCGCTGCGCTTGTGGTGTTGTGCGTCGCGCTGTTGCTCGCAGTATTGCGCCCCGCCACTCGCGCGGCGCGCGTCGATCCGATGGAAGCGCTGCGCGCGGACTAGTGATGATCGGCGGCAATCTAGGCGCCGTGGGAAAAGGCGGTGTAAGAAAACTCCCAAAAGTCGGCAGGATTTTTGTCTTTTCTTCGTTCCTCACTCGATGATCTTGTGAAGTTCTGTTGCTCTGGAAAATAACGAATGTAGCGATGTCTTTATATTGAAAGGTCGATGATCTAGTGGTGTATACTCGCCGCCATGCCAAGACGTGAATCACCACTGCAAAGTGAAATGCCTCAGGGAACGCTCGACATGCTTATTCTCCAAACGCTGGTGCTGGGGCCGGCGCACGGCCACACGATCGCGCATGCGATCGAGCGTGGTTCCGAGGATGTTCTCTCTGTTGAACACGGATCCCTTTATCCCGGCCTCCACCGTTTGGAAGATCGCGGCTGGATCGCATCGTTTTGGGGCACCTCAGAGAACAATCGAAAAGCAAAGTACTACCGACTTACACCCACGGGAAGAAAACAGCTCGTCGCGCAGACGCAGCGTTGGGAGCAGCTGGTTCGGGCAATCGGCCGGATTCTCAAACCAATCACGGAGTAGCCGCATGGGCTGGATTCGTTTTTTTCGGCGGGCAAAGTGGGACCGGGAGCGGCTCGAAGAGATCGAATCTTACTTACAAATTGAAACCGACGAAAACATCGCCAGGGGAATGACGCCGCAGGCAGCGTGCGAGGCAGCGCATCGAAAGTTCGGAAACGTCACACGCGTTCGAGAGGATATCTACATGATGAACACCATTGGCGTATTGGATTCGCTGGGACGGGATCTTCGTTATGCGTTCCGCGGCATGCGTCGGCGGCCAACGTTCACGCTTGCGGCATTACTAACCCTGGCGCTCGGCATTGGCGCCAACACGGCTGTGTTCAGCGTCGTCAATGGAGTGCTCCTCAAACCGCTGCCGTATCCCAATCCCGAAGAGTTGGTGAGTCTTTGGAACAGGGCTCCGGGCCTGAATTCCGGCGACATTCCAATGTCGCCCAGCATGTACTTCACATACCGCGAGCAATCCCGGACATTTCAGAACATCGGACTATGGACGACTGGTGGACGAAGTGTAACGGGGCTTGGCGAACCGGAGCAGGTGCGGGCGGCCGCCGTCACCGACGGCATGCTTCAGGCACTGCGTGTTCACCCCGTGCTGGGACGCTGGTTTTCTGAAGCTGACGAGAATCCCGCAACGCAGGCGCCGGATCCAGTCATATTGACGTATGGTTACTGGCAGCGGCGCTTTGGAGGCGAAGCATCCGCCATCGGCCGCAGCCTGACCATTGACTCCCAACCATCGCAGATTGTGGGCATCATGCCCGAATCCTTCCGGTTTCCTAATTTCGATCCCGAAATGATCTTCGTGATGCGCTTCGACCGCAGCCGGCTTTTTATCGGCAACTTTGCCTACCGCAGTCTTGCCCGACTCAAACCCGGCGTGACGCTTGCTGAGGCTCATGCGGACCTCGAACGCATGCTGCCGATCTGGCTCAACGCCTGGCCAGGACCATCGCTGCAGATTATCGACAATTGGAAAGTTGCCCCCTTCTTACGTCCACTCATGAATGATGTCGTAGGAAACGTTCGAAGCATGCTCTGGGTTGTGATGGGTACGATCGGCATCGTGTTGCTGATTGCCTGCGCGAATGTTGCGAACTTGATGTTGGTTCGGGCAGACGGGCGACGCCAGGAGTTTGCTGTCCGAGCAGCCTTAGGCGCGGGGCGCATGCGACTGATGCGGGAATTCCTGGTCGAAAGCTTCGCACTCGGCGCCGTGGGCGCCGTTTTAGGTCTTGGTTTGACATACGCCGCATTATCTCTCCTTGCAAAGATCGCTCCGGCCAACCTGCCTCGCCTTGGGGATATTTCGGTCGATCCACCGGTCATAGCCTTCGCAGCAGCCGCTTCGGTGCTTTCAAGTTTATTTTTCGGTTTGATACCCGCAATACGGCGCATCACTCCCGTCGGAATAGGAGTGCGTGGGGCGAGTGCAAACCGTGAACGTCAGAGGACCCGGAGCGTGTTGGTCGTTGTTCAGATGGCATTGGCATTGGTGCTGCTGGTCAGTTCGGGTTTGATGATTCGCACATTTGTCGCGCTGCGCACTGTGAGTCCGGGATTTGTCCGTCCCGAGGAAATCCAGACCGTGCGAATCTCGATTCCACCATCCCAGATCCAGGATGTGGAGCGCTTCACGCGCATGCAGCACGACATTCTCGAAAAGATTGCTGCAGTACCGGGCGTGGCGTCCGCCAGTTTTTCGGCTTCCGTTCCGATGGATGGACGTGTGAGTTGGGACCCTGTCTTCATCGAGGGTAAGAATTATGCCGCCGGAGAAACACCCCCCAGCCGCCGCTTCAAGTACGTATCGCCCGGCTACTTCAAAACGATGGGCGCATCCATGATTGCAGGCCGTGACATCACGTGGACCGATATTTACCAGCGCCGAAAAGTGGCCATCATTTCCGAAAACTTTGCTCGCGAAGTGTGGGGAGATCCGATCGCTGCGATTGGCAAAGGCATTCGAGAAGCGGTTGGCCCTTCAGCGCGCCTGTTCTGGCGTGAGGTCGTTGGAGTTGTACAAGATATCCATGAAGACGGCCCGAACCAGAAGGCGCCTTCCATGGTCTACTGGCCGGTCCTGATGGAAGACTTCTACGGTAATTCCACATACGGCGCCCGTGCCATCGCATATGTCATCCGTAGCGAGCGGGCAGGTACGGAAACCTTCCTTGCCGACGTGCGACGGGCTGTTTGGTCGGTCAATCCCAACCTTCCGGTGTTTCTGATCAGCACGATGAAGGAACTCTACGATCGCACACTCGCCGGAACTTCTTTCACTCTCGTGATGCTGGCGATCGCCGGAGGCATGGCTTTGTTCTTGGGTCTCATCGGCATCTATGGGGTCATCGCCTATGCTGTGTCGCAGAGTACGCGTGAGATCGGAATTCGTATGGCTCTGGGCGCGGAGCAACGCGCATTAAGGAAGATGTTTCTACGACACGGTCTGCAGCTGGCGGCGATCGGTATGGTGATCGGCGTTTTAGCGGCGGCGGGCGTTACTCGCTTCATGTCATCCCTTTTGTTCGGAATCACTCCTCTGGACCCAATGACCTATGGTGCAGTCCTCCTTGTTCTCCTCACAACCGCGACGTTTGCCAGTTACATCCCGGCTCGCCGCGCTTCCGCCGTCGATCCGGTGGATGCCATCAAGGTTGATTGAAGGGGAGATAAGAGCGCCGCTTTGCGCGTCCAAGGGTGACTGAGGCTGAATCCAAGTCGGCAATTCGGAGAAGCGCCATGAGCGTGGAGCGTCGTGAAGGCCGGCATAGGTCATGAGTAGTCGCCAGGGTTGATCGATCCTGAAAATCTGACCGCTAAATCCTGCGGCGTTTATTGTGGGCTATCACTCCAGCGCTGGAGGGGTAAGTCGTCAGTTTGCCCGAAATGTCTCAGTGGGCCCTTATGCTGAGGCATTCTCCAACAGAGCGCTCAAGAAAGACAGACGAGTGGTCTGGGTTTTTGGAAAGAGTTGATTTCGTTACGAGGCTCTGAGTCACAAGGCGCACGTCGGCCCGGAGGGCCGCTTTAGTCACTGAAGCAATGACCGTAAGCGTCTTCGACGAAACAGAACAAGCCAGCTGCACCTCGATGGCGTACCGCGCAAGATCCGATGGAGTAGTCCATAGTCCTGCCGCAGCCATCTCCGGATAAATGTGCGGACCGCCGGCTAGAAGTGAACCGTCGGCGTCATGGGGTAAAGCCACTTGAGTCATCCGCGCTGCCGGCAGCGGCTGTTCGTATGTACTGTGCGTCATCCCGACCGGGTTTAGAACCCATTCGAGCGCCAGTTGCGCAAACGGCAGGCGGGAGAGGTCTTCCAGCAACAACTGAGCGACAACATAGCCGCCGCCCGAGTAGCGCCATTGCCGTCGTGGATTTGTATCCACAACGGCGGCGTGTTGGCCGGAGCGTCGCCATTCAGTATCTGCACAGTCGTCGGTATGGACTCTCCGGGGGCGTATCCGGGGAAGCCGCGCACCGTCATTCCAGCCGTATGCGTCAGTAAGCCGCGAAGAGTAACTTTCTCATTTTTCGTAAAGTCGTTTTCCTGGACCTTCCAGGATTTCAGATATTGGTTCACATCGTCGTCGAGACTGAGCTTGCCGGATTCCACGAGCCGAAGCGCGGCCAGCGCTGCGACGGGCTTGCTGACCGACGCAGCCTGAAAGAGCGTGTCTGACGTTACCGGCGCACCATGACAGGCCTTCTGAGCAGTTTTCTTACTTGGCAGTCCATCTTCGGCTATCATGAATACGGCTCACGTAAGGGCTTTCTCTTATGGCGCGAGTTGAAATCGGACATCACTTGGTTATCGACAGCCGAATTTGTGGGGGGCGACTGATTTTTAAGGGGACGCGCATCCTGGTGAATGATGCGCTTGAACTGATTCGCTCTGGATTGACGCCAGAGAAGGTCGCCCGAGAGTATCCAGGATTGCTCACACCAGCGGCCGTGTCGGAAGCAGTCTCGTTAACGCGTCGTGGTCTTGTCCGGGAAGTCCAAAAGAATCCTGCTGCTTGATCCTTCTGGACCACAACATTCCTCAAAGTGAAGTCCGCCTTCTCCGCCGTTGGCGTATCCATTGTCGGCAGGTCGGGTATGAAGTGGGTCGACCTGAGTGGGACGATGCACAGGAAATCATCCGGTATCTTCGCAAATCTAAGCGGCTGACTTTTTTCACACGCGACGTTGGATTCTTTCGTCGTCGTCTCTGCCACGAAAGATACAGCATCGTGATACTCACGGGCTCGGCAACCGAAAGCGCCGAATGGATTCGGCGCTTCCTGAGACATAAGGAGTTCCGTACGCAAGCACAGCGTGCTGGAACCGTTGTAAAGCTCACTCCGGCACGAGCGATATCTCTGAAACTTGGCCGAGAGGCTCCAGTGACAATAGATTGGTAAACCGTACGGCGTTTATGGGGAGTGATGTTCCGACATAGCCTTCCAGCTTGTATTACCGATTGTGCAGGAACAGGTCGCCATCCATTCCGTCCACTGTGAATTTATTTGAAATTGTTCCTGATGCCGCGCTCAAACGGGGGCGGTCAAACGTAACGGTAACGACTCTATTGCCCTGCGGGTTATACAGGACAGTGCCGCCGCTGAATTCCCGTTGGAAGGCGCCGTCACGTCGTTTAATCATGGGACTGGTCGGCTTGCCGAGTGATTTGAAATGCCAAAACGGGTACCAATCGTGCAAATGGTCAGGTTGAGGCAGGCCGTTAGGATCCGCGAATAGCACATAGGCGTCAGAATGTGTGAGCGCCAGTGTTGTGGTGGCGCGCATTCGGTTCATTTCGTTTCGGGAATCTACGAACCAGGTTTCGAAAGCGTTGACGTGTGGTTGACGAAGATTCTTTTCCGCCCAGAGGAGCGAGTCGGCAAGTAGCTTCCAACCTTGTGGAGTAATCGGCCCACGGCAAAGCGTCCTGCGCTGCGGCTCGAAGCAATTCTCAAGGAACTGGCCATTAACATAGGCAGCAGTCTTCCGTATTCGCTGAACATTAGAGTTGACGATAATCAATCTGTCTGGCCCGATGGCATCGCGAACTGCTTTGACCAGGGCCAGGCGGCCTGCGTCCTCCTCATGCCATTGATCGAGCATGATGCCATCGACAACACCGCTCTCGATGACGGCCTGCGCTTGCGCAACAACATGAGCGCGAAATTCGGCGTTATTCCAATTTAGCTGGAGGTAGCCGCCTTCTTCCCAACCCGGCACGCGGTTGCCGGCCGCATCACGTCGCCACCACGGATGATCGGCCGGCAAATAAGTCGGTTCGGCATCCCGATATCGGATCTCCGCAAGCAGAATTATGTTGGCATTTCGGGCCAAAAGTCGATTGCGCTGTGCCCGCGCAGAAACAATGGAAGGAGGCTTAAATGATGTTGCGAGTCCGGGAGTTACGGCGTCCCATTGAAGGCCGAATCCTTCCGGTATGTGCCAATACAAATCGTGGCGCGCGATCGTCTCCTCGGGATCTTCTTTCAGGTTTTCGGCCCGATTCCAGGCTTGAAAAACTGAAGGAAACGACCGATCCGCGATTCGTTGCGAGATTGTTTTCGAGTTTGAATTCGGCGCCGAGTTCTCTTGAGCATAACCAACGGCAAGTATGAGAACCGCAAACAACCAGTTACATGACAGGGGCTTCATATCAGTCGTTCTCCAAGCAGTCTCTGTCGAGGATACCGCCTTTTGCACTGATTGGCCCAAATGTGAGATTAGTCCGCATATGTCGACGGGCACGGAAAACTGAACTTTTTTGAGCAAGCGCCGGTTTGATTAGTATCATCATCGCCGAAGCGCAGCGGAGGCTCTGGTAGGGTAGGAGCCGCTGCGGAGAGATGGAAAAACCC